>FTEO01001072.1_pt1 | contig 17247 bp, 13 predicted proteins | sample 1640211 | NCBI WGS metagenome assembly FTEO01 (sample SAMEA3914816, study PRJEB12502) | metagenome | biome: forest; material: soil | place: USA | collected 2011-09-16 | depth 0.3 m | reverse complement strand
GCGCGTATACGCGCCGCCCTTCGCCTTGAAGTTCTGGTACTCCCCGTCGACGCACTCCTCCATCACGCGCCGAAGCAGACCCTTGCTGTCGCGCGCGAGTAGCGGGTCCCAACGCGAGCCCCAGAGCACTTTGATGACGTTCCAGCCGGCTCCGAGGAAGGCGGCCTCGAGCTCCTGGATGATCTTGCCATTGCCGCGCACCGGACCATCCAGGCGCTGCAGGTTGCAGTTGATCACGAACACAAGATTGTCGAGTCGCTCCCGGACCGGCATGGTGAGCGCGCCCATCGACTCGGGCTCGTCCATCTCACCGTCGCCGAGGAACGCCCAGACCTTGCGGTCGGAAGGGGGCACCTGCCCGCGATGTTCCATGTAACGGATGAAGCGCGCCTGGAAGATCGCCATCATGGGCCCCAGGCCCATCGACACGGTCGGGAACTGCCAGAAATCCGGCATCAGCCACGGATGCGGATAGGAGGACAGACCCTTGCCCGGACCGCCCGCCTCCTGCCGGAAGTGACGCATCTGCTCCTCGGGAAGGCGCCCTTCCAGGTAGGCACGCGCGTAGATCCCGGGCGAGGAGTGCCCCTGCATGAAGATCAGGTCGCCCGGCTGCTTGTCCGAGGGCGCGCGCCAGAAGTGATTGAACCCGACCTCGTACAACGTCGCCGAAGAGGCATAGCTGGCCAGGTGTCCGCCGAACTCCGAGGAGACCCGGTTCGCCTGCACCACCATGGCCATTGCGTTCCAACGGATATACGCCTCGATCCGGCGCTCGAGGGCACGATTGCCCGGATATTCCGGCTCACGTCCCGTCGGAATCGTGTTGACGTAGGCCGTATTCGGCTTGAATGGCAGATAGGCGCCGCTGCGGCGCGTGTAGTCGATGAGCCGCTCGAGGATAAAGTGCGCGCGCTCCGGGCCATGCGTCTTCAGCACCGAATCGATCGACTCGAGCCACTCCTGTGTTTCGGTGGGATCGAGGTCTTCGAGCTTGGGGGGTTCTGTCATGCTGTCTGCTCAGGCCTGACTCTCGCTACGGTATTGCTCGCGCAGTCATACGTTGCCTGCGTGCGCCCGCTTGGGGCGCGTGCCTGCTGCGCAGCGCCTGCTGCGCGTGCATCGAAACCCTGTCGCGGCCGCGCTTCGCCAAATAGAATAGAGTGCGCCGACGGTGAGGTAGCGAGAGAAATCGCGACTGCACAAGCGGCGCAATGATCCGGGTTTCACCCGCGATGGTCAAGCAAACGAACACACCACCGATGTCGCTACTTCCTACTGCACGAACCCCACAAATCCTGCACGCAACCGGCTTCCGAACAGGCGAAATCGACGCACTGCTCGTGATCGCGCCGCCGTCCGCGGGAGCCGAGATATTCGCACGGCTACCCGAGTCGGAGCGCTGGCAAGAGCTCAACGCGCGCTCCAAGCCCCGATCCGGAACCATACGCACCACCGTCCTGGCGAATCGTCGTCAGACGCTTGCCGTGCTTGGCTATCTGAGGGCGGAGGCGAGCAATTTCGAGAGGCTGGTCCTGGCGGGCGGCATGCTCAAGGAGTCTGCGCCGCGGGGCGCCGAAACATTCTGTCTCGCCGCGATCGGAGACACGCAGGCTTCGCGGGCGTGCCTGGAGTCGCTGCTCGCCGCGACTCAGGCCCAAGCGTTTTCGCTTCCGAGTTTCCGCTCGGCCAAAGTCGGCCGCCGCATCAAGAGTATTTCACTCCTGGGAGGCCGTACACTCGATGTCCACTACGCGGCCGCCTCATCGCGCGGCAACAACCTGGCCCGCTGGCTCACTGCTCTGCCGCCGAACCTCCTCAACGCGCGCTCGTATCACCGCGCGATTGCCGAACTTGCACGCGATCGTGGACTGTCGCTGCGCTGGCTCGATGAGCGCGCACTGAAGCGTCTGGGCGCCAACGCGTTTCTTGCAGTGAGCGCCGGGAATGCTCAACGGACAGCAGGCATCGCTCATCTCACCTACCGGCCTGCGCGGCGCAAATCCTCACAAGCCCCCGACGTGGCGTTGGTCGGCAAGGGCATTCTGTTCGACACGGGCGGCATCAATCTGAAGACGCACAAGTCGATGCTCGACATGCACACCGACATGGCTGGAAGCGCAGTCGCGCTCGCCACGCTCGTCGCACTTGCGGAGCTGCGCGCGCCGATTACAGCAGACGCCTGGCTTGCGATCACCGAGAATGAGATCGGACCCAGGGCATACCGCCCGCAGGAAATCGTACGGGCAAGCAACGGCGTCACGATCCAGGTGATCCACACCGACGCCGAGGGTCGGATGGTCCTCGCCGACACGCTCGCACTGGCCAGCCGTACGCGGCCGAGATTCATGATCGACTTTGCCACACTCACGGGTGCCTGCGTATACGCGCTCACCGAGCGCATGAGCGGAGTGTTCACCAACAACCCCGCGCTCGTGCCGAAGCTACTCGCGGCCGGGCGCTCGAGCGGTGAGCGCGTTTGGAACTTTCCGTTCGACTCGGACTATGACAGCGACCTCGAGAGCAAAGTGGCGGACATCGTGCAATGCGCGGTGGACGGCAAGGGGGATCACATCCTCGCTACCCGCTTCCTAAGTCGCTTCGTGCCGGAGGACATCCCGTGGGCACATGTTGACCTCTCCTCATCGACGCGCAGCGGAGGCCTGGGCCATGTCAACACCGAGATCACCGGCTTTGGCGTCCGCTACGCGCTGGATCTGATCCTCAAACAACGTGTCCTCGAGGCGCTGGAGCGCGCCCGGTGATGAGCCTCACGCTGCGGCGACCAGACGACTGGCATCTTCACCTGCGAGATGGCGATGCGCTGCACGCGGTACTTCCGTATACCGTCGCTCGTTTTGCACGGGCAATCGTCATGCCGAATCTGAAGCCCCCGGTCACCACGGTGGCGCAGGCACTTGCGTACCGCGAACGCATCGTGCAGGCAGTGCCCTACGGCGCGCGATTCGAGCCGCTGATGAGCGTGTATCTGACAGACAAGACAGACGCGGGAGAAGTCGATCGCGCCAGGCACAGTGGACAGGTTCATGGCTTTAAGTTGTATCCGGCAGGCGCGACCACGAACTCGGATGATGGAGTGACGGACATCCGGCGCATCGACGCCGTGCTGGCGCGGATGGCCGAGCTCGATGTCGTTCTGCAGGTACACGGCGAGGTCACGAATCCAGCGGTCGACGTCTTCGACCGTGAGGCTCGATTCATCGACACCGTGCTCGTCGGGCTCGTGGAACGCTTCCCAAGGTTGCGGATCGTTTTTGAGCACATCACGACGCGCGCCGCCGCGGAGTTCGTCCGAGGGAGCCGCCCCGGTATCGCGGCCACGATCACGCCACAACACCTTCTGATGAACCGAAACGCCCTTTTCACAGGAGGAATCCGGCCGCATCACTACTGTCTGCCGGTGCTCAAGACCGAGGCCGACCGACGGACACTGCTGGACGCCATCGCCAGCGGAGATCCACGCTTCTTTCTCGGGACGGACAGCGCGCCGCACGCCCGCAGCGCGAAAGAGACGGGATGCGGATGCGCGGGCATATTCTCGGCTCCGGCGGGTATTGAGCTGTATGCGGAGGCCTTCGAGGCGATCGGTGCCCTGGGACGTTTGGAGGGCTTCGCCTCGGAACACGGTCCGGATTTCTACGACTTGCCGCGCAACGAGGAAAGGATCACGCTGATCAAGGACTCGTGGGAGGTTCCAGTGTGTTATCCGTTCGGCAAGGAAGAGATCGTGCCCCTGCGAGCCGGCGAGCGGGTCGCATGGCGTATCACATAACAGGCGGACGCCCATGAGCCAGCCCGAGCCGGTGGTCATTCCGCCGGTGCATGCCACCGCCGATGTGATGTCGAGGAGATTCCGCGGATTTCTGCCCGTGGTGGTCGACGTGGAAACCGGTGGATTTCACGCGTCGACGGATGCACTTCTGGAAATTGCTGCGGTGCTCATCGATATCGATGCGGACGGAACGCTCAGGCGAGGTGTCACTCACAACTTTCACGTGAAGCCGTTCGAAGGTTCGCGCCTCGATCCCGCCGCGCTTTCCATCACCGGCATCGACCCTCATCACCCTCTGCGGCCAGCGCTGCCGGAGCGCGACGCGTTGCAACGAATCTTCCGGGAAATTCGCCACGCGGTGCGCGCCTACAACTGCCGGCGCGCGATCCTGGTAGGGCACAACGCCGCATTCGACCTTGGATTTCTCAACGCCGCGGTCACGAGAGCGGAAGTGAGGCGCAACCCCTTCCACCCGTTTTCCTGCTTTGACACGGCGACACTGGCAGGTGCCGCACTCGGGCAAACGGTACTGGCCAAGGCGGTCACCGTCGCGGGTCTCGAATGGGATGCGCGCAGTGCGCATTCCGCCTCCTACGACGCGGAACGCACGGCGGATGTCTTCTGCCTCATCTGCAACCGCTTCCGCAGCAGCTATAAGGATGCGGAAGAGCGCGCGCGGGCGCTCGGCTGGCTGAATACGCCTCCGGCCGAGCCTGCGAACGAAGATCCGCAGATGGAGACTTAGCGACGCGCGCCGGAAGACGCTATTTCGCGGCCCCGACTTCGCTCAGCAGTCTCTTCAGCTCGCCACTGCGATACATCTCGAGTGCGATGTCGCAGCCGCCGACGAGCTCACCCTTCACATACAGCTGCGGATACGTCGGCCAGTTCGAGAAGCGCTTGAGCGCATCCCGCAGCTCGGGCTCTTCGAAAATATTGACGTGCTTGAACTCGGCCCCGCAGGCGCGCAAGGCGGCCACGGTCTGAGCGGAGAACCCGCACTGGGGAAAATCCGGTGTGCCCTTCATGAACAGCACCACGGGACTGGAGCCGAGCTCCGATTTGATCCTGTCGACCACATCCATCGCATTCACCTCTAGATGATTCTCGCGCGTCTTCAGCTCGGCAATGAGCTGCCACTGCTCCGCCGCGCTCATCGAAACCCAACGGCCGATCTCGGCCGCTGTTCGCCGGCAACCGGCGCAAAACCCCCTCTCGTCCAGCACACACACTTTGGTGCACGGGGAGGGCGGACGCTCGGGGCCGGGCGCACGTACGGGCTGCATCAAAGGATGATGGCACGGCCGCGCCACCCTCGCGAGACTTCAGCCGCAGCTCCGCGGCGTTGAATTATGGGGATCGCTCGCCTATTCTTCAAACCCGCTGCCGGGTACCCAAGCGTCGCAGAACAAGAACTTGGGGAACCGGTGAGCGCCCTTAGCCCCAGGGAGGCTCCCGCATGAATCCGCTCACTTCGATCACTGGCACCATCGTCCTAGGTCTCATCATCGCGGTCGCGATCGCTCTTGGGATCGCACCGGCCCAGTTCAACGAGCTCGGCCTCGCGCGCTGGATCCACATCGTCTCCGGCATCACGTGGATTGGCCTCCTGTACTACTTCAATGTGGTCCAGACTCCGGCATTATCAATCGCCACTGCGGACAAAGGCGGTCCCGGGGGCGCCGGCGTGACGAAATATGTCGCACCGCTGGCCTTGCTCTGGTTCCGCTGGTCGGCGGTCGCGACTTGGCTGGCCGGTTTCTGGTACCTGAGCTATGCGAAGACGTTCATGAGCGCCCTCACCCTCGGCCACGGCGGCGAGGACCGCTACGGTCTCGTGATCGGCATCGGCATGTGGCTCGGCACGATCATGTTGTTCAACGTGTGGGTGCTGATCTGGCCGAACCAGAAGAAGATTCTCGGCATCGTGCCCGCCACGGACCCCGAGAAGGCGAAGGCCCGCAAGGTCGCACTCCTGGCCTCCCGCACGAACTTCGCGCTCTCCCTCCCGATGCTGATGTGCATGGCCTCCGCGAGTCACGGCCTGCCGTTCTAGAGGGCAGCGGGGAACCGGACGGAAGACTCGCTGTTTCTGGGTTTCTGTCCGAGGGAACGAGTGCTCCTCGCACGCCCGGCCAAGCGGACGGGCGCGCAAGGAGGACTCGCTCCTTCGAACGACTTCGGACTCTTACATCGGACTTCTTCCGACCTGTACGGCCCGTCGGCTCGGCCAGGCCGTAAAGGGACCTCCCGTGCGCGGCATGGTCAGCTCTATTCGGGACCGCCCCTCCGCTCTTTCTCCTTTTGCGCTAGTCTTCCCGACCATGCTCGAGCTCCCCGAGGATCTCGCCGATCAGGTGTCGGCCGCACTGCGCGAGGACGTCGGCGCAGGCGACGTCACTGCGACGCTGGTGCCGGAAGCACAGCAGGCGCGCGGCCGAGTGATTACGCGCGAAGATGCGGTGCTCTGCGGGCAGGCGTGGGTCGATGAGACATTCCGGCGCCTCGACTCCGACCTTCGCGTGACCTGGAACGCCCGGGACGGCGCACGTATCCACGCCGCAGAGGTGATTTTCGAAGTCAGCGGTCGTGCGCGTGCCGTTCTCACCGGAGAACGCACGGCGCTGAACTTCCTGCAGTTGCTCTCGGCCACCGCCACACAAGCCCGCCAATTCGTCGATGCCGTCGCCGGGACGGGCTGCATCATCCTCGATACCCGCAAGACCCTCCCGGGACTGCGAACCGCCCAGAAATACGCGGTGCGCTGCGGAGGGGCACAGAATCACCGTATCGGACTGTTCGACATGGTGCTGATCAAGGAGAACCACATAGTCGCGGCAGGCTCGCTCCGCGGTGCCATCGCCGCTGCGAAGCTGGCCGCGCCGGGGCTGAAAGTGGAAGTCGAAGTCGAGTCCCTGGAGGGACTCGCGCAGGCCCTCGGCGCCGGCCCCGACATCGTCATGCTCGACAACTTCGGCCACGCCGAGATGACACAGGCCGTGCAGCTCGTCCGCTCCCGCAGCGGAACCGTAAAGCTTGAAGCCTCGGGCAATGTCAGTCTCGAAACAGTCCGCGCCATTGCTGAGACGGGTGTGGACTATATCTCCATCGGCGGCCTCACCAAGCATGTGCGCGCCATCGATCTATCGATGCGTTTCGATTTCGCTTAAGCCCCGCCGACCACCTCTGCAGCCTCAGGAAGCGGCTCGCCGCCACCCAAGACTCCCAGTTCCTCCCAGAAGCTCCAGAAAATGTTCTCTCCCGGCGCATGCGCACGGTGGTTGCGAATGGAATCCGCAATTTCCTGCAGGAAGTGCTGCAGGTCGGGCCAATAGTGGTACGCGACCCAGAAGAACACGACCACGAAACCGACCCACAGAAGGCTCCCCCAGAGCGCAAACCAGACGTTGGCGCTGGGTCCGTACGCGAACCACGCGGCCCGGCGCGTCGCATGCAGAGGCGCCGCACAGACATGGAACAGAACGAACAGGCCGAGGATGCTTCCCCACAGGGGGATTCCAACAGGCGGGGACCACCCGAAGATGGTGCCCCTCATGATGAGCTGCGCGAGGGCCAGCAGAAAGGCCACGATGAGAATGGCGTTGCAGATCGCCGCAATCGGAATCATCACTCCGGTCAACACGCGCGCCGCATAACCTGCGTCCTCGAATTCAGGCGGCTCGCCCCAGTGCATCGGCTCCTTCATTGCCATTCTTCCTCTGCGCCACTCGCGCCGCCATTCGCGTCTCTGCGCCCGGGCCTGTCGGCGCCAGTGGCGTCGCCATTGCGCGCCGCCCTTGAAGGAGGCGTACTGCTTCTTGGCCTGGTCGATCAGATGCTGTGCATCGAACGGCAGACCGTGTGCGGCCGCGCGCTCTTCCGAGGTGCTCGCGTAGGGGATCACGAACATCATCACGATGTAGGCGAGTATCCAGGCACCCCATGTCAGAATCGCCAGCGCCACAAAAATGACGCGCACGATCGACACGTCGATGTCGAAGTACGCGGCGATCCCTTTGCAGACTCCGCTGATCATCGCGCCTTCACGAATCTGGTAGAGCCGTTTCGCCGCACCCGGTTCCGGCGGCGTGTCCGTGCCACCCGCTCCGGAGGTCTGTGTACCGGGCGCGCCCTGGTTGCCGCCCGCGGGGGCGGGACCGTCCACGGGCCCCATCTCGCTCAATGTCCGCTCGATTTCCTCCGTGCTCACGACACTTTTGTGAGCGCTCAAGTAACGGTTGCATTTCTCGGCGATCGCCTGCTCGAGGTCGCCCATGATCTCCACACGGCCCGGGTCATCCCGCAGCTTCGCCTGCGCTCCCTCCAGGTAGGCCCGCAAGGCCTCGTAACCGGCCTCCTCGATCTGGTACGCGTTGCCGTTCAGGCTGATCGTGACCACTTTGCGCATGACTATTTTCCCAGCTGCTGGATTGTTTTATTGATGGCTTTCCAGTAGTCGCTCAATTCATCAAGCTCCACCCGCCCCTGGGAGGTCAGCTCGTAATACTTCCTCGGCGGGCCGGCGTCCGATTCCTGCCATTCGTACTGCAAGAGACCCTCGCGCCGCATCCGGCTCAGCAGCGGATACAGCGTGCCTTCCTGCGTGGCGAATTCCGTGGCGGCCAGCTTCTTCAACATATCGGCGACGTAGACCTTGTCGGCGGCGATGATCTTCAGGATCAGAAACTCGAGCAGTCCTTTGCGAATGGGGCTGAATTTCTCGTTGACGCTCATGGGGTCCTTTTCGCAAGACGGTACCTTTTTATCACAAGGTATCGGCGCAGTCCATGGGTCCGACGGATTTTTCGCTCATTTTTGCGGGCGCCGCGCGAGCGGCCGGTCGGCCGGCCGGCCGTCAGGCGACGGCGGACTTCAGGACGCGCTGGGGCTGGGCGACGCCATAGCCCTGCGCGTAATCCACGCCGAGACTGGTGAGCATCTGGATGATCTCGGCGTTCTCGGCGAACTCGGCGATCGTCTGCTTGCCCGTAAGATGGCCGATCTCGTTGATCGAGCGGACCATCTCCCGATCGATCGGATCCCGCAGGATCTCGCGCACGAAGCTGCCGTCGATCTTCAGGAAATCGACCGGGAAGTGCTTGAGGTAGCCGAACGAGGAGAGGCCCGTGCCGAAGTCATCGAGCGCGAACTTGCAGCCGAGCTCTTTCAGCGCCTGAATGAACCGGTTGGCTTGCGAGAAGCTGGCCACGGCCGCCGTTTCCGTGATCTCGAAGCAGATCTTGGACGCATCGAGCCCGCTGCGGTGGAATTGGTCGATGACGAACGGGAGGAACTTGTCATCGCCCAGGCTCTGGCCCGACAGGTTGATCGAGCACAGCTTCAGCTTCTCGCGCTCATCGGCTTCGGAGACGAGCCAGCGCAGCGCGTTCTCGATCACCCAACGGTCGATGGCGGGGGTGATGCCGTAGCGCTCGGCGGCCGCAATGAAATCGTTTGGCGCCACGATGCGACCGGTTTCATCCTTCAGCCGCAGCAGCAATTCGTAGTGAGCGCCGGTCTCCACCCGCTGCAACGGCTGGATCGCCATGCGGTAGAGCTCGAAGCGCCCTTCCTCGAGCGCCGCATTGATGCGCGCGGCCCATTGCATTTCGCGCCGGCGACGCATGAGCTCGATGTCGTTCTCAGCGAAGCTGTGAACCCGGTTGCGCCCGCCCTCCTTCGCCGCGGCGCAGGCACTGTCGGCGGCCGAGAGGATCGAAGCGACGTCTTCGTTGTCTGCGGTAATGGGGACCACGCCTATGCTCGCGCCGAGCCGAAACACACGGTCTTCCCAGGTAAAGCGGAAGTTGCGCACGCCCTCGCGGAGCGTTTCGGCGGTCCGCATCGCCTCATCCAGTGAACAACTCTCGAGCAGGATGCCGAATTCGTCGCCGCCCAGACGGGAAAGCGTGTCGCGCCAGCGGACCTTGGACTTCAGCAGCGCACCGACCTGGCCGAGCAGCGCATCGCCGGCGCTGTGGCCGCAGGTGTCGTTTACGATCTTGAATTGGTCGATGTCGAGATAACAGAGCGCATAGGAAGCTTCGCGCGCCTTCGCGCTCTTGAGCGCGCGCTCCAGGCGGCTCTCGAATTCGCGTCTGTTGACCAGCCCTGTGAGCAAGTCGTGGCTTGCATGATAGGAGAGGCGGCGGTTGAGCTCGCGCGATTCACTGACGTCGTGGAACACGAGGACGCCTCCGCCGACATGGCCCGATCCGTCCCGAATCGGCGCCGCGGTGCTCTCGACGTACAGCTCATTGCCGTCACGGCGGATGAGTAGCATCGGGCGAACGGACTTGATCGGGCGGATGCGCCGGATCGACACGCTCAAGGGATTCTCGAGCGGCTCGCAGGTCTCTTCGTGGAACGCCCGGAAAATCTCCTCGACCGGCCGGCCCATGGCATCTTCGAGCCGCCAGCCCGTCAGCTCCTCGGCCACCGGGTTGATGTAATCGATCGTTGAACTGGCATCGGTCGTGATGACACCGTCGCCGATCGATTGCAGTGTGATCTGTGCGCTTTCCTTCTCGCGGAACAACGCCTCTTCGTACAGCTTCCGTTCGGTCACGTCGAGCTCAACGCCGACGAGGCGCAGCAGCCGACCATGCTTGTCGACGCGCGCCGTGGCCCGGCTGATGACCCAACGCCACTCGCCGTTGCGGTGACGCATCCGGTGTGTACTCTCGAACAACGGTGTCTTGCCGGCCACGTGGTCGCGGATCGCGGCCTGGACCCGCGACAGGTCATCCGGGTGAACAAGGCTCCGCCAGTCTGGGGAGCCGCGCATGTCTTCGTCGCCGTAACCCAGCATGGCTTTCCAGCGCGGCGAGAAATAGACCTCGTTGCTCTCAACGTCGAAGTCCCAGAGGCCGTCGTTCGCGGACGCCTGTGACAAGAGCGTGCGCTCTTCGAGCTTGGCAAGACGGGTTTCGATGCGGATCCGCTCAAGACCGGTGGCCAGGCTGGTACCGATGAGCTTCATCAGCAACTGAAGGTTCACATCCCACGGGCCGCGCGGCAGCGTGTGGCACAGGCCAAGAAAGCCCGCGGGCCGGCTCTGCACCCGTAGGGCGACGAGCAGCGCCGAGCCCACCTGAAGCTCGGTAAATCGTTGCCCTTCTGCCGCCAGTTCGCGGCGCACGGCAGCGGTGTCGCGCAGCTCCGAGAGGCGCAGGTGGTCCAGGCGAGACTTGAGCCAGGGGAAAGCTTCCATCGCCGTGCCCACCAGCCCCTCCGGGCGGCACTGGGCAAAGGCGCTGCGCGCGACTTGAACGTCCTCCACCACCAGCTCATCGGGTTGGAAGGCGATCAGGAAGGCGCAGTCACTTACGGTGGCCTCGCGCAGCAACTCCAGATTTCGCCGCACGCACTCGTCCACCGTCTCGCGGCGCATGTTCTGGAAGTCGACGGCGATCTTGGTGCAGGCGACGTCGAGGCCGAGGACAGGCCTCGGTGCACGGCCGGTCCAGGCGTCTGCCGAAAGGATGTCGGACGCGGTGAATTCCGCAGTCTTATCCGGCGGCAGCGACGACATTAACCCGACCTCCCGAACCGACGACTTCCGAACTCCCAGGCCGCCGCTTCCCGTCTACAATCGATCGAAGGGCAATCCGTAGCATTCCGCGATATTCTATGCACTTGCGTCGAATTCTCGCACACTGATGAAGGAATACAAGCTAAGACGCTGTTCGAACAAGAGTTCGCGAGTTGACAGATTGCGACGAGGCTATGGTGACGATGGTGGTGAGGGTAGATCGCAGCACGATCGCAGTCTGCGCACTGATCCCCAGATTGCCGCGACGGCGGCGCCGGCGGCCGGTCCACACGGCCGACGCGCGCGGTGTGAGGTGGCGGGGTCGACGCGCGGGCTGAGCGGCACAGCAGAGACACACCGGCGACCTACCCGGGCAACGCGCGGGCACCCGCCGGCGCGGCCGGATCAGCGAGCCTCCAGTGCCCCCTCAGCCACTTCGAACAGCCGTTTGAGCTCCGCTTCCATCTCGCCCTGCAGCCTTTCAAGGCTGCCGGCATCCGTCACGCGGGGGACGTAGCGCGGCGGTCCGATGGCGATGACGATCCTCGAGAACGGCAGGGGAATGACGAACTTGTCCCATTTGACCAGCCAGGCATGCGAGGCCGCATAGGCCATCGGCAGCACCGGGCGGCGCGACATCTGCGCCAGCAGGATCGCACCCGGTTTGAATTTGAACCGGGGGCCCCGCGGTCCGTCGGGTGTCACCACGGGTGATACGTTGTCCTGGACCAGCGCCTGATAGTAATCACGCAGAGCCCGGGCGCCGGTGTGCGATGAAGAGCCGCGAATGACGTGTCCACCGAACCGACGGACCATCATTGCGCCCAGTTCGCCGTCGACGGACGGACTGATCAACCACCCTACCGATAGCCCACGCGAGCGCTGCTCAACCAGGTATTTCCCACAGAACAGCTGGTGCTGATGCCAATAGCACGGCACCAACGAGGGCGCCCCCGCAAGTGCCTGTTCGAGATGCTCGGCACCCTCGACGCGCACGACACGGCACGTAAGCCACCAGCATTTGATGATTCCGACGCCCAGCGGAACTGCAATACGGTAGAGCAGTCGCCGCGCCGCCGTCATCCGGCGGCTCGAACGCGTCAGTGAGCGGTAGATCGTATTGCGCAGGCCGCCGCCACCTTCGGTGTCGGTCATGCTGTTCGATCAGGGTTGGCGACGCGCTGGGTGCACGGCTCAAGTTTCGGTGATCGCGGCGGACGACACAACCCGCAGGCCCGGACCGACCGCCCCGGAGGCGAGAGTATTATAAGATTGCGGCCTGGCTTTTCGCCCCGCTTGCATGACCGCCACCCAATCCGTTCAAAACCAGCCGCCCGAGGCGGAGCTTCAGTTCGACGTCGGATCCACGGACGATTCCCTGGACCGGATGATCGAGCTGTTCGCGCGTCACGGCGACACCTACCGCGTATACGTCCCGACGCGCAAGTCGCACACCTACGTGATCCATCATCCGGACGATGTGAAGCGGGTGCTCGTCTCGAATCACCGCAACTACACCAAGGGGGTGGGCCTCGACCGCGTCAAGATCCTGTTGGGCAAGGGGATCATGACCAGCGAGGGCGAGCTGTGGAAGCGCCAGCGTTACATGATGCAGCCGATGTTTCACCGGCGGGTGATCACCGGATTCGCGGACGTCATCGATGCAGCGAACGAGCGCTTCGTCGCCCGCTGGGAGACCCAGGCCGCCCGCGGGGAGCTGGTGAATCTCACCGACGAGATGAGTGAGCTGACGCTCGACATCGTCCTGCGGTCGGTCTTCGGGACCGATCTGGACCGGATGTCGGAGCAGCTCGGCGGCAACCCGTTTCACCTGGTTACCCAGGAGTCAGGGCGCAACCTGCAGTTCGCCTACAAGTTCCGCTCGCTCACGAAGCTGGTCGCGGCCCTGGTACAGCGTCGGCGCGAGGCGCGGGAAGATCATTTCGACTACGTCGGGATGCTGATGAACGCGCGCGACAAGGATACCGGCGCCGCCATGAGCGAGCGCGAGCTGGTCGACGAGGTGTTGACGCTTATCGTGGCGGGTCACGAGACGACGGCGAGCGCCCTGAACTGGACGTGGTACCTGCTGTCGCAGCACCCGCAAGCCGAGGCCCGGCTGCATGCGGAAATCGACGCCGCCCCGGCGAGCGCTGCGCCGAGCCTCGCTCAGATGGAATCGCTTGCCTTCACGCAGCAGGTCGTCCACGAAGCGCTACGCCTGTATCCGCCCGGATGGCTTCTGTCGCGCCGCACGATCGAACCGGATGTGCTGTCCGGATTCGAGATTCCCGCGGGCACCAACGTGCTGCTGCCGCTGTATCTGCTGCACAGGCATCCACGCTACTGGAAAGACCCTGACGTCTTCTGGCCGGAACGCTTTGCACCCGAGCACGAAGCGGAGCGGCCACGTTTTGCGTATATGCCGTTCGCGGCGGGTCCGCGGCATTGCATCGGTGAAACCTTCGCTCTGTACGAGATGCTGCTGCATCTCTACAAGGTTGCGCGGCGCTACCGGCTGGTGCATGTGCCCGACCGGCCGCTGGAGCTCGAAGCGCAGATCAATCTGCGCACCAAACACCCCCTGCACATGAGGCTGGAAAGCCGCTGATGTTGACAGCCAGCACGCTCACGGAGCTCATCGAGAGCAACCGCAATTTTCCCCGCGGCATCACCTACCACGAAGGAGAAAACGAGTCACGCGAAGTCTCCTTCGCCGAGCTGTACGAGCGCGCCCTGGGGATTCTGTATCACCTGCAGCGCATCGGCGCGCGGCGCGGGGACAAGCTCATCCTGTTCGTCGGCAACAACGAGCAGTTCATCGACGCGTTTTGGGCGGCCGTGCTGGGGGGAATTGTTCCCGTGCCCGTCGCGCTGGGCATCAGCGATGAGCATCGCCACAAATTCCTGCGAATTGCACGCAAGCTGGGCAAGCCGTTCGTCTATACCGAGCGCAAGGCGATCGAGCGCATGGGCGCCTTCGCCGCCCAGGCCGGCGAGGGCGAGCTGTTCACCGGATTGCGGCCGCGCACCTTCCTGGTCGACGATCTGGATGACATCTCGAAGGCCGGGAAGCCGCAGCCGGCGAAGCCGGACGACATCGCATTCATCCAGTTCTCCTCCGGCTCCACCAGCGAACCCAAAGGAGTCGTGCTCACGCACGGCAACATCATCGCGAACTGGCGCGGCTCGACGCAGGCTGCGGGTTTCAACGAGCACGATGTGAGTCTCTCGTGGATGCCCCTCACTCACGATATGGGACTGATCGGTTTTCACCTGGTGATGTTCGCGAACCGGGTGCACTCGCACCTGATGCCGACGGAGCTGTTTGTCCGCCGCCCGCTGTTATGGCTTTCGCTGGCCTCGCGCGTGCGGGCATCGATACTCTGCTCGCCGAATTTCGGCTACCGGCACTACCTGAAGGTGCTGGGCGACCGCCCGCTCGACGGGCTCGATCTGTCCTGCGCCCGGCTCATATTCAACGGCGCCGAGCCGATTTCCGTGGAGCTGTGCGAGGAATTCCTGGCGCGACTGGCCGTGGCGCGCCTGTCCCGCAACTCCATGTTTCCCGTGTATGGACTCGCGGAAGCCTCCCTCGCCGTCAGCTTTCCGAAAGTGGGTGCGCCGCTGCGCACGATCACGCTCAATCGCCACCGACTGAGCGTCGGCATGCCGGTTGAGGCGGTAGCGACGAGCGACCGGGACGCGGTGGAGCTGGTCTGCGAGGGCACGGCAATCCCTTTCTGCCAGGTCCGCATCGCGGCCGACGACGACGAGCCGCTGCCGGAAAATCGGATCGGCCATGTTCACATCACGGGCGAGAACGTCACTCGCGGCTACTACGAGAACAGCCAGGCGAACGCGGAAGCGTTCACCGCCGACGGCTGGCTGCGTACCGGGGATCTCGGACTGTGGCATGACGGAGAGCTCTACATCTGTGGCCGCGCGAAGGAGATCATTTTCGTCAACGGCCAGAACTACTATCCCCACGATCTGGAAGCGATCGCGCAGGGCGCGGCTGGACTGGAGCTGGGCAAAGTCGTGGCGGCCGGTGTCCGCCCGCGTGACTCGCAGACCGAGCAGCTCGTCGTGTTCGTCCTGCATCGCGGCGACCTGCAGGAGTTCCTGCCGGTGGCCACGGAAGTCGCCCGTCTGCTGAACGAGAAGGCGGGCCTCGAGGTCGCGGCCGTCGTGCCGGTCAAACGGATTCCAAAAACCACCAGCGGCAAGGTCCAGCGACACCTGCTGGAAGACAGTTACGTCGACGGAGAATACGCCGCCGAGCTGGCAGAGCTGGCGAGCCTGCGCCAGGCGAAGCGCGGGCCACACTCGAGCTCCCTGTCGGAGATCGAGGACCAGTTAAAGACCATCTGCGACGCCGCCCTGGAGGGCAAGCGGGTCGACATCCACGACAACCTGTTCGAGATCGGGGCCAGCTCGCTGAAGCTCATCGAGATTCACGAGCACATCGATCGCGAATACCCGGGGCAGGTTGATCTGACGGAGCTGTTCGACTTTCCGACGATCGCGGAGCTCGCCCGCCACCTGGAAACGAAGCTCGGCGCTACCGCGTGATCCCGCGAAAGGGCACGAGCCGCACGCTCGTGGCGGCCAGATCCTCGGGCCATTCGCGCGAGCGCAGGTACGAGTATTCCTCGTAGCGCGCCATCGAGATCGAATCCGCATGCGGGTCCGCTCCCGGGTGGCACATGATCAGCCCACCCTCCGCGAGGTTCTCGAGCCAACCTTTGGCCCGCGTGCGGTATTGGCCTACGCGTTCAAACGAGTAGGCGCCGGCGAAATCGGAATTCACCGTCAGGCCGCGTTCGAGCGCGGTTCGCGTCAACACCGTGCCCCCCAACTTCGCGAGCAGGCGTGCCTTGGGTCCTCTGGGGACTGCGGCATGGGTCGAACGTACGGCCACCGCTGATCCGTAACGCTCGCTGACCAGGTCCAGGACGATCTCGCGGATGGCGGGAAGTTGGTGCACGTGCTCGTGGCCGTCGAGGAATTCAGGCGGAACGCGGAACAACTCCTCGAACCGGTCGAGTTGGCGGCGGAGAATCCCGCGGATCGTGTCCGGATTCAGCAGCCGCAGGCCGGCACTGGCCAGCAGCACGGGGAGGGGGACGAAACGCTGCCGGCCCGAGGCGGCGGTCAACGAGAAGTGCAATCCGACGCTCAGGGACGGATTGCGGCGCTCGGTCAGCAGCGCAGCGGCGCGAGCGCAATCTTCCCCGAACACGAGCACGCTGGTCGCCGAGATTCGCTGCGCGCTGACGAGCCTGATGATCGCGTTCGAGACGGAAGGATGAATTCCGAAGTCATCTGCGCAGACGACCAGCGACTTGGGTGCGTCAGCTGCCAAGGCGGCAACAACATCGCTCGCGGCGCGGGAAAATACGGATTCGCCCCACGATCAACCTTCGGAAGCGTTTCACTGCACCTCTGAGACTTCACTCTCCCGAGCCGCCCTCCCCGCGGCTGCCCGTGAATCCACGGTGCGCGCAAGCAGATAGCTGGGACGCCGTTTGACCTCGACGAACACGCGGCCTACGTACTCACCGATGATACCAAGAGATACGAGTTGAACTCCCGAAAGAAACAGCACCGAGGCGGCGAGCGTCGCGAAGCCGGGGATGGGCTGCCCCAAAATGAGCTTTTCGAGCACGATATATGCACCATAGGTGATCGCCGCGAGCGACACTCCGAGCCCGGCCACGCTCACGAGGCGCAGCGGAACCCCTGAGAATGCCGTCAATCCGGTCAGCGCCAGCTCCACCAGATCGCGCATCCGGAACGCGGAGCGACCGGTCGTACGTTCCGCCGTCTCGAAGCTGAAAGCCACGCTCTTGAAGCCCACCCAGGCGTACAGGCCCTTCAGGAATCGGTTGCGCTCGGGGAGCCGCAGCAGTGCATC
>FTEO01000590.1_pt1 | contig 17366 bp, 16 predicted proteins | sample 1640211 | NCBI WGS metagenome assembly FTEO01 (sample SAMEA3914816, study PRJEB12502) | metagenome | biome: forest; material: soil | place: USA | collected 2011-09-16 | depth 0.3 m | reverse complement strand
TAGAACGTTCTGACGCCCGCATCGTTGAATTCCACGAAGCGCGCATCCTCGATGCCGTTCGATTGGGATTCGGTCATGGGGAAGATCACGCGCTCACTGATGTCTTCGTTCGGCTCGAAGGCAATGTCGACCGTCTCCCCCTCGGGGCCTGGGATCCGCTTCAGCACTTTCGCCATGGAGGCGAGGCGCGCCGTCGGGTCCACGGTCACACTGCCATCCGCCGCGATGGAGCCCGACCGGAACGTGAGCGAAGACACGTGCCCTTCGCCGACCGCGCGCAGGCTCAGGATGAAACGCCGGCCGCCCACCGGGGCGCCAGATTGATCCGGGTGCGCGATGATGCTCGGATTGAACAGCGCCGCGGCCTCGAAGGAATACTCGTGCATGAAATAGGCGCCGATGAGCCGGCGCTGTTCCTTCGTGAACACGGTGTGCGCCACGAACGATTCTTCCATCTCATCCGCACGGGCCTCGAACCGCTCGAGCAGGTTGCGATGGCGGCCCTGAAAATTCTCCAGGACTTCCGCGAGCAGGCTCGACACTGCCGCAGAATCGAGCGCCAGCACCCGTTCGACCACGTGATTGGCGCGGGTGTTGTCGGTAATGTTGAGATCGCGCGGCTCGGTCGCTGGCTTGAAGCGGCGAACGAGGACTCGTGCGGGATCAGGACGCAAGTAGAGAGCCTGGCGGTTCAGGAACGTGACTTGTGACAAGACACCCTCGGACAGTTTGTTTAGATGGGCTTGGAATCAGGCGCGGATGGCACGAAGCTGTGTGGGCTTCGTGCGGTTGCCGTCCGCGCGCGCGAGCTGGCGGATCTCGGCAAGGCCCAGAAGATAGGAGACGACGGACTCGCCACCCCGGTTCTCGTTGGCGCGGCCGGGATGCAGACCATCGCAGCAGCCGCCGGTTTCGAGGTCCACCAGCGAGCAGGACAGATCGTTGCTGCCCGTGAACCACGCGAAGGCGCGCATCGCGTCGACTTTCCATTTCGGATCCCCTTCCGCGCGCCAGGCGGCAAGACACGCGGAGATCGTTGCGGCCGCTTCGAGTGGCTGCTGGTCGAACGCGTGCGGCGTGGCGCGCTTGTCACCGAAACTTTGCGAGCCCACGGGCCGAAAGATGCCGGTTTCAGTGGTCTGCAGCCCCATGAGCCAGCGTAGCGATCTCACGCCGGCTGCGACGTAGGCCGGCGTGCCGGTGGACAGGCCCGTGACGATCAGAGCCTGCGACAAACGCGCGTTATCGTACGCGAGCTCTTCCTCGAACCAGACCCAGTCCTTCGATTCCACGCCCGACAGCAGGGTCACCAACTTGCCGGCCAACCGGTGCTGGAGCTCGACCACGCGGGAGTCTTCTGCGGCAACGAGGCGATACGCCTCGAGCCCGAGGAGCGTGAAGGCCCAGGCACGCGGGGAGTGGAACGTCTCTGCCACCCACACGGCCTTGGCGAACAGCGCCGCGGCCCAGCGTCGCCGTGAGGGGCTCGCATCGCCCCGGGTGCATTCTCCCAGCGCCCAGAGTGTGCGTCCGTGACTGTCTTCGGAGCCCACGTCTTCGAGCCAGCGTCGCTCGAAACTCATGAAGTTGCGGAATCGACCGGTATCGTCGTTCCACGCGTGCTGAACGAAAGCGGCGAGCCGGGCAGTCAGCGGCTCGGGCAGACGCTGCTCTCCGGAGGTGTTGAGTACGCAGGCCACCAGCAGGGCGCGGGCATTGTCGTCAACGCAATAGCCGTGCGAGCGATCGGGCACCGAATGAACCGCATGCTGAAACAAACCCGTGTCATCGCACATCGCCAGGAAGTGTCCGAGCTGCATCGCCGGCGGCGGCGTCTCGGGGACGCCAGCAACTTCGTTGCGCGCGGCGATCAACTTGAGTCGATGTCCGCGCGGGGCTTTCTCGAACGCAGCGAGATACCGGTCCGCGGTGCGCTCCCACGTCATCGAACGGCTGTACGCGTAGGCACGTTCGCGCATGGCGTTACGCCGGGCATCGTCGGTGAGCAGTGCGGCGATTTCAGTGCCGATGGCCGCGGCATCGCCGAATGGCACGAGCACTCCGCGCCCGTCCGCCAGCAGCTCTCGCGCGTGCCAGTAGGGTGTCGAGACCACGGCGCGGCCCATGCCGAAGCTGTACGCCAGCGTTCCCGAGGTCATCTGCGCTTCTTTGAGATAAGGCGTCACGTACACGTCGCACGTCGAGATGAAGTCGATGAGGGTCGCCTGGTCGACGAACTGATCGAGAAACACGACATGCCCTTCAATGCCGAGGGCCCGAGCGCGCGCCTGCAACCGCTCGCGATACGCCTCCCCTTCGGCCCGAACGAGGTTCGGATGCGTCGCACCCAGCACCACGTACACGGCATCGGGGCGGCGCTCGAGAATCGCGGGCATGGCATCGATCATGACTTCGATGCCCTTGTTCGGTGAGAGCAGGCCGAACGTCAGGATGACGGACCGATGGTCGAAACCGCGCCGCGCCTTGGCGGCCTGCGGATCGACGAACGCGCAGTCGGGAATTCCGTGGGGAATGACCTCGATCTTCTCCGCCGGCACGCCATAGTGGCCCTCCAGCAGTTCCCTGCCCTTCTCGGCCATCACGACGACCGTGGTCGAGATCTCCACGATCTCTCGCAGCACACGACGCTGCACGACACTGGGCTCGGCGAGAACCGTGTGGAGCGTGGTGACGACCGGCATCGTCAGGCGCGAAAGCATCGCCATGATGTGACTGCCGGCTTCGCCGCCGAAGATTCCGAACTCGTGCTGCAGGCACACGCTGTCGAACCGTTCCGCATTCAGGAACTCTGCGGCGCGCCCGTACTCTTCCAGTTTGTCGTCATGGACCTGCCGGCGGACAACTGACGGATAGGCGTAGTCACGATCGCCGTCGGTCATTGCCACGATGGCGTTGTCGGAGTTGCCAACGCGCGCGGAAACGGCTTGCTCGAGGTCGGTGGTGAACGTGGCGATTCCGCAGCGACGCGGCAGCGAGTTGCCCACAAACGCGTACCGGCGGGGAGAGCTCAACCGCGCCCCCATGAGCGCTGGCCCGCCCTTCTCAAGAAACACCCCGACGGGTCGATTCGCGCTGGGCCAGTCTCAATGGCACAGCAGAGACTCTGCCGGCTCTACGCAGCATCGTGCGGACATTCGACAGGGTGAGGACGTGCAGGTACGTGCGGATTTTCGCGCCACGCTCGAGCCGTGAAAGCTCGTGCACGAAGAGCCCCCGAACTTCGTCCTGCGACGCGACTGTGACCTCCGGCATCGCCGGGTCCTGTGGGTTCTTGGCAAGTCGCTCCCAAGTCGCGGTCGTCGTCTCGTCGTGCATGGCAGTTTTCCTCGCCACGACTCTACGGGATCTGCGCGCGGAGTCTGTGCGTCACCGTACGCTCGGTGCCAGGGGGTCGGAGCGCCCCGTTTCGCGGGGAATGCGGCTCAGGGCGGCTGGAGCGCGGCGATCATCTGCTGCACGGTGAGGATTCTGAAGCCAAAGCGGCGCGTGCGCCGTGCGAGCGCCAGAACGGCCTTGTCTCGCGAGACCAGCGCATCGGCTTTCGCGTACCACGCGAGCGCCACGAACGGGTCGTCATCGCGATCACGGCAGCGGGGGAATCCCTTGGGAAGCGGCGCGCGTTCCGTGGGGGTCTCCTGAGGCAAGGCAAGCGCGGCCGTCTGCGCTTGGTAGCGCTCGAGCACGCCTTGCTGCCTTGCGGCGTCGAGCTTGAGCTCGCGATAGCCGAGCACGCGACGCAGCTCGTCGAGCGCAGGGAGGTGCGTGAAAACCGTGACGCGGCCCGTGCGCACGGCCACGCGCAGGGGGCTCATGAACGGATCGTCGAAGACGAGCCAGTCGACCACGACATTCGTATCGAGAACCAGCTTCACGCGCTATGCCTCATCCGCCACCAGTCGGGGAGCAGATCGCGCACTTGCGGCTGCGCAAAGCGGTCGTCGAACAGATAGAGCACGCCGCGGTCCGTCGTCGTGCGAATGACGCGTCCTGCTGCCTGAATCACCTTCTGAATCCCCGGGTAGAGATAGACATACTCGTAGCCGGCGCCAAAGCGCTGGTGCATCCGGCTCCGCATCGCTTCGTTGACAGGATTGAGCTGCGGCAACCCGAGCGTCGCGATGAACGCCCCGATGAGCTGCTCGCCTGGCAGATCGATGCCTTCGCCGAAGATCCCGCCGAGCACTGCGAAACCGATTCCTCGGCGCTCTGCGTTCCCGCCCCGAACGAAGCGAGCGAGGAAGTCGCGCCGCGCGTCCTCCGACATCGCCCGCTCCTGGCACCAGCTCGGAATGTCCGGGTACAACCGCCTGAACTGCTCGGCGATCTGCCGCTGATAGTCGAAGCTTCCGCAGAACGCGAGATAGTTTCCGGGCTGCACGGCGATCTGCCGCGCCATGATGTGCACCATCGGCTCGAGCGAATGCTGGCGATCCCGAAAGCGCGTTGACACCGAATTCACCACATGCACCGCCAGCTGCCCGGCGGAGAACGGCGAGGCCACATTCACGCTGCGTGTTTCGGGCGGGAGCCCCAGAACGTCCCGGTAGAACTCGTGCGGGTTCAGCGTAGCCGAGAACAGCACGCTTGCATGCGCGGCGGACCAGCGAGGCGCGAGGAATCGCTGCGGGATGACATTTCGCAGGCAGAGCGTCGAGCTCTCGTGCCGGAAAGCCGACGAACCCGCCCCGGGCGAGACACTGACATCGAACAACGTGTGTTCCGCGAACACCTCCGCGAGCCGGCAGAAATGCAGGGCCGTGAAGTACGGCTCCAGAACCTCGGGGGGCAGCGCTGGCGAGTCCTCATTCACAACCTCGGTCGCCGCGGAGACGAACTGCTCCAGTGCGCGGAGCAGCGCCGCAGGAATCTCCTCATGGATTCGGTATGGCTCGGGTTGCGTGTCGAGTAGCGAGTCCCACGCGCGAATGAGCCTCCCCAAAGACTGCCGGAGCACCACCTTCGGTGCCAGGCGCAGCGCTTTGTCGAAGTCCGCGCGATCGAGCGACGCCGAGTACATGGCGCGCGAACGCTCGATGAGGTTGTGCGCTTCATCCACGAGCAGCGCGATCTTCCACTCATGAAGCGTTGCGAGCGCGTGGAGCGAAGCGCTCCAGTCGAAGTAGTAGTTGAAGTCGCCGACGACGACATCCGACCAGCGCGCGAGCTCCTGCCCGAGATAATACGGACAGATCTGATGAGCGCGCGCCACCTGCCGTATCGTCTCTTGATCGAGCAAGCCGCGCCCCACCGCCTCGGCGCGCGCTGCTGCGAGCCGGTCATAAAATCCGTGCGCCAGAGGGCAACTCTGCCCGTGGCATTCGCGATCGGGGTACTCACATGCTTTCTCGCGCGCAACCAGCTCGACGATGCGCAGCGACGCGTGAGTGTCGCTGCTGACAATGCGCCGCAAAGCGTCGAGCGCCAGGCGGCGACCCGGCGTCTTCGCCACGAGGTAATAGATGCGGTCGAGGCCCTCCTCCGGCATGGCCCTGAGCGCGGGGAACAGCGTACCCACGGTCTTGCCGATGCCCGTAGGGGCCTGCGCAAGGAGTGCGCCGCCGCGGCGGATCGTGCGATACACGGACTCCGCGAGCTCCCGTTGGCCGCCCTGAAACTCCGGGAAGGGAAACTTCAGCTCCCGCAGCAGCGAATCCCGCTCGGCGCGATGCTGGGTTTCCCGCAGCGCCCAGGCGATGAAACATTCGCACTGCTCGGCGAAATACGTCTCCAGCCACTCGGCGGACCGGGTTTCACACAGAACCGTCTCGTGGCCCTGGCCTATCGCGAACGGGCCAATCTCGAAATAGACGAGCGCGAGCTGCAGTTCCGGCAATTCCCTCGCACGACACAGCAGCGCGCCGTAGATCCGCACCTGCGCCCAATGCAGCGCGCGGTGATTGTCCGGCATCCGGTGCAGATCGCCGCGGTAAGTCTTGACCTCTTCGAGCCGGTTCGCCTCGGGGTCGAAGCCATCCGCACGGCCGCGAACGCGCAGCTCGCCGTGCTCGCCTTCGAGGGTGATCTCGCTTTCGTAAGGGCTGTGGCGACGCGAGGCGATGATCGCGTGACCTTCGATGCCTTCACGTGCCGAGGGCGACGGAGTGAAACGCAGATCGAGATCGCCCTGCTTCGCCGTAAACTCGCACAGCGCGCGAACCGCAACGGTGTACGTCATGCGCAGGCCGCCTGCCAGCGCACAGTGCATACGGCGACGGGCATGCCTTCCGTCGAGCAAAACCTCAGCCACCGCAACTGATTGTCCTGCAAGCGATCGCCGGGACCTTTGACCTCGATCAACCGATACCGCTGCTCGCGCGGCCAGAATTGAACGAGATCCGGCAGGCCGCAGCGATTGGTGCGCAGATCGGCCAGCAGTCGCTTGAAGCAGGCGTGCAGATGCACGGCAGGCAAGCAGGCCAGTGCGAGCTCGAGAAGCTCGCGGGTGAGCAAGCCCCACGCGACGAACGCTGATTGAATGCCGGCCTTCTGCTCGAAGATCTCGCGGATGGTCGTGCGATACGCGCCGCTCTCGAGCTCCGCGAAGCACGCATCGAAGTAGTGCTGCCGCCGCGTCGCAAACTGCGCGTCGAACAGATCGGCTGGCGCGGCCTGAAACGTGTGGAAGAACGCGCCGGGCACGGGAGCGAAGATGGCCTTCCAGCACAGCAGCCCAAAGAGAGAGTTGAGAAGACCGTTCTCGGCATACACCACAGGCGCATCTGGCGCAGCGAGGTGGTCACGAACCAACTGCTCAACGCGCTGTGCGCCCTCAGGCGCTGGCAGTGACAACTCAAGTTGCTCCCAGCCACACGGCACGGACGCGCGCATCGCTGGATTTCCGAGCTTTCGGTGGAGCCGCGGCAGAATGCGCGCGAGCTGCTGCAACTCAAACTCACTCGCAGACATGGCTTGCACGCGCGTCGCAAACCCGACCGCGTCTTCAATCCGGCCCAATCGCTCGAGCACGCGCACAACGCGAATGCGGGCCTCGGGATGTGCGCAATCCTGATACGCCGCGAGCGCGGCGGTGAGATCGCGCGCCTGCTCGTGGCGCTGGGCGATGTGGAACTGAATCTTCGCGCGTCGCGCCTCGATCCACGCGCAGCCGGGCAGCGCCGGCGGCAGGCGCGCGCACACCTGCTCAGTCGAGGCTTGCGCATGGAGCAGCTCCCGGCACCGATAGAGCGCATGGAACTGCTCGATCTGATCGCGATGCTGGAAGGCGCGCGCCGAGCCTTCAATGGGCACCGCTTCGTAGCGAAAGATGCCGAGATCCGCCAGCACGAACTCGGCCCAGGACTGACGGAAATTTCCAAAGAACATCAGCCGCAGCCGCTCGCAAAGGCCTGCGACCGAGACCCGATACACCGTGTCGGGCGCATCGCCCCACCACTGCTCGAGCGGCCACACTTCGGCGGCCCTTTGGCCGAGAACCTGCGGGATCTCCACCTTGCGCGCGGCCCGCGCCTCACCGGTGAGCGCAAACGCGTGCCACAGCTCCGTTTTCCGCAGGAGCCGACACAGCTCCTGCAAGGTCATGCGGGGGCGGGCATCGATCCATCCCAATTCGATGAGAGGACGCGCCGCCTGCAGCGGGCAGCCGATCTCCGCATAGACGAGCTTGCTGGTGCGGAACAGGTCCCCCTGGCGCATGAGCATGCGCACGAGCAGCGCACTCGAGGCGAGCGGCAGACTCTCGAAGTTCGTGATGAATTCGCGCTCTTCGGACGAGAGAAGGTCTCCGTAGCGCTCCGCGAGCCACGCGAGCGCGAGACGGAAATTCTCGAGGTAGTAGTACGGACGCGGATGCGCGTTCACGACATCGACTGCAGCTTGCGAAGACGGAAAGAGCAAAATCGGGCGCCAAGCCTAGGGAAGTCCCCGGCCAGCGTCCATCCAGTGCCAGAGCCCTGGCATTGCTGTATACGGGAGACCGGCAAGCCGATTGGAGACCGCCCCATGAGCGAGGTTCGAGAAGGCAGTGTCCTGATCCAGGGAGTCGGCTCTGCGCGAGGGCTTGGGGCCGCCGCCGCTCGCGCCTTTGCAGCGGCCGGGCATCCCGTGGTCATCGCAGGGCGCAGTGCGCACAAACTTCGGGAGGCGGCCGAGAGCATCGCTGCCGTCGGCGCCACGCCCCATGTGGAGATCGGCGACGTCACCAATCCGGGGGACGTCGCTCGCTTCGTCTTGAGCGCCGAGTCGCTGGCGCCGCTGGCCGTCGTCGTTCACAACGCAGGCGGCAACCGCCCTGCACCCTTCCTGCAAGTGGACCCCAAAGTTTACGAGGAGCACTGGCGCGCTCACGCCTTCGGCGCATTCCTTCTCGCCCAGGCTGCCCTGCCCCGGATGCTCGAACGCCGGACCGGCACGCTGATCTTCACCGGCGCGACCGGAAGCCTGCGGGGCCGGGCCAACTTCTCGCCGTTCGCGTCCGCGAAGGCCGCGCTGCGCATGACGGCACAGAGCCTCGCGCGGGAGTTCGGGCAGAAGGGCATCCATGTTGCTCACGTCATCATCGACGGTGCGATCGAGGGTGACCGCGTCAAACAGGCGGTTCCCAATGCCACGGCACGGTTTGGGGAACAAGGAATGCTGGATCCGGAACGGATCGCCGAGACCTACCTCATGCTGCATCGCCAGCAGCGTAGCGCCTGGACACACGAGCTCGACCTGCGCCCCTGGTCGGAAGCGTTCTGACGGAGCGAGGCGGGAGCAGGCTATGGGCCAGTTGAAAACCCTGCTGCTGTTTACCTTCGCGTTCGCAGTGAGCTCCTCCTGCGCATACGCGGCCGATTCGGCCTCCCCGCCTCTGGATTCGATCGACCAACGTGCGCAGGCGTGCACGCCGTGCCACGGCAAGGAAGGCCGCGCGACGCCGGAGGGTTACTACCCGCGCATCGCCGGCAAACCCGCGGGCTACCTCTTCAACCAGCTGCGCAACTTTCGAGACGGCCGGCGCCATTTTCCAATGATGACGTATCTCACCGAACGTCAGCGCGATGACTACCTGCAGGAGATCGCCGCGTATTTCGCTTCGCAGCACCCGCCCTATCCGCCGCCTCAGCCACCGAATGTCGATAGCGCAACGCTTGCTCGAGGCCACAGGCTCGCGACCGAGGGCGACCCGGCGCATGACATCCCGCCCTGCAGTGCCTGCCATGGCACTCATTTGTTGGGAGTTGCCCCTGCAGTGCCCGGGTTGCTCGGTGTTTCGCCTGACTACCTGGTCGCGCAGCTCGGCGCGTGGCGCAGCGGCACTCGCCATGCTGACTCGCCGGATTGCATGGCGCAGATCGTCAAACGCATGAGCCAGCAGGACCTCGCCGCCGCCACAGCGTGGCTCGCCACTCAACCGGCTGCGGCGGACTCCGCTCCTGAGCAAGCATTCGAGCGCCCGCCGCCGCTGCCGTGCGGCAGCATCGAAGCATCGGCGCTGCCGCCATGAAGAGACGCTATGCGTTGATCCTGATCGTGCTCGCCCTCGTGATTGCGGCGTTTTGGGGGCTTCATCCGCATGATCGACAGGCAGGCGAGGCGCCTGCTCCACAGCATCCACTGGCTGCAGATAGTGTCGAACGAGGTCGCGAGCTCGTGGTGCTCGCAGACTGCAAGGCGTGCCACACCGAGCGGGCCGGCGGCGCGTTCGCGGGGGGCCGTAGCATCTCGACGCCGTTCGGTACGTTCTTCTCGCCGAACATCACGCCGGATGCGGACACCGGCATCGGAGTCTGGAACGCGGACGACTTCTGGCACGCCTTGCACAACGGCTACGCACGGGGCGGTGCTCCGCTGTATCCGACGTTCCCCTACACGAACTACACGAAGATCAGTCGGAGCGACTCAGACGCCATGTTCGCGTATCTGCGAACGATCCCACCCGTGCGGCAGGTGAATCGCGAGCACGACCTCGCTTTTCCCTTCAATCAGCGCTGGTTGCTTCTCGCGTGGCGCGCGCTCTTTTTCCGCCCCGGAGTGTACGAAACCAATGCCAGCCGCAGCGCTGAGTGGAACCGCGGCGCGTACGTCGTACAGGGGCTCGCTCATTGCAGCGCCTGTCATGAGGCGCGCAACGCGCTCGGCGCCATTCAGTCGAAGGACAATCCCGCGGGCGGTCTCGTGCTCAACTGGTACGCTCCCGTGCTGACCAACTCCGGAGAAGCCGGAGTCCGCACGTGGAACGAAGGCGATATCGTGACGCTGCTCAAACAGGGGCAGACGAACGCGCCTGGCAGCGCACAGCGTGCTTCAACCCTCGGGCCGATGGCCGAAGTGGTGTACGAAAGTCTGCAACATGCGCAGGAAGAAGATCTGCACTCGATCGCCGTCTATCTGAAGTCCCTGCCGGAAAGCCGGCCAGCGAGCGGGCCCCCTTCCGCGCGCGTGCCGGACTCCGCAATCCCGGGAATGCTCGACCGAGGCACTCATCTCTACGCAGATCACTGCGCGCGTTGTCACGGCGATCGGGGCGAAGGGCGCGCGCCAGCGGCCACCGCCCTCGCGGGCAATCGTGCCGTGAACATGAGCTCCGCCGTCAATCCGATCCGGATCGTTCTGTACGGAGGATTCCCTCCGGGAACGGAAGGCAATCCGCGGCCGTTCGGCATGCCGCCCTTCCTGCAGACACTGCACAGTGATGAGATCGCTGATGTGCTGACCTACGTGCGCACTTCATGGGGAAACACTGCGTCGCCAGTGTCCGCGAACGATGTAGACAGAAATCGTACGGGGCCTTTGTGGTGAGCGCCGGAACACCGCCGCTCGTGTGACATAACGGGCTCCTTATCTATAGTCCATATAGGGGGGACGAGCTCATGACGATGCCGAATCGTGATGCGGATGCCGGGGAAGAGGTGCCCGTTCTGATCGCCGGAGGTGGCATGGTCGGGCTGTCGGCTGCGGCGTTCCTCGCCCAGCGCGGCATCCGGTCGGTGGCGATCGAGCGGCTGAAAACGAGCTCGCCGCTGCCACGCGCCGCGTTCTTCCACATGCGCACACTCGAGATGTTTCGCTCGCTCGGCATCGAAAGCCGCGTGCGCGAGCAGTCCCACAAGGACTTCGTTCCGGAAGGCGCGATCATCGCCATGGAGTCCCTGGCCGGGCGCAAGCTCGCGGACATCATTCCGAGTTTGAACGAAGGAGTCGATGCGCTCAGTCCGTGCCGGCGCCTGTTCCTCACCCAGCCGAGCCTCGAACCTATCCTGCGCGAGCGCGCGCGCGAGGCCGGCGCCTCGGTCATCACAGGGGCCGAGATCATAGCGGTGAAGCAGGATGCCGCCGGCGTCACGGTGACGATGAAAGATGTCGACAACGGCATCGAGCGTGACATTCGCGGGAAGTACCTCATCGCCGCGGATGGCGGCCATTCGAAAGTGCGCGAGCTGCTCGGCATTCAGCACGACGGGCGCGGCGCGTTCTCCAACTCGCTCACGATCTACTTCACCGCAGACCTGTCGCCGTGGATCGGCAGCAATGCGTGGAGCATCATCTATGTGAACAATCCGACGCTCGGCGGATTCTTCCGCATGAACCGCACGGCGCAGGCCGGCTTTCTCGCCGTCAATACGGTTGGCGATCCGCGTCTCGATCCCGAGGCGGCCGCGAATGCAGCGGCCGATGTCAGCGAGGCTCGCCTCATCGAGCTCGTTCGCGCCGGCGTGGGCGTGAAGGATCTGAAAGTGAGGATCGACGGGATGACGCGCTGGCGCGCTACGGCCCGCGTAGCGCAGAAACTGCAGGACGGGCGCGTTTTCATCGTGGGAGATGCTGCGCACGTCATGCCGCCGAACGGGGGCTTCGGCGGCAACACCGGCATCCACGACGCGCACAACCTCGCGTGGAAGCTCGCCCTGGTGCTGCAGGGGCACGCGAGCCCGCGCCTGCTGGAAACCTACGAGACCGAGCGCAAGCCCGTGGCCCAATTTACAGTCGAGCAGGCGTTCTCGCGCTACGTCGCCCGCACAGCGCCGTGGCTGCAATCGAGTCAGACGACGGAACCTCTCGCACATGATTTCGACATCGAGCTGGGCTACCTGTACGGCTCGAGCGAGGGCACGCACGCGGATCCGCGTGAAACCCACGGCATGCCCGGTTCACGTGCGCCGCACGTGTGGCTGGAGCGCCGGAGTGAAGGCCCGAGTCCGGGGGAGCGCAAAAGTGAGCGTGTCTCCACGATCGACCTCACCGGTCGTTACCTGCTACTGGCGGGTTCGCAGGGCGATCAATGGATTCCCGCCGCCAAAGCGGCCGCCAGCCAGTTCGGCGCCCTTGCGCTCGATGCGTACCGCGTTGGGACGGATCTGACTGATCCGGACGAGCGCTTTGCGAGCGCCTATGGCATCTCGAACACCGGCGCCTCACTCGTGCGGCCCGACGGGTTCGTGGCCTGGCGGAGCCCCGCGGCCGCCACGGAACCGGAGCGCGTTCTCAGCGAGGCGCTCGCGCGGAGCTTGATGCGTTAAGGAACTTCGAACATTCCTTAACGCGTCAGGCTCCGGCTGCGCCGATGCGCTGGACGATTCGATCCGTCACCACCATGTTCATGGGTATGTCGTGGGGTTGCGGATAGATCGTGGCGAGGCTCGCTTCCGTGTAGCCGAGCCCGACGCACAGCGGCCGGCGCGCGGCCGCTGCGATCGTCCTGTCGTAGTAGCCGCCGCCGTAGCCGAGGCGATAGCCCTGAGCATCAAAGCCTACGAGTGGAATGATGAGCAGATGGGGCGTGACCACTTCGCGCTGTGCGGGAATCGGGATGTCCCAGATCCCGCGCTGCATTTTCATGCCCGGATACCATCTCCAGAATTCCACCGGGGCAGATCTCTCGACGACGACCGGCAGGCCGACTACCCCGCCTGCCTCGCAATGATCGCGTGCAACGTCGCGCACATCGATTTCCCCTCGCATCGGCGAGTAGAGGCCCACCGTGGGGTATTGCTTGAGGTCCACGGCCTCCAGCAGGCGCCGCTTGGCCTGCTCACCGCGCGCCCGGCGAACGTGAGAGGCCAGGCCCAGCCGCTGAGCGATAAGGGCGTCGCGCGTGGTTTTTCGCCACGCTTGAATCTCTTTCCAGCTCTCCGGGGCGGATTCCGTTGCAGGCAGGCTCGTCATGGTGCGGGAATCCTAACACCTCACGTTGTGATATAACGAGCCCATGAAGGCAGCCGAACCGAGCGTGACGAAGCGCCAGTACCAGGTTCTCGCCCACTTTCGCTACGAGTTGCGAAAGTTCCTGCGTTACAGTGAAGGGATAACGCGCAAGCACGGCCTGACGCCGCTGCAATATCAGCTCATGCTGCAGGTGAAGGGCTATCCCGGTCGCGATTGGGCTACCGTCAGCGAGCTCGCCGAGCGCCTGCAGGCGCAGCACCACGGCGCGGTCGCGCTCATCACCCGGTGCGAGAAGGCCGGGCTCGTGGAACGCGCCACGAGCGAGGAAGACCGCCGGTCCGTCCGCGTGCAGCTCACGGTGAAGGGCGAACGGGCGTTGACACGGCTCGCTCAACTGCATCGAGACGAGCTTCTGGCCCATCGGGACCGATTTTTCATTCCGGGCCGCAAGGAACTGGCCCGTTGATCAGCGGCGCGCCCCTGCCGGCGCGGACGCTCAGGCGCTCTCTTGCAGCGAGCTCATGTCGATGACGAAGCGGTACTTGACGCCATTCTTCAGGAGCCGCGCATAGGCCTCGTTGACCGACTGGATGCGGATCATCTCGATGTCGCTCACGATGTCGTGACGCGCGCAGAAGTCGATCATGTCCTGCGTCTCCTGCATGCCACCGATGGCCGAACCCGCCACGCTGCGGCGGCCGCCGATCACGTTGTATCCTTGCAGAGCCGGCTCGAGCGCCGTCAGCGCGCCGACCAGCACCATCGTCCGATCGCGCTTCAGCAATTGCACGTACGGATTCACGTCGTGACCCACGGGAATGGTGTTCAGCAGGAAATCGAAGCTCGCCCGATGCCGCGTCATCGCGGCGGCATCGCTCGATACCAGCACGTCATCGGCACCGAGGCGGCGCGCGTCCTTCCCCTTCTCCGGGGAGGTGGTGATCATCACAACCCGAGCGCCCAGTGCCTTGGCGAACTTGATGCCCATGTGGCCGAGGCCGCCGAGCCCGATCACGCCCACCTTCTGCCCAGGCGCCACGCGCCAATGGCGCAGCGGTGAATACGTGGTGATGCCGGCGCACAGGAGCGGTGCGACAGCTTTCAGATCCAGTGTTTCAGGGATGGTGACGACGAAGTGCTCGTCGACCACGATCTGCTCGGAGTAGCCGCCGAACGTGAGTTGCTCGCTGTGCCGCTCACGGGCGTTGTACGTCCAGGTGGCGCCGCGCTCGCAATACTGTTCGAGATCCTCCTGGCACGCGGAGCATTCGCGGCACGAGTCGACCATGCAGCCCACGCCGGCGAAATCGCCGACCTTGAGCTTCTTCACTCCAGCACCGACTTTCACGACCCGACCGACAATCTCGTGGCCTGGCACCATCGGATAGAGCGAATTGCTCCAGTGGTTACGCGCCTGATGCAGATCCGAGTGGCAGACCCCGCAGTACAGAATCTCGATCCGTACGTCACGAGGGCCGGGATCGCGGCGCTCGAACACGAACGGGGCCAGCGCCGACTCGGCATTCTGTGCGGAATATCCGCGGACTTTCAGCATTGCGGGAATCCTGGTTGACGCCGGGTGCGAAGAACGGGACGAGCGCCGGCAGCTCCGCTCGACGGGCCGCAGTCTAGAGGCGCGCGCGGTGCGCGTGTACTCCTCTATGGAGAGAGTGTCGAATCCTCAGCGGATCCCGGATCTTGCGCAGACCGTGCCGGTCAGACTTTCTTGACGAACGTCAGGGCCACGGAGTTCATGCAATACCGCAGACCCGTCGGCCTCGGCCCATCCTCGAAGACGTGCCCCAGATGCGAGTCGCATTCGGTGCAGGCAACCGCCGTGCGCGACATTCCGAAGCTGCGGTCGGTCTTGAGCTGTACGTTTTCCTTGGCGATGGGTTGCCAGAAGCTCGGCCAGCCGGTGCCGGACTCGAACTTCGTGGTCGAGCTATACAGCGCGTTGCCACAACAGATGCAACGGAACAGGCCGGTGTCGTGCAGGTCGTTGTACGCGCCACTGAAGGCCCGTTCGGTGCCTTCCTTGCGAGTCACGGTGAACGAGTCGTGCGAGAGCTGGCTGCGCCACTGCGCTTCCGTCTTCACGACCTTCTTCACCTGCGACGGGCCGATCTTCTCTCCGGTGTCCTTGAACAGGATGACCGTGACGGAGCCCTCTTCCTTGTCGGCAGATCGGGCACGCGTGAGCGGCAGCAGACCAAGCCCGCCCAACGACAGCAGTGAGAGCGACACGAGCCTGCGATTGAGCATGGGACGATCTTACGCGCTGCCTCTCGCAGGCCGGCGTTTTTTCTCGCCCACGGCCGAGCTGGCGCACGCCGCCGGTCGCGTAGAGGGTCTCGCCCGTGAGCCAGCCGCCATCGGGCGAGGCCAGGACGTGCAGGGGGATCACTGACTCTGCATCGCAGAGTACTTGACGATCCACTGCTCTCCTGCCTACAGTCCGCCCCACTCTCAGAGTGCGGTGCCCACAATGCAAACCAATCCGCCGGTACCTATCGAAAGCCACGCGCTGGGCACGCTCAGCTACATCCGGGCATCCATGGAGTCCGCCGGCTCGTTCGTCGTTCCGGGCACGGCCGGCATCGTCATGGGCATCATTGGTGTGCTCGCATCCGGAGTTGCTTCAGTGCCTGCGCTCCTCAACCATTGGCTCGAGATCTGGCTCGTCGCCGCGGCTGTGGCGCTTGCTCTCGGTGGCGCGCTCATCGCTCGCCAGGCCACACGCGGCAGCGCACCGCGTTATCTCGGCCCCGTCCGCAAGTTTGTGTTGTGCCTCGCGCCGTCCCTGCTGGCCGGCACCGTGCTCACGGTGGTGCTGCTGCGAGCGGGGATGGATCGGCTCATTCCTGGCGTCTGGCTCCTGCTTTACGGCTGCGCAGTGCTCTCCGCCGCCACGGCTACCAGCGCCACGATCACGCGGCTGGTCGGCGCGATGGGTGCACTGTTCGTAGTCCTGGGGCTCATCGCATTCGCACTGCCGCCGGGCGAACAATCTTTGATGCTCGGCCTCGGATTCGGCGGCCTGCATCTCATCTTCGGCAGCCTCATCGGACGTTTCCGCCATGGCAGCTAAATCCTCGGCGGCGAAGCGCCACGAGACGGCCACCTCGCCGGCCAAAGCCGTTTCGAAGCCGACACCCGTGCCGCGCAGCGCCCGTGCCAATGAAGATGCCCGGTTCGACCGCCTCGTCTACGAGCGCGTGCGCCTCGGCATCATGAGCGCCCTCGCGGTGAACGAGCAGCTCACCTTTGGGGAGCTCAAATCGCTGTTCGACGTGAGCGATGGCAACCTGAGCGCGCACGCACGCAAGCTCGAGGAAGCCGGCTACCTCGCGTGCACGAAGTCTTTCGAAGCCCGCCGCCCGAAGTCGGAATACCGGATCACGCCGGTCGGCCGAAAAGCCCTGCATCGCTACCTCGAGCATATCGAGGCCGTGATCAAGGCCACGCGCAAGGTCTGAGTTTTTTTCAGTATTAACTCTGTATTGCAAAGTACTGTGCCTCGCCAATGCATGTAGCCATCATCATGGACGGGAACGGCCGCTGGGCGCAGAAACGCGGGTTGCCCCGCACGGCCGGCCACGCCAGGGGTGCGAAGGCCGTGCGCATCGCCGTCGAGACGGCGGCTCGCGCAGGCGTCGCCACGTTGACGCTCTACGCGTTCTCCGCCGCGAACTGGGCCCGCCCGCAGGCGGAAGTCAGCGCACTCATGCGTCTGTTCGCCCGCTATCTCTTCACCGAGACCGCCCGCTGCATCGAGCAATCCATCCGCATCAATGTGATCGGCCGGCGCGACCGGCTGGACGAGAGCCTGCTGTACACCATCGAACAGAGCGAACGCTCGAGCGCCGCCTGCACGGGCATGCATCTGCGCATTGCTGTCGACTACTCAGCTCAACAAAGCATCCTGCAAGCCGCGCGCCTCGCGCATCGCTACCCCGGCATCCGGTCGGAAGATTTTCATCGCCTCCTTCACGAGGTCGATCATTCCGCGCTCGCGGCCGGTGAAGTCGACCTGCTGATCCGCACCGGCGGCGAGAAGCGCCTCAGCGATTTCCTGCTCTGGGAATGTGCCTACGCGGAACTGCACTTCACGGACTCCCTGTGGCCGGATTTCGATGCGCAGCAGTTCCAGCATGCGCTCGAGGACTACGCTCATCGACAGAGACGCTTTGGCCTCGTCGTGGCTGAATCCCGTTAGGTCTTCATGTCACGCCTCAAGT
>FTEO01001393.1_pt1 | contig 17461 bp, 15 predicted proteins | sample 1640211 | NCBI WGS metagenome assembly FTEO01 (sample SAMEA3914816, study PRJEB12502) | metagenome | biome: forest; material: soil | place: USA | collected 2011-09-16 | depth 0.3 m | reverse complement strand
ATCTCGTGGTTGCAGCGAGGAGGGGATGCTCCACTCACGTACGAGTCGGAGCTGGCAATCGCGCCTGTTCTGGCGCGCTGAACGGTGGCACTCATGGATGAAGTGCAAGCGAGGCGCCGGCTGCTGGGAGCGACCCTCATCGAGCTGATGATCGCAATGGTCATCGGCCTGGTCATCGTGGGTGCGGCGCTGGCGCTCTACGCGCACGGACGCACGATCTATCGCACGAACGAGCGCATCGCCCGGCTCCAGGAGCAGGGCCGCTTCGCGCTCTCGGTGATCGAGCCGGACATCGAGCTCGCCGGTTACTACGGCTTCACGAATGTGCCGGACGTCGTGCGCTTCGTGCGGGGATCGAATCCCGCGGTGACCATTGCCACATCGCGCGAGATGCGGCAGTACCCAATGCGCGCGGGTGACGCACTTCCGTCGGCCCTTGGTGGGCTGCCTGCGGGTGCACACGTGTGCGGCGTGAACTTCGCCGTCGACGTCATGATGCCAGTCGAGGGATCCAACAATGCTTTTGCACTGGGCCGCGGCCGCACGGGATGCAACGCCTATCAGGGGCGCGCGCGGGCAGGCGCAGATTCGCTGACGATCAGGCGCGTCGAAACGCAGCCTGCTGCCGCCGAATCCGGCCGCATGCAGATGTACGCCGCACGGTTCACCAGCCTTTCCGTTCAACTCATGTTCGCGGATGGCAACGCGCCGGGTCCGCTCGATGCGAATCACCGCATTCACAACCTGGTCGTGCGCTCGTACTACGTGGCGCAGGACTCCGTGGGGCAGCGCAATTTACCAGCGTTACGCGTGAAATCCCTCACGCGCTCCGGAGCGTCGGTGCTGTTCGACGAAGACGAGATCATGCCCGGCATCGAAGACCTGCAGGTGCAGTTCGGCATCGACGCGGGCACGCCGGAGCCGGCCGGGCGCGCCACGCGCTATGTGAATCCGGATTTCGCCGATCTGCCGCGAGTGCGAGTCGTCGCCGTGCGGCTGTGGCTGCGCATCCGCGCCGATGAGCCGGAGGTCGGCTTTGTCGATGCTCGCACCTATCGATACGCGGACGTGATTTATACGCCTGTGGGTGCGGAGCGCAGCGTTCGACGCGTGCTGATGTCGCGCACGGTCGCGCTTCGCAACGCGCGGCAGAGGTAGGTCGCATGAGCTGCGTGTGCCATCTCGACTATCAGCTTAGTTCTCGTCGCAATGAGCGCGGCGTTGCGCTCGTGGTCGCCCTCATTCTGCTTTTCATCCTCACGCTGCTTGCCACATCGGGCATGAGCATGTCGACCGCGGAGCTCGTGATGGCGGGCAACGAGCAGTTTCACCGCCGAGCATCGGACGCCGCCGCAGCGGGCATCGAAGCGGCGATCGTGCATCTTGCGTCGGATGGCCCGTTCGCAGGGGAGCTCGCGGCGGACGACTATGTCGCCACGGTGCGTTACCTCGGAGACGAGGCGGCTCTACCGCAATCGAGCGCGGACAAATTCATCGGCCGCCATTTCGAGATCGAAAGCATGGGCCAAGCGGCGCGTGGTGCCAGTGATGTTCAGATTCAAGGCGTGATGGTGCTCTCCGCCGCCGGCGGTGTAACGACCTACGCGCAGAACGGCTCGGGGCTTGCGGATGCAGGCGCACCAGGAAGCGGACGATGAACGCCATCACAAAAGGTGCAAGGCGTCTCAGCGCGTTCCTGGCACTCATCTTGGTAGTTCTCGTGATGGGTTGGAGCGCGGTTGCACTGGCACAGGAGTGTCAAAGTGACATGGGACCTCGCGCATCCGTCACGCTGATCTACGGCGGACAGAATGGTGGTCAGCGCGTGGTCTACACGCCATCGGACAGCGGTGCGTTGCGTGCAATGGATCCGGCCAACGGCCGCGTGCTCTGGACCTTCACCACAGAGGAAGCCGCCGTACCCGGCGCACGTGGTGCGCTCATGACCGACGTTCGCGTGCTTCGCTTCGATGCCAATCACGACGGCACCATCGACATCAGCAGCGGCGACAAGGTCTGGCTGTATTTCGGCACGCGCCGAAGCGGGCCGTTCTATTACGCGCTGGACGTGACGGATCGCAACGTGCCGCGCGTGCTGTGGAAGATTGGCGCTGATGTCCTCAAAGGTGCCGGCGAAGCCTGGTCCACCCCGACCATCGCGCGAGTGAAGGTCGCCGGCGCGACCCAGAACGGGGAGCACTTCGTGCTGATCATCGGTGGCGGATACGCCGAGGCCGCGAGTCCAAATGGGCGACGCCTGTTCATGGTCGATGCGGCAACCGGCCACCTCCTGTGGTCAGCAGGCGGACCCACAACTGCACAGAACCCAGGTACCCCGGACCTGCTGCTGCAGCACATGACGTTTCCCGCTCCCGCTCGCGTCGCGGCGCTCGACACCGACGGCGACGGCTTCGCAGACCGCCTCTACGCGGCAGACCTCGGCGGCCAGATCTGGCGATTCGACGTGTGGAACGGTCACGCCCGGTCAAGCCTCGTGACGGGCGGCGTCATCGCAAGTCTCGGCATCGCCGCGCAGCAGGCAGCAACTGGAGCACCGCCGGGCGCTTCCCCGGCCGACGAGAACGACCGTCGCTTCTTCAACGCGCCCGACGTCGCGCTCATCCAGCGCCGCAACGCAGAGTCCTACTACAACGTGGCCATCGGTTCCGGTGACGCATTGGCGCCAGGCTCATCGCGCACACACGACCGGTTCTACTCGATTCGCGACCGCAGCCCGTTTACGCAACGCGCTCAGTCCGCCTACGATGCCGCGCCTCCCATTCTCGATGCCGACCTCGTCGATCTCACCGGCTTTCCGCCCGACGTTGTCATCGCGCCCGATGCGCAAGGCTGGAAGCTCGATCTCCGTTCGAACGGCGCCTGGCTTGGGGAGAAAGTGCTCGCCGAATCCCTCACGGCAAACGGCGCGATTCTCTTCGCCACCTATCAGCCCTCTTTCGCAGAAGGATCGCCGGCTTGCGCGGTGGGAGGTACCGCCCGCGTCTACGTGCTGAATCTCGACACCGGCAACGCAGTGCTCGACCTCAACGATGATCAACAGATCGACGCCGCAGACACCTCGATGCCGCTCTCACAACCGGGCATACCCGGAGAGATCAGCCTGCAAATCGGCGCGATAACGAACGATGGAGGTACACCGGCGCCGGCTGAAGATCCCAGCGGCGCGCCAGGCAGTCCGCCCGCGCAAGAATCCCGCACGCGCTGCCAGGTCGGTGCCGAAATCCTGTCCCAATGCGTGCCCGTCGACACCGCACTGCGCACGTTCTGGCAAACCCCGGCAATCAACTAAGGCCTGTTCACACTTACTCACGGTGCTGCGCAGGCCGCAAAAGTCACGCCTTTTGCGGGCGCCTGCAAGGCCGGGAGCGAAGCTCGTGTCCGAAAAAGGGCCGCAGGCCACTTTTTCCAATGAACCTAGCGCGCAGCGAGCTTCGCCTCGAGATGCTGGGCCAGCTCCGCGATGGTCGGAAAGTCGAACAGCTCCGTGAGATCGACCATGCCCGGATACTCACGATCGATGTTCTCGTGAATCTCGATGAGCTTCAGCGAGCTTGCGCCGATCTCGAACAGGTTGTCGTGCAGGTCGACCCGCTTGCCTTCGAGCGCGGCGTCGCAGATGGTCTTCAGCTGGTCCTCGATCGCCGAGCGCGACGAGGATGCCGGCCCGCGCTGCGCCTCGCGCAGCGCGTGCAGCTCGGCGAGCTCCGGGTCGAACTCACCGGCGACATAGCTCTCTTCGAGCAGATGCCGCTGAATCTTCCCGCTGGTCGTCTTCGGAATGCGCTTGACCGGGATCACCTCGGCCACTTCGAGCCCGATGTTCTCGTTGATGAGCCGCGACACCTGCGTTGCGGTGGGCAGGAACTCCTTCATCTCGCCCCGATGCAGCACGAATACCACGAGCTGCTCCGTCTGCGCGCCGCGCGGCTTCGCGCCGGCCGCAACCACCTTGCCGAGCTCGAGGCCCTCCGCGCGCTGCGCGATGCTCTCGAGATCGTGCGGGTAGTAGTTCTGCCCGTTCACGAAAATGATCTCTTTGGCGCGGCCGGTGATGTAGATCTCGCCGTCGTGAACCACGCCCAGGTCGCCGGTGCGCAGCCAGACATCCGGCGTCAGGGCTTCGGCATTGGCTTCGGGATTCTCGAAGTATCCCTGCGTCACGTTCTGCCCGCGGATATAGATGTTGCCGACGCGCCCGTCGGCGAGCGGCGCATCGTCGTTACCCGCGATGCGCACTTCGCTGTAAGGAATGGCGGTGCCGACGGAGATGAACTCCACGGCATCCTTGTCGCCCTTCGCGACGCTCTGCGCCGTGTCCCCGACCCCAAGCTCCTGTCGGCGGAAGGACGTGGCGCGATATTCCCGCCCAAGCGGCGGGAAGGTCATGGCGAGAGAGGCCTCGGCGAGCCCGTACACGGGGAACATGGCGTTCCGCGCAAGCTTCGCGGGCCGCATGCGCGTGAGGAACTCCTCGACGAGATCCACCGAAATCGGCTCGGCGCCATTGAAGATGAGGCGTACTGCGGAGAGGTCCAGCCCTTCGACGGTGCGCTCGCCCAGCACCTTCAGATAATGTTTGTAGCCGAAATTGGGCGAACAAAGGATCGATGCACGCTTGCGCGTGGCGAACGTGAGCCACAGCAGCGGCCGGCGGATGAACAGCTCCGTCGGCATGAGATGGCACTGGATGCGGTTCTCGAACATGAAGATGTGGAAGCCGATGAGCCCCATGTCGTGGGTCAGCGGCATCCAGGAGAGGCTCACGTCTTCCGGCGTGAATTTCACGCCTTCGCGCGAGCCGCGGGAGTTGGCGAGGATGTTCGCGTGGGTCAGCACCACACCCTTCGGCTCGCTCGTGGAGCCGGAGGAGAACTGAATGAACGCCACGTCGCTCGGCTGCGGGTGATGCACCTGCCCGGCACGCGAGATGTCATCCAGTGAGTCGACCAGAAACGCGCGGGAGCGCAGTCCTTCGAAGACCTCGGTCTCGCCGGCCTGGGTGGCGAACGTGCCGATGCGGTCGAGGGAACGCCGGTCCGTATAGATGAAGGGCTTGCCGAGCTTGCGCGCGATGCGCAGCAGCTTGTGCCGGTGCTCGTCGCTGATGCCGAGCGCCACGGGCACGGGAACGATGCCGCCGAGCACGGCTGCCCAGAACGCGTCGATGAACTGCTCGTTGTTGCCGAGGAACAGGATCAGCTTGTCGCCGCGTTTCGCGCCGAGCTTCTGCAGGTGATGGAGAATGCCGAGTGCACGCTCGTGCAGCTCGCCGAAGGAGACACTGTGCTCTTCGTTGTCCCCTTCGAGATAGGTGACGCTGCGCGCGACGGTACGGTTGTTTTCGATCAGCTCGACAAGTGTGCTGGCAGGGGTCATCAGCGGCGTTCCAGCCTCATGAACAGCGGGTTTTTAGTGCGCAGGTTGATCTGCGCTTCAAGCTCGACAGGCCGGTCGGCTACGAAGGTGAGCCGGTAGCGGCGGGCGACCTTGTACAGATGCATCAGCATTTCGTAAAGAGCAAGGCTTTCCCCGATGCAATGGCGCGGGCCGGCGGCGAAAGGCATGTACGCAAAGCGTGGCCGTTCGGCTTCGTGATCGGGCGCGAAGCGCTCGGGCCGAAAGGCGTTCGGTTCCTTCCAGAACTGCGGGTGGCGATGCAGCAGATAGGGACTCAGCATCACGCTGGCGCCCGCCGGGATGTCGAAGCCCGCGAGCGTGTCCGGCCCAATGGTCCGGCGTGACAGGATCCAGCCAGGCGGGTAGAGCCGCAGCGCTTCGTCCACCACCTGATGCGTGTAGGCGAGGGCTTCCATCTGCGCAAGGCCGGGCTCTGCATCAACCGGCGCCGCCACCAGCTCGGCGTGCAGCTTCGCATCGACGTCCGGATGTTGAGACAGCAGGTACCACGTCCAGTTGAGCGCGCTCGCCGTGGTTTCGTGGCCGGCGACCACGAGCGTCATCACCTCGTCGATGAGCTCGCGCTCGCTCATCGCATCGCCGGTTTCCTTGTCACGCGCCGTCATGAGCATGCCGAGGAAGTCCGGGTGCTCCTCGCCATTCTCGCGGCGGCGCTTCACGAGCGCGGAGATCACCTTGCCGAGCTGGCGGAACTTGTAGGCGAACTGCAGGTTGCGGGCGGTGTCTTTCGTCACCACGTCGAACGGGTTGCCGCCGGCTTCTCCGGACAGCCGGTCGAGGTCCGGTCCGAAGATCGAGCGCAGCACGATGTCGAGCGTGAGCTCGCTCATGTCGTCGGTCACGTTCACGAGCTCGCCGCGCGCCGCCTGCGCTTCCCACTTGGCGATGAACCGGTCGTTCGAGGCGCCGATCGTGCGCGCGAATTCGGTGATGACGCGCCGATGGAACATCGGCTGCATCATGTACCGCTGCCGTTTCCAGAGGTCGCCCTCGCTCGTCATGATCCCGTTGCCCAGCAGGATCTTCACCCGGTCGAGCCCCACGCCCTTGGTGTAGTTGCGGTGGTTCGAGACGAGCACGCGCTTCACGTCATCCGGGTGGTTGACGACGTACGTGTACGATTTTCGCCCGGGCGCGTAGACCCGATAGATGTCGCCGTAGCGCGCGAACAGCTCGGTCATCCGTTCCAGGGAGTCTTCCGTGGAACCGATGTCGAACTGCAGCTCGGGCTCTGGCGGGTGGCGGGCGGAGTGCTCGGTGGAGGTCATGCAAGTGACTGAAAACGACGGCGTGATCTTATATTAGTCGCAACAGTGCGGTCAGCCGCCAGCGCCTTGTTTCGCTTCGCCCGATCACGGAAACTGCGCGACCAGCGCGCGCACCGGCGTGCGCACAAGAAGCGGCCCCGCGGTGATCCGCGTCCTTATCCACCCGAACGTAGCGACAGTAGCGCACAGCATGACCGAATCCGGCCCGGGCGGCGGCCTGCGCAACTCCATTTACCGGCGAATCTCGCGGTCCGGACGCCGAATGACGCTGGCGCGGCGGATGCTGTACGCGGTGGTGGTGCCGCTGGGCGTCGGAATCATCCGACTCTGGTGGCTCACGTGCCGTGTCGTGCGCGTGGAGGGTGCGGAGCATCTCGACGCGGCCCTTGCGAAAGCGAAGTCGCTGGTGCCTTGCTACTGGCACCAGCACCAGCTCTTCTGCGGCAAATATCTCGTGGAGCAGCGGTCGCGGGGCCTCGAGGTTGGTTGGCTCATCAGCCCCTCGGTCGACGGCGAGCTCGGCGCGATGATGGTCCGGCGCTTCGGCGGGCGCGCGATTCGTGGTTCATCCACGAACACCGGCGCACGGGCGCTGCGGGACTACTACGAAGCGCTCGTGAAGGAGGACGTCTCGCCGGTCATCACGCCAGATGGTCCGCGCGGCCCACGCTTCCAGTTCAAGCCCGGCGCCATTCTGCTCGCGCAGATGTCGGGCCGGCCGATCCTGCCCATGGCCTATGCTGCCTCGCGTGCGTGGCTCGTCAAGTGGGACAAATTCGTGATTCCGATGCCGCTCTCGCGGGTGGTCATTGCAGTGGGGCCGCCGTGCTACGTGCCGCGCGTAACCGATGCCGCTGCCATCGAGCGCTTGCAGGGTGAGCTGACGCAGGAACTGAAACGTCTCTACGGTGTGGCGCGTGCGTCCCTCGAGGGGCGCGCAGCGTGATGACACCCGAGATTTCTGTCGTCGTACCAGTCTGCAACGAAGCCGAGAACGTGGGTCCGCTGGCGAACGAAATCGCGAGCGCGCTCGCCGGCCGCAATTTCGAGGTGCTGTTCGTGGACGACGGCAGCACGGATCAGACGGCTGCGGCCGTGCTCGCCGCACGCGAGTCGGTCCCTGCGGTGCGATTGCTGCGGCATTCGTTTCGAAGCGGGCAGAGCGCTGCGGTCACGACCGGCGTGCGCAACGCGCGCGCAGAGTGGATCGGTACGCTGGATGGTGATGGTCAGAACGATCCGGCCGATCTTCCGAAGCTCTTCGCTGCGCACCTCGCACCGGAGAATGCGGATGTGGTGTTGGTTCAAGGGCATCGCACCACGCGCAAGGACACAGCGTTTCGACGCTTCCAGTCGCGCATCGCGAACGGCGTGCGCTCCCGCTTGCTCGGCGATGGCACGCCGGACACCGGCTGCGGCATCAAGGTCATGAGCCGCGCGAGCTACCTCGAGCTGCCGAAGTTCGATCACATGCACCGCTTCCTGCCAGCGCTCTTCCAGCGCGCGGGCGGTCGAGTCATCTCGGTGCCGGTGAATCACCGGCCTCGTTCGCGCGGCCAGTCGAAGTACGGCATGCTCGATCGGCTGTGGGTCGGCATCGTCGACATCGTCGGCGTCATGTGGCTCCGGCGCCGCTACAAACCCGGCCTCGCAGTACGCGAGGACTGACTTCACCCTACAGGCTTCAACTCGTGCAGGACCCTCGATGAACGCGGTCATCGCTCAGCTGTTCGGCGTGGTCATCACGCCGTGGAAAATCGTGGGATATCTCGGCGTAGGTCTGTTCGCGGGCCGTTGGGTCGTGCAGATGCTGGCCACGCGCAAGCACGGCAAGCCCACCATGCCGCGCATCTTCTGGAGCATGAGCCTGGTCGGCAGCGTGCTGCTCCTGTCCTATTTCATCTGGGGCAAGAATGATTCGGTCGGCGTGCTCTCGAATCTGTTTCCGGCAACCGTCGCGCTCTACAACTGGGTCATGGACGTGAAACACCATCGCGCCGCTCGCAATGGATGAGGCGTCTCGCGGCTCGGCGCTGGCCCGCGCGCGCACGTCCGAGCCGGTGCAACTCACCGATCTCCTGTGGCTGGCGCTCGCCATCGCGCTGCTCATCGCTACGGGGCTTGGCATCCGAATGCCCTGGCCGGCCGACGAGCCGCGCTTCGCGCTCATCGCGCGCGACATGGTTCATAGCGGCGACTGGCTGTTTCCCCGCGTTGGCGGGGACCTCTATCCCGACAAGCCGCCGGTGTACTTCTGGCTCCTGAGCATCGGCTATCTCCTCACGGGCTCGTTGCGTGCTTCGTTCCTGATCCCGTCGTTCGTCGCCGCGTGCACGGCCGCGATGCTGGTGTACGACCTCGGACGCCGCCTCGCCGGGCGCCAGGCTGGGCTCGCAGCGGGCCTGACGCTCGTGTGCAGCATCCAGTTCGTGATGACGATGCGCGGCGCGCAGATCGACCCGACGCTGTGCGGGCTGACGACGCTGTCGCTCTACGGGCTGTTGAGGCATCTGCTGCTTGGCCCGGCGTGGGGCTGGTATTTCACGGCCGGCGTTGCAGCGGGCATCGGCGTCGTCACGAAGGGCGTGGGTTTCCTGCCGTTGCTGGTGCTGCTGCCGTACGCCCTCATGCGCGCCCGCGGGTTCAACGAGCTGCCGCGATTCGCAGGGGGCGGCAAGTGGGCTCTCGTGGCGGTCGGCTTCTTGCTCGGAACCGCGATCTGGCTCGTGCCGATGCTCACGGCGGTGGCTACACGCAACGACGCCGCGCTGGTCGCTTATCGCAACGAGATTCTCTTCCAGCAGACCGTGCATCGATACGCGGCGGCCTGGCATCACGTCGAGCCTTGGTATTTTTTCATCGTCAACGTGATCCCCGCGTCGTGGCTCCCCCTGAGCGTACTGCTGTTCTGGCTGGTGCCGCGGTGGAGGGCGGCCTGGCGCGAGCGGGACGCGAGGGTGTGGTTGCCGCTCGCCTGGGTGCTTCTCACGCTGCTGTTCTTCTCGTTGAGCACCGGCAAGCGAGGGGTTTACCTGTTCCCCGCGCTTCCCGGGGCGGTGCTGGCTGCCGCTCCGTATCTGCCAGGGCTGTTTCAGCGTCGCGGCGTTCAGCGCGCAGGTATTGCTCTAGGGGCGCTGCTCGTGGTCTGCGCGTTGGCTGCGCTCGCCGTGGACGCCTTTGGCGGCGGCAAGCTGCGGGCGCAGCTCGTGGATGTTGGCATCGAATCCCTGGCGCCCATCGTCACCTTCGCCGTCCTTGGCGCGCTCGCGTTAGTCCTGACGGTGTGGAAGAGACCGCTGCTGGCTTGGCCAGCGGTGCTCTCGGCCCTGGCGCTCGTGTATTCCTACCAGATCACCCCCCGCATCGATGGTGAACGGTCGGCGCGGACGTTCGTGGAACACGTGCTGGCCCTGGTGCCTCAGGGCACGGACTTCGCGGTCACGGGCTACAAGGAGCAGTTTCTGCTCTACCTCGACCGGCCCGTCGTGAACTTCGGGCATGCGCGCTGGCGTGAGGGTGCCCAGGAAGGCTATGACGCCGCCGCGTGGCTCAATGCCGCGCCCGGCCGCGTGCTTCTGGCGCCCGAAGCCGATGTACAAACCTGCTTCGAACACGCTTCCCGGCGTCCCGCTGGTGAATCGAGCGACGACAAGTGGGTGCTGGTGAGCGGCCGGGCGGAGGAATCCTGCTCCAGCAAGGGCGACAGCCATCGAGCCCTCCGCTACGTCCCGCCTGTGCTCGCGGGAGGTTAGGCGCGATACGTCTGCCTTGTTTCGGCTCAAGCGCTGCGAATCTCAGCTTGAACATGAAGTTAGCTTGTTTTCCTGAACGGCTGTGCGAGAATCCGGCGCAATTCGCGGAAATATAGAGACCGTGAACTGTGCCCTGCGTCGTGGCGTTGAGCTGGGCGCCTGCCAGAATCACGGTCCGCATTGGGGAGAGATCGCACCGGATGTCGAATCTGCCGCCCGATAAAACATCGGAGTTCACGGCTTCGGACATCTTGTCCGCTGACGCATGGAATGGGCGCACGACCAAGCCGATTCTCGGCCTGGACGTGGCATGCACCAAGATCGCCGTTGATTTTCAGAACATGCGCCGTCCGGCGGTCGACGAGACCATCCGGCGCAACCTCGAGCTGCTGCGCGAAGCCACCTCGAGCGACTGCGCCTTCGCCGCCATCTACAACCCCGATGAGCCGACGATCCAGGACATTCAGGTAGCCCGCAGCGCGTTTGCGCAGTGCCAGCCCGAAGCGCTCCGGGGCGAGAGCATCGATCGCTTTCCCTGGCTCAAAAGCCGCTCCGAGCACCTGAGGCTCTCCGAGTTGCGGGATACCACCGCGCCCCGCCGCGAACAGATGGCAGAAGCGCAGCGGTTCTCGGAGCTGCAGATGGGCTCTGCGCTGCTGGTCTCCTTCCGTGTTCAGGGCAAGCCGGCCGGCTTCCTCGGTCTTGCGCACTCGCTGCCGCGTGGCGCGTGGGACGTGAACCTGCAACTCATGCTCAAGCTCATCGGCACGAGTCTCGCCACCGGGATCGAGCGCATCCGCATCGAGACGCGGCTCGCGAAGCTCGAAGAGCGCACCACGCTCTCGCAGAACGCGGCAAACGATGGCCTGTGGGACTTCGACGTCGAGAGCAACGAGGTCTACTTCTCGCCTCGCTGGAAGGCCATGCTTGGCTACGGCGACGAGGAGATGCGCGGCTCGCCCGACTGGCGCAGCCTCGTGCATCCGGACGACCTGTCGCGCGTGCAGGCGGCCATTCGCGATCACGTGGCCGGCAAGACAACCATCTTCGAAAGCACGCACCGCATGCGTCACCAGAACGGTGAGTGGCGCTGGGTCGTGAGCCGCGCGCACGCGCGCGTGGACAAGCACGGCCGCCTGCTGCGGCTGGTGGGCGTTGAGCTCGACATTACCGAGCGCAAGATTTACGAGGAAGCGCTATTCCGCGAGAAGGAAAGCGCGCAGATCACGCTGCAGTCGATCGGCGATGGCGTCATCACCACGGATGCGACGTCGACCATCGACTACATCAACCCCGTTGCCGAAGAGCTTACGGGGTGGCGTCTGGAAGATGCGATGGGCCGCCCGGTCGAGGAGATCTTCCGCGCGTTCCACGAAGAGACCTGCGAGCCGCTCGAGAATCCGCTGAGCGTCTCGATCCGCCGCATCCGGCCCATCAAGTCCGTGCGTCCGATGCTGCTCATTCGTCGCGACGGCAACGAGCTGTACGTTGAGAGCACCGCTGCTCCGATCCGGGACGGCGCAGGCCACGTCGCCGGCGGCGTGCTCGTGTTCCACGACGTGAGCGAGTCGCGCGAGCTCAACCGTCGGCTGTCCTATCACGCGAGCCACGACTTGCTCACCGGCCTCGTGAATCGCCGTGAGTTCGAGGCGCGGCTCGAGCGAGCGCTGAAGAGCGCGAAGGCGCGCGAAGCCTCGTACGCGCTGTGCTATCTCGATATCGACCAGTTCAAGATCGTCAACGACACGTGCGGCCACAGCGCAGGCGATGCGCTGCTCGGCCAGGTGGGCGCGCTGCTCAAGTCCAAAGTGCGCTGGCGGGACACGCTCTCGCGCCTGGGTGGCGATGAATTCGGCATCCTGCTCGAGAGCTGCTCGCTGGATGAGGCCATGCGCACCGCCGAGGCGCTGCGCGAGGCCGTTCGCAACTTCCGCTTCACGTGGGAAGACCGAGTGTTCCGTTTAGGCGCGAGCATCGGGGTCGTGCCGATTGCCGCCGAGAACGAAGACTTCGCGTCGATCCTTTCCGCTGCGGACAGTGCCTGCCAGGCCGCGAAAGAGGGCGGCCGCAACCGCGTGCACAGCTTCGCCGAGAACGACATCGAGCTCATGCGCCGGCGTCGCGAGATGCAGTGGGCTGCGCGCATCAACGCCGCACTCGAAGAAGGACGCTTCGAGCTGTTCCGCATGCAGATCAAGCCGCTGCAGCGTGTCGACCCCGGTGAGCACTACGAGCTGCTCATTCGTCTGCGCGACGAAGGCGGCCGCATCGTGGCACCCAACGACTTCATTTCAGCAGCCGAGCGCTATGGCATTACGCCCGCGATCGACCGCTGGGTCATCGAGAACGCGTTCCGCTGGCTCGTTTCCGAGGCCGACGAGCGCGAGAAGCTGATGATGTGCTCGATCAACCTCTCCGGTCAGAGCCTGGGCGATGACAAGTTCCTGCCGTTCGTCATCGACCAGTTCCATCGCAGCGGCCTCGATGCTTCGAAGATCTGCTTCGAGATCACGGAGACCGCTGCCGTGGCGAGCTTCTCGCAGGCGAATCGCTTCATCCAGGCGCTGAAGGAGCTCGGCTGCAAGTTCGCGCTGGATGATTTCGGCACCGGCCTGTCCTCGTTCGGTTACCTCAAGCACTTCCCGGTGGATTTCCTGAAGATCGACGGCAGCTTCGTGCGGGAAATCCTGCGCGACCCGATCGATCGCGAGATGGTGCGTTCGATCAACGAGATCGGGCACCTCACGGGCAAGCAGACGATTGCCGAGTTCGCCGAGAACGCCGAGATCATCCAGATGCTCACGAGCCTTGGCATCGACTACGCTCAAGGCTACGGTGTCGCTCAGCCGCAACGCGTCCTGAGGTCCGCCGTCGCCTGATCTAAACTCCCGCGAGAAGCCGGAACCCGCCGCGCCCTTGGCCGTTGTCGGTTGGCTGAAGCATCCCGATCGAAGGTTGCTCATCGCCAGGGAGACTCGTATGAAGGCATCAACTGCCGGAAACCGGATTTCCGTTCTCCTGCCACTGCTCTTGCTCCTGCCCGCTTGCCTCATCGGCGTCCCCGCGCAGGCGCAGACGAGTTCCGACACTGACTCGGTTCTCGCGACCGGCCAGGGCCTCAATCCCGTCGAGCCACCGGACTCGGATCCGGATCGTGCCTTTGGCAGCGCGGTGGCGGTTGCCGGCCGTGTGGCGCTCATCGGTGCGCCGCGAGCCGATGGCAACCTGGGCGCGGCCTATTTCTTCGTGCGAAAGAAGGATGGCACGTGGCAGCAAGCGCAGAAGATCCCGGATCCGGCATCGGGGCTTGGCGACGCGTTCGGCGGCGTGGTCGCGCTTGATAGGTTCTCGGCGCTGATCGCTGGCGGCGGCGTGGTGCGATATTACGTTCTGCACAAAGGCGCGTGGCGTCTCAGCGAGACGCTCGAGTCCGACCCCGGAGTCGGCGCCTTCGGCAAATCGCTTGCGCTGAATGGCTGTGAAGCATTTGTCGGCGTCGGTGTCGCGTTTCCGAATGGCTCGGCACAGGGCGGCATCGACGTGTTCGATCGCTGCCGGCACGGTCACTGGAAGCGCGTCGAGACATTAATGCCGGCCGACAGCCACCCGAATGACGGGTTCGGCGGCACCCTTGCCGTCTCCGACCGGGAAATGCTGGTAGGTGCGGCCCAATCCGGCAGCGCTTACTACTACGTGCGTGACTCCCATCGCTGGGTCGAGGTCCAGAAGATCCTGGCCCCGAGCCCCACTGCGGTCGGGTTCGGCACGGCCGTCGCGTTCGAAGGTCGGCACGCCCTGATCGGCGCGCCGAATGAAGGGGTGTTCGATCCCTCGGCGGAGCGAATCGGCGCCGCCTATCTGTTCAAGCGCAACGGGCGGCTGTGGGTCGAGAGCGCGCGCATCGTGCCTGATCCCGCGCAGAGCTCCGATGGGGTGTGGGATGGCTTTGGCAGCACTCTTGCGATGGCCCGGGGCCGTGCGGCGATTGCCGCTCCCTCCGCTGGCGCGTTCTTCCAAGACCTGCCCGGCACCGTGTATCTCTATGAGCTCGAGCACGGGTCGCTCGAGTTCACCGAGTCATTGGCCGGACATGACTTTTCGGCAGGGTTTGGGCAGGCGCTCGCCCTGTCGGGCCGGACGCTCGTCGTGGGTGAACCCAACATCCGCGTCGCGCGTCCGGACGCATTCGAAGGTACCGCGACGGCTTACGAATTCCCCCGGCGGGACGACGACGATTGAGCCGCGGCTCAGTGCCTCGTGAAGTCGAGCCGCATCGAAAGATCGATCGCGCGCACGTGCTTCGTGAGCGAGCCGACGGAGATGAAGTCGACGCCCGTCAGCGCGATGTCGCGCACCGTGGCGAGGCTGACGCTGCCTGAGGCTTCGAGTTTCGCAGGCCGCGCGTCAGCGCGATTGCGCGCAACCGCGGCGCGCATGTCCGCGTGGCTGAACTCATCCAGCATGATGATGTCCGCGCCCGCGGCGAGCGCCTGGTCGAGCTCATCCATCGACTCCACTTCGACTTCCACTTCGAGGCCCGAAGCAGTGCGACGCGCTGTGGAAACGGCTGCTCCGATCGAGCCGGCGGTGGCGATGTGGTTCTCCTTGATGAGCACCCTGTCGTAGAGGCCGATGCGGTGATTGGCCGCGCCTGCGCAGAGAACCGCATATTTCTGCGCGGTGCGTAAGCCGGGCAGCGTTTTGCGCGTGTCGAGAATCGTGCAGCCGGTGCCGGCAACGGCATCGACGTAGCGGCTCGTTTCGGTCGCTACACCGGAGAGCAGCTGCAGAAAATTGAGGGACGTGCGTTCGCCCGTGAGAATGGGGCGCGCCAGGCCGGCGATCTCGAACAGCGTAGCGCCCGCTTTGGCGCGCGCACTGTCTTCGACATGCCATTGGAGTGCGATGGCCGGATCGAGCTGCCTGAACGTTTCGGCAACCCAGGCCGTGCCACAGATCACCGCATCTTCGCGGGTAATCACGCGCCCGTGCGCCTTCTGATCCGGCGGCACGAGGTTGGCGGTGACGTCGCCCGTGCCGACATCCTCACGGAGCGCGGTTTCCACCTGCAGGGAAAGATCTTTGGGTAAATCGGGCATGGGCACGCAGGGTAAAGCAACCGCGAGCCAAAGCAAAAAGGCCCGGCAGGGTGCCGGGCCTTGGCCTGTCAGCCGCTCAGAAAGGCAGTCCGTGCACGGACGCCGCCATGCACATGAGCATCGGGATGGAAAGAACGAAGTTCGTGCGCGATGCATAGAGCGCCACCTTGCGCGCCTTCGCCTTCTCCTCATCCGTCGCGGGCTTCAGCCCCAGAATCTTCTTCTGGTTCGGCCAGATGAGGCCCCACACGTTCAGCAGCATGATGGTGCCCAGCCACGCGCCGATGCCGATGATCAGAAAGTAATGCGTTGGATCGTCCATGCCGGCGCCGAAGGTGAACGCGTGCACGAACTTCGGCCCGAGGAGCCAGGCGCCGCCCAGCCAGGTGATGAGCGCCGACCAGCGAAACCAGAACAGCGCGCGAGGTGCGACATATTTCGTGATGCCGGCGCCGCCCGGACCGCCCTTGTCTGCCGCGGCATCCGCAAGGCCGGGCACCTGCACGACGTTGAAGTAGTAGAGCAACCCGATCCAGAAGACGCCTGCGACGATGTGCAGCCAGCGCGCGAAGCCGAGCTCGTTGAAGTGCACGCCGCCCGTGGCGGCCGAGATGGCAACCGTGATCACGATGGCAATGACGATGCCGAGGATCAACGACTGACGATGATTGTTAAGGGGATTCATGATGGTGCCGTGCCTCCCGGACCGGAATTGAAAGATCGCTCAAGTTCTTGTTCTGACTGGCCGCCGCGGCCACGAGCGGGTTTGAAGAATAGGGGACCACCCCTCATAATTCAACGCCGCGCACGTGCGGCATGACCCCTGAGCGCATTCCCGACCCAGCTGCCGATGCAGGAACCTTCCGATCCTCGAGCTCCCGCGCCCCCGCTGTCCCCCTGTATCAACGTCTGTGTGCTCGATGGGCAGGGGGTTTGCCTCGGGTGTCTGCGCACGGGGGATGAGATTGCGCGCTGGCGGGACATGAGCGCGCTCGAGCAATGGCGCCTCATCGAAGCACTGGCCCGGCGCCGGCAGGCGCGCGCCGGGGCCGCGGATCCGCCGGTTACGTCACCAGAGAAGGGTGCGAATGAGAGTTGAAGCGTTGCCGGCAGGGGCGCCCGCAGGGGCACGCCGAGTGCTTCTGCTGGCCACCGCGGTCGCGGTGTCGCTCGCGGCATTGTCGGGGTGTGCCCTGGCCATGCTGAGCGGTGCGGCAGGTTCGGGCACCTCCACCTCCAGCCGGGACGTGCGAACGGACGCCCGGATCACGGCGGACGAGGCGATCACGAGCGAGGTAAAGTCGAAGCTCAACGCGAATCCGGCGCTGCAGCCTTTCAATTTCGTGGTGGATACCCACGATGGGGTAGTGACGCTACGCGGGCAGGTGGCTAAGGTTGAGCAGCGGGATGCTGCCCAGGTCGACGCTGGCGCCGTGAAAGGCGTCAAGCGCGTACAGAACCTCCTCACCGTGCCTTGACGGGGGAGCGCCGGTTCAGACATCAGATAGGGTCAGAGATATGCAAGCTGCTCAAACGGACGATGTGGTCGAACGAATCAAGGCCGAGCTCGGCTCGAGCCCGGTGGTGCTGTTCATGAAGGGCACGCCCGATTTCCCCCAGTGCGGCTTTTCCGCGCAGACGGTGGCGGCGCTGCGTGCGCTCGGCACTTCGTTCAAGCACGTGAATATTTTCGAAGAGCCGGAGATGCGCGAGGCGCTCAAGCGGTATTCGAACTGGCCGACCTATCCGCAGCTCTACGTGAAGGGCGAGCTGGTCGGCGGCTGCGACATCGCGCTCGAGATGTATCGCAACGGCGAGCTCAAGTCGCTGCTGCAGGAAGTCGGCGCGGCCGGCTAGGCGCGGCCGGCTAGGCGCGTTCACGCGGTCATGCGGAGCACTGGCT
>FTEO01000442.1_pt1 | contig 17545 bp, 20 predicted proteins | sample 1640211 | NCBI WGS metagenome assembly FTEO01 (sample SAMEA3914816, study PRJEB12502) | metagenome | biome: forest; material: soil | place: USA | collected 2011-09-16 | depth 0.3 m | reverse complement strand
CGAGAACTTAGGCGGTTTGCTTTCTGTTGCACTTTCCGTGGGCTCGCGCCCCCCAGGCGTTACCTGGCACCTCATCCGCAGGAGCCCGGACTTTCCTCCATCCGCCACGAAGCGCGAACAGCGATTACCCGGCCGACTCCCCGCGCGCACGATACGGGGCGAGGGGAGAAAAGCAAGGAAGACCGGGTCGTGAGGGAACGGGCGACTCAGGACTCGTCGCCTGACGGCGGCGGATCCGCGCCCGCGTCTGCGCCCACATCCTCGCTCGCGTGGACGCTCGTATCCGGCTCTGCATTCTTCGACGCGCGCATGGCGAGTGCGTAGGCATCGCTTCGCTTCGCCCCCACCAGTTGCGCTGCGAGTGCGGCAGCCCGACTCGGCGGCAGCTCGCGCACGAGCAGCGAAACCGTCCGCTGGAGCAGATGCGAGTCGACTTTGCCGCTTGTCACCGGCGCGCCCTGCACGACGATCGTGATCTCGCCCCGCGCGAAATTCGGCTCGCCTGCGGCGCGTTCCGCGAGCTGCGCCAAGGTTCCGCGGTAAGTGGTTTCGTGCGCTTTCGTGAGCTCTCGTGCTACCGCGGCCGGGCGCTCCGCGCCGAACACCGCCGCGAAGTCGGCGAGGCACTCTTCGATGCGGTGAGGCGCCTCGAAGAACACGAGTGTGCGCGGCTCCTCGACGAGCCCTTCGAGTCGCGTGCGCCGCTCACTCGAGCGTGCCGGCAGGAATCCCTCGAAACAGAATCGATCCGTGGGCAATCCGGCAACCGCAAGCGCGGCCGTAATTGCAGACGGGCCAGGGATCGCGCGCACTTCACATCCGGCAAGCGCCGCTTCACGCACGAGCTCGTAGCCCGGGTCCGACAGCAACGGTGTGCCGGCGTCGCTCACGAGCGCCACTGCATCGCCTGCCTGCAGCCTCGCCAGCAGTTCCGGCACACGACCGGACTCATTGTGCGTATGGAGCGACACCAATGGCCGCGAGACGCCTATCGCCTGCAGCAGCGCACGGGTGTGCCGCGTGTCCTCGGCGGCGATGACGTCAGCCGCTGCCAGCACATCATGCGCACGCGGACTGAGGTCACTCAGATTTCCGATCGGAGTCGCGACTACATCGAGCCGGCCCCGCGAATTGGCCACTATAATTCCGCCTTTGCCGCAGGACTTGCGGCGCACGCGGGCATCCTACATTGGCCCGTCAGCGAGAGGCGCTTTTGGCGATGCCGAACATGCGATGGCCGGATATGAAATGGGCAGCTCGCGCGACCGCGATCCTGGCCGCCGTACTGACGTTGACGGGATGCCCGAGCCTCGGTCCGCGCGCTGAAGCGCCGCCCAGCGTGGACCGTGCCCGATCGCTCGACCGCTCGGGCGACTATTCCGGCGCAGCTCGCACGTACGAGCAGCTCGCCGCCCAGAATACGGGGACGGAGCAGAACGCCTATCTGCTGCTCGCCGCTCGCGCCTGGCTGCAGGCCCGCCGCCCTGACGATGCTCAACGCGTGCTCGCTGCCATCGCCCCGCCCCTCGCGCCGGACCAGACCTTCGAGCGGCAGATGCTGGGCGTGGAGCTTGCGCTCGCGCGAAACCAGTTCAATGAAGCGTGGCAGCAGATCTCGGCCGTGCAACAGCCAGGCGCCGCGCCCGCTGTGACGCGCTACCTCACCCTGAGGCAGCACGCCGCTTTCGGCATCTCACGCCCGGTAGACGGAGTGCGTGCCGAGGTCGTGCGCGAACGTTTCATCGCCAACCCGGAAGAACGCTCTCAGAACCGCGCGGAGCTGCTCGAAGAGCTGCGTGGCTCGAGTGAACGCGGCGTCCGCATCGATTCGCGGGGCATCACGGACAGTGTGATCCGCGGTTGGCTCGAGCTCGCGCCGCTCGCCGCGGCCGCGGCGCGCAATCCCGCGTCAGCGACGCCGGATATTGAAGCGTGGCGCACGCGCTATCCGAATCATCCTGCCAACGACGTCGTGCGAACCGAATTGCTCGGGCTCAAACAGGCACCGCCGCCGCAATCTCTTCCTCACGTGGCACTGTTGCTGCCCTTGTCCGGCCGCAATGCGGCGGCAGGCATCAGCGTGCGCGATGGTTTCATGACGGCGTATTACCAGGTGCCCACGTCCCAGCGCCCGCGGCTGCGCATCTTCGACACCGCAGAGATCAGCGCGGCGGAGGCCATCACGCGCGCGCGGCAAGAAGGCGCGGAGTTCATTATTGGTCCGCTCACGCGCGATGAAGTCACGGCCGCCGCGGACCTCGGCGAGGCCCGCCCGCCCATTCTCGCCCTCAACTTTCTGGCGTCCGAGCGACCGGGGCCGGCCGGGTTCTATCAATTTGCACTGTCGCCCGAAGAAGAAGCGCGGCAAGTCGCTCGACGCGTGCTGGCCGAAGATCGCCGCCATGGCGTCGCACTCGTTCCGGAAGGGGAATGGGGCGCGCGCGTGCTCGCTGCGTTCCGCCAAGAGCTCGAAGCTGGCGGAGGCGCGTTGCTGGCCGATGTCGCGCTCGATTCCACGCGCACGGACTGGGCGCCCGAGATACAGCAGGTGCTGCGCCTGAATGACAGCATGTCACGTCACAAGCGCCTGGAATCCGTGCTCGGCACGAAGCTGCAGTTCGAGCCGCGCCGCCGTGCCGATATCGATTTCGTCTTCGCGCCCGCACCGTTCGCCACGGCGCGTCTCGTGCGCCCGCAGCTGCGCTACCACTTCGCCGGCGACATTCCTACCTATTCAACGTCTGACGCGTTCGAGCCGGACGCGACCGGCACCGAGGACATGGAAGGGCTCATCTTCCCGGACATGCCCTGGATGCTCGGTAGCGACCTCGCAGATGGCGTGCGCTCGGCTGCGCGCGATGCCTGGCCCTCCGGCGGCCCGCGCCGCAACCGGCTCTACGCGTTCGGGTTCGATGCGTTTCGTCTTGCGATGGCACTGCGCAGCACCGGCGCGGGCGGCAACGTGAACGTCGACGGCCTCACCGGCCGCCTGACTCTCGATCCGGAGCGACGCGTGCATCGCGAGCTCGCGTGGGCACAGCTTCACAACGGGCAGACGCGGCCGCTCGCCATCGCCGCCGCTCAATAAAACCACACACAAACCCCTGCACATGGACCGTGCGACTCTCGGCAGAATTGCTGAATCCATCGCTGCGCAGTTCCTGGAGAGCCAGGGACTCGAAGTGCTGACGCGGAATTATCGGCGCCGCAACGGCGAGCTCGACGTGGTGGCCCGCATGGGCGATGTGCTGGTCATCGTCGAAGTGCGAACGCGTTCGAGCGAGGCGTTCGGAGGCGCGGCCGCCAGCATCGATGGCTGGAAGCGCCACAAGATCATCCGCGCCACGGAGCAGCTGCTCCAGCAACACCGCGACCTCGCACGCCTGCGCGTGCGCTTCGATGTGATCGTGGTGCACGGAATCGACGCCGAGAGTCCGCGCGTCGAGTGGATCAAGCACGCCTTCGACGCTACTTGACGACCTTCAGTTGCGGCCGCGGGGGCTTGGTACCGCCGTCGTCCACGGAATTGGGCCGCGTCGGCGGCTCCGGGCCGAGGTCCTGCTCGGTGAAGACCATGCCCTCGCCCGTTTCGCGCGCGTAGATGCCGAGCACCGCCGTGAGCGGAAAGTTCACGCGATTCACGACGCCTGCAAAACGCGCTTCGAACTCGATCCACTCGTTCCCGAGCTTCAGGTGCTGGGTCGCGCTCGAGCTCAGGTTCAGGACGATCTTGCCGTCCTTCACGTAGGCGCGCGGCACATCGACACCGGTGTGCTCGGCATCGACGATGACGTGGGGCGTGTGTCCGCAATCCATCATCCACTGATGCATGGCGCGTAGCAGGTAAGGTCGCTTGGCAGGAGGTTGTCGCATGGGCGCAGGATGCGCGAAAAAGGCTTGGGCCGCCTAGATGAGCCGCATTTCCTGTTCAGTATCGGAGAGGCTTTCCCGGAACGCGGCACGCGAGAAGAGCAGGCCTGCGTACTTGATGATCGGCTGCGCCTGCGGCGGCAGATCGATCTCGTAGTACTGCAGTCTCCAGAGCACCGGCGCGATGGTCGCATCCACCAGCGAGAATTCATCCGACAGGAAATACGGCTTGATCTTGAAGAGGTCCGTGCTCTGCAGGATCGTGTCCCGCAGGATTTTCTTGTGACGCACCGCCTGCTTCTTGTCCGGCTCCTGCTCGATCTGCTGGATGAGAGCGTACCAGTCGCGCTCGATGCGGTAGAGCGCCAGCCGGAACTGCGCGCGCGTCACGGGGTCCACCGGCATGAGCGGAGGATGCGGGAAGCGCTCGTCGAGGTACTCGATGATGACGCGCGAGTCGTAGAGCACGAGGTCCCGGTCTACGAGCGTCGGCACGCTGTGATACGGGTTGAGATCGAGCAGGTCCTCCGGAAACTTGCCCGGTTCGACACTGACGATGTCGATGCTGATGCCCTTCTCCGCCAGCACGATACGCGTGCGGTGGCTCCACAGGTCATTGGGAGCCGAGAAGAGCGTCATGATGGATCGTCTGCTCGACAAGTTTCCGCTCCCCCGAGTGAGGCGGGCACCGGACATTCCGACACCCTGGTCCCTCACTGGTCCATCACCCTTGCGTCACATCGCAAGCCCCACGGGCTCTCAGTGAACGTCTTTCCAGTATTCCTTCTTCAAGAGCCACGCGAGCCAGGTGAACACCAGCAGGAAGAGCACGACCCAGATGCCGAGCGCTCGCCGCTTGGTCTGCGTGGGCTCGCTCGCATAGTCGAGGAAGTTCACCGTGTCCCGCACGAACCCATCGTACTCCGCTTCGGAGAAGCGGCCCGGCGTGATGAGCTCGAATTTCTCCAGCACCCGCTCGGGGTGCGGCTTGCCGTCCTCGCCCTTGACCTCGACGTTCTTGAAGACCGCCTTCTTGACGCCCTCGAGCTCGGAAAGGACGTGCGGCATGGCCGTTGCGTCGAGTCGCAGGTTGTTTACGCCAGTCGCCTTCGACGGGTCGGCGTAGAACGTCTTCAGGAACTGATAGAGATAGTCGCGGCCGCGTGAGCGGGCGATCAGCGACAAATCCGGCGGCGTCTTGCCGAACCAGGCCTCCGAGTCCGCCGCGGGCATGCTGGTGAGCATGTAGTCCGCCGGCTTGTCCCCGGGGGGCAGCAGGTATTTCTCGAGCTGCTCGTCCGGAATCTCCAGATCTTCCCCGAGACGGGAATACCGCACGTACTTCAGCGAATGGCAACCCTGGCAGTAGCTGACGAAGTTGCGCGCACCGCGCTGGAGCGACGTGGTGTTGATGACATCGTTCTTCAGCTGCCAATGCTTCCAGCTGTCCCCGATGGGTCCGGCGCCTTCCTTCTCCGCTGACTCATGTCCGCCGGCAGGCTCTTCCGCCGCACTCGCTGCACCTGCTGTCAGCCCCAAGGAGAGAGGCAGAACGAGGGACAGCAGCACCGCAAACGCAGGCGCGCGACCCCGCGTACGCAGCATATGACTATGCGTGCGCATGGTAGGTCACTCGGTCAGGAACGGGTTTCACCGGATCAATGCGCGTGTAAAGGGGCATGAGGACGAAGAAGCCGAAGTAGAGCACCGTGAAAATGCGGGCCAGCAGCACGTAAAGGCCTTCGGCCGGCTGCAGGCCGAGGAAGCCCAGCACGATGAACGACACCGCGAACACCGCGAGCGCCGTGCGGGAGATCCAGCCGCGATAGCGCATGGACTTCACGGGCGAACGGTCGAGCCAGGGAATGAACACCCACGCCGCCACAGCCAGGAACATGAGCAGAGCGCCCATGCGCTGGTCGGGTACGGCGCGAAGAATCGCGTAGTACGGCGTGAAGTACCACACCGGCGCAATGTGCTCCGGCGTCGACAGCGGGTTCGCCGGCTCGAAGTTCGGCCCTTCGAGGAACAGGCCACCGAACGTCGGCACGAAGAACACCACGATGCTGAACGCGATGAAGAACACGCCGACGCCGACGATGTCCTTGATCGTGTAGTACGGATGGAACGGGATGCCGTCGATCGGATGCCCATCCGGGCCGAGCTTGTTCTTGATCTCGATGCCGTCCGGATTGCTCGAGCCGGTGCGACGCAGCGCCACGAGATGCAGCATCACGAGCAGCAGCAGGGCGAGCGGCACAGCCACCACGTGTAGCGAGAAGAACCGGTTGAGCGTGGCATCCGCGATGCCGTAGTCCCCGCGGATCCACTCGACGAGCCCGGGCCCGATGGCGGGGATCGTGCCGAACAGGTTCACGATGACCTGCGCGCCCCAGAACGACATGTTGCCCCACGGCAGCACGTATCCCATGAACGCCTCGGCCATCAGCGCGAGATAGACCGCCATGCCGAATAGCCACAACAGCTCACGCGGCGCCTTGTACGACCCGTACAGCAGCGCACGGAACATGTGCAGGTACACGACGATGAAGAAGGCTGACGCGCCGGTCGAGTGCAGGTAGCGCAGGAGCCAGCCCCATTGCACCTCGCGCATGATGAATTCGACGGAGTCGAACGCCGTGGCCTCGCCCGCCTTGTAGAACATGGTGAGGAAGATGCCGGTGACGAGCTGCAGCACCAGCACGACGAGGGCCAGTGACCCGAAGTAGTACCAGATGTTGAAGTTCTTCGGCGCGTAGTACCCGGTCAGCTGGTCCCGCATGAACTCTTCGACGGGGAAGCGCTTGTAGAACCAGCCCTTCAGGCCCTTGTGGGGCGTGCCCGGCGGCTGGGGGGACGGCCCCGTGGAGGACGGAGTCACCATTTACGCGGCCCCTTTCTTCGCATCGACACCGATGACGAGCTTCGACTCAGCCTCGATGTTGTAAGGCGGAATACGCAGGTTCACCGAGGCCGGCGAACCATCGAACACACGGCCGGCGAGATCGAAGCGCGAGCCGTGACAGGGGCAGAAGAAGCCGCCCGGCCAGTCCGCACCGAGCTCGGGGATCGCCCGCTCGAAACGCGCCTTCGGCAGGCAGCCGAGGTGCGTGCAGATGCCGATGAGCACGAGGTACTCGGGCTTCAGGGCACGCACCGGATTCTTCGTGTAGTCCGGCTGCTCGGATTTCTCCGACTTGGGATCCTTCAGCCGGTCATCGTGATTCGTCAGCGACTCCAGCATCTGCGGCGTGCGGTGCACGACGTAGATCTGCTGCTTGCGCCACGTGATGATCATCATCTGCCCGGGGTCGAGCTTCGATAGATCAGCTTCCACGGGCGCACCGAGTGCGCGTGCGCGCTCGGAGGGCTGCCAGGATGCAATGAAAGGAACGAGGACGAACGCTGCACCGACCGCGCCGGTGGCTGCTGTTGCCGTCGTCAGGAACTTGCGCCGACTCGTGTCGACACTGTCATCGGTGATGACACCGTTTTCCGCCGTCAAATGGGGCTCTCCCGCTCTACTGCCGCGCCTACCCGTCTGCGGAACATCTTCCGGTGCGCGATCACGCACACGGCAATGCAGTTTCCGGCCAGCGGGGGGCGGCGCATTATACACAAACGACAACGCCCTCCCGGGCGCAGGTTCACGCGCGAATGACGTTAAAGAGTTGGGGCCGCGGTCTCATTTTCGTGGCCGGATCGATCGTCGGGGGGCTCGCCCTCGCATTCATGATCGTGGCGCTGCGCCCCGATCTCGTGCGCCGGGACGCCATTGCCTCCACTCCGCCCCCAACCGCAGCGCCGGCGGCCCAGTCTCCGCAGGTGACCTATGCCGCCGCGGTGCGCCGCGCCGCGCCCGCCGTCGTGAACATATATACGGCGCGCGTCGTGACCGAACGTGTCGCGCCGTCGAGCCTCGACGAGCTGTTTCGCGAGGCATGGCCGCGGTATAGACAGCGCATAGAAAACAGCCTGGGCTCCGGGGTCATCGTCGATCACGACGGCCACATCGTCACGAACCACCACGTCATCGCGAATGCCGATGCGATCCGGGTGCAACTCGCGGACGAGCGCGTCGCGGAGGCGCGGATCGTCGGCCGCGACCCTGACACGGACCTTGCGGTATTACGCATCGATCTCAAGGACCTGCCGGTCGTGCCGTTCGGCCGGTCGGACCGCCTGCAGGTGGGCGATGTGGTGCTCGCCATCGGCAGTCCCGTCGGGCTGTCCCAGACCGTGACGCACGGCATCGTCAGCGCCACCACACGCACGCTCGGGGTCGCCACGTTCGAGGATTTCATCCAGACCGACGCCGCCATCAACGTGGGCAATTCCGGCGGGGCGCTCATCGACACGGACGGCGCGCTGGTGGGCATCAACACCGCGATCATCGCCAAGAACCTGGGCGTCGAGGGCATCGGTTTCGCGATTCCGGTCGACCTGGTACGCGGCGTGCTTGCAGACATCATCGCGAACGGCCGGGTGATCCGCGGCTGGCTCGGCATCGTCCCCCAGGATGTGCCCGAGTATCAGCGCGCACAGCTTGGATTGCCTTCGACGGGAGTGCTCATTGCAAATCTGTATGTCGGCAGCCCGGCGCAGAAGGCAGGACTACAGCCCGGGGATGTGCTCACGGACATCGACGGCACACCCGTGCGCAACGCGCAGGAAGCCATCGCGCGCGTGGCCGCCCACAGAAAGCCCGGCGAGACGATCAAGTTGCGGTTGATCCGCAGCGGCAAACCATTCGATGTGCAGACTCAAGTCATCGAACAGCCCAGAGGGCGCTGATGAAAACGGAATTTCAGGTTCGCTCCTTCGAATCGCGTATTGCCCTGAACGATGCGCTGACCGAGCGCCTCGCGTGGGAAATCGAACAGACGGGCCGCGGGGCCGCGGCACTCATGCTCTCCGGCGGCAACACGCCGCTCGCCACCTATCAGGCGCTGGCCGCTCGTCCGCTGAATCCCGCTGCGGGGCTCGAAGTGCTGTACTCGGATGAGCGGTATGTGCCGATGACCTCGGACGCCAGCAATTTCCGCGGCTCGCGGGCCTTGCTCGAAGCCCTGGCGCTGCCGGCCGAGCGCATTCTGCGAGTCCGGACAGAGCTGCCGCTGGAACGCGCCGTAGAAGATTACGAGCGTCAGCTGCGCACTCTCATTCGCACGTCGATCCGGCTGCCGCTCGGCATTCTGGGCCTCGGCGCGGACGGGCACACCGCCTCGCTCTTCACGGACGCGGACCTCAAACGCGCGGCCGGCAAGCTCGCCGTGTCCGTCCAGCGTCCTGACGGACGCTCGGCAGTGAGCGTGACGCCGCAGTTCCTGGAGCGGATCGAAGAAGTCGTGTTCGTCGTCGCGGGCGCGGACAAGCGCACGGCGATCCGGGCGCTGATCGAGCGCAAGCCAGAATCCGTAGCCGCCCGGGCCGTGGCCGGCTGCCCGCAGGTGGAAATCTGGGCCGATCGCGACGCGCTGCCGCCGTCGCCGCAGAAACAGGCCGAATGAGGTTAGGGCGTCCCTTCGGTGTGCCCGCCGAATCCGAGGCGCATGGCCGAGAGGAGCTTGTCCGCAAACTCCGATCGATCCCGCGAGGCGAAGCGCGAATAGAGCGCGGCACTCAGGACGTACGCGGGCACGCCTTCTTCTATGGCGGCCTGTAACGTCCAGCGTCCTTCGCCGGAATCGGCCACACGGCCCGCAAAATTCTCGAGCTTCGGATCGTTCGCGAGCGCCGCAGCCGTGAGGTCGAGCAGCGCCGAGCCGACGATGCTGCCGTGCCGCCAGAGCTCGGAAATCGCCGCGATGTCGAGCTCGTACTGGAAATGGGCCGGATCGCTCAACGGCGCCGTCTCGGCGTCGGTCTGGCGCTTGCCGAGTCCTGCATTGGCGTGCTCGAGGATATTGAAGCCTTCGGCGTACGCGGCCATGAGCCCGTACTCGATGCCGTTGTGAACCATCTTCACGAAGTGCCCGGCGCCGTTGCCGCCACAGTGCAGGTAACCCTTCGCGGCCGTGCTGTTGGCAACGCCAGCCGCAGGCAACGCGGACCCTGGTGCGAGCGTTGCGAAGATCGGCTCCAGATGCGACACGATGGGCGTTTCGCCACCGATCATCAGGCAGTAGCCGCGCTCGAGGCCGAGCACGCCGCCACTCGTGCCGATGTCGACGTAATGAATGCCGGACAGGGCGAGATCTTTCGCCCGCTGGATGTCGTGGTGGTAATGCGAGTTGCCACCATCGATGAGAATGTCGCCCGTCTGCAGATGCGGCAGCAGATCCTTGATCAGGGCATCGACGATAGCTGCCGGCACCATGATCCAGATGGCTCGCGGGGCCGACAGTGCGGCGACGAAATCCGCGAGCGAATGCGCTCCGCGCGCGCCCTCCTTGACGAGACCATCGACCGCTTCCGCCGACCGATCGAACACCACGCACTGGTGTCCGCCACGCTGCAGCCGCCGCACCATGTTGGCGCCCATGCGCCCGAGGCCAATCATTCCGAGCTGCATGATCTCTCCTGACAGTTCGTGAACGCTCAGTTCGGAACGCGCTTGATCTGCGCGCCGAGCTGGGCGAGTTTCTCCTCGATGGCCTCGTAACCCCGGTCGATGTGATAGATGCGCTCCACATCGGTCTGGCCTTCCGCCACGAGGCCCGCGAGCACCAGGCTCGCGGACGCCCGCAGATCCGTCGCCATGACCGGTGCGCCGGTCAGTCGCTCGACACCGCGAATGATCGCCGTGTTGCCTTCCAACCGGATCTCGGCGCCGAGGCGACGCATCTCGAGCATGTGCATGAAGCGGTTCTCGAAGATGGTCTCGATGACGGTGCCCACGCCATCGGCCACGGTGTTCAGCGCGGCGAACTGCGCCTGCATGTCCGTCGGAAACGCGGGATATGGCGCCGTACGCACGTCCACTGCGCGCGGACGCTTGCCGCGCATGTCCACTTCGATCCAGTTGTCGCCGACGGCAACGTGCGCGCCGGCTTCGCGGAGCTTGCCAACCACCGCATCGAGGTGATCCGGGCGGGTGTTCTTGATCCGCACGTGGCCGCGCGTGATGGCACCGGCGACGAGATACGTGCCGCCTTCAATGCGATCCGGCAGCACTTCGTAATTCGTGCCGTGCAGCTTTTCGACGCCCTGCACGACGATCTTGTCCGTGCCCGCACCCTCGATCTTCGCGCCCATGGCGATGAGGAAATTCGCGAGATCGACGACTTCGGGCTCGCGTGCGGCGTTTTCGAGGACGGTCTCTCCGTCCGCGAGCGTCGCGGCCATCATGAGGTTCTCGGTACCCGTCACGGTGACCGTGTCGAGCACGAGCCGCGCGCCTTTGAGCCGACCCGCTCGCGCGCGGATGTAGCCCGCTTCGATGCTGATGTCCGCGCCCATTGCCTGAAGGCCGGCCACGTGAATGTTCACCGGCCGCGCGCCGATGGCGCAGCCGCCCGGCAAGGACACGTCTGCCTTGCCCCAGCGCGCCACGAGCGGCCCGAGCACGAGAATCGAGGCTCGCATGGTCTTCACGAGATCGTACGGCGCCACGCAATCCTGGAGAGTCGAGCCATCCACCTCGATGCGGCTGCGCTCGTCGATGGTGACGGTGGCGCCCATGCGCCCCAGCAATTCGATGGTCGTGGTCACGTCCCGCAGGTGCGGCACATTCCCAACGACCACCGGCTCCTCCGCCAGCAGCGCGCCGGCCAGGATCGGCAGCGTCGCGTTCTTGGAGCCGGAGATGCGCACTTCGCCTTCGAGCGGCGTCCCGCCACGGATCTGCAGCTTGTCCATCCTAGCGGCCCGCGCTCTCTTCGGGGGTCAGCGCTTCGATCGACATGGCGTGGATCTCGCGCCCCATCAGCTCCCCGAGCGTGCGGTAAATGAGCTGGTGACGGGCGATCGGCCGCTTGCCGGCGAATTCCTTCGCGACCACGCGCGCGGCGAAATGGGTGTTGTCATCGGACTCGACGCGGACGTCGGCTCCGGGAAGGCCGGCGCGGATCAGCTCGGCAATGGCTTGGGGATTCATAGGCGTGGACTCGTAGACGTTCATCGCGTCGGGCGGCGCAGTTTAAGTGTTTCGCGCTAGCATTGGCGACATGCACCCTGCCGCAGCCCCGCCCCCCGCCGATGCACAGCTCCTGGCCTCGGCCCGCCGGGCCCTGGCCATCGAGGCCCATGCCGTCGAGGCCCTGCTTGCGAAGCTCGATCAGAGTTTCGCCGCGGCCTGTCACATCTGCCTCGCCTGCCAGGGCCGCGTGGTCGTCACGGGCATGGGCAAATCGGGGCATATCGCCGGAAAGATCGCCGCTACGCTTGCGAGCACCGGGACGCCGGCGTTCTTTCTGCATCCCGCCGAAGCCGGTCACGGCGACCTCGGCATGATCACGCGCACGGACGTGGTGCTTGCGCTCTCGAACTCCGGCGAAACCCCCGAGCTCGTGTTGCTGCTGCCGCACCTCAAACGCCTGGGCGTTCCACTGATCGTCATGACGGGCACCCCACAGTCCGTCCTGGGCAAGGCCGCGAACGTCGTCCTCGACGTGAGCGTTCCGCAGGAAGCCTGCTCTCTCAATCTCGCCCCCACGGCCAGCACTACCGCCACGCTTGCGATGGGCGATGCGCTTGCCGTCGCCATGCTCGACGCGCGCGGCTTCACGGAAAAGGACTTCGCGCATTCCCATCCGGGCGGAAGCCTCGGCCGCCGCCTGTTGCTGCACGTCGAAGACCTCATGCGCACCGGCGACGCCCTGCCTCGCGTGCAGGCGGACACCCCTCTGCGTGACGGGCTCATAGAAATGTCCCGCAAGGGGCTGGGCATGACGGTCGTGGTCGATGCGGCCGATCACATCCTCGGCGTTTTCACGGACGGCGACCTGCGCCGCACGCTCGACAGCACCGCAAACGTCCGCACCGCCCTCATGAGCGCGGTGATGACGCCCGACCCGAAGCGAATCGGTCCGCGCGAGCTCGCGGCGGAAGCCGTGCACCTGATGGAGCAGTACAAGATCACCGCATTGCCCGTTGCCGACGCCAGCGGAAAGCTCGTCGGCGCGCTGAATGTCCACGACCTTTTTCGCGCGGGCGTTGTCTGACGCATGCCGAACAGACGAACCGACCCTGCCGACATTGCGCTCCTCGTGCTCGACGTTGACGGTGTGCTCACCGATGGGCGGTTGTACTTCGGCGCGCGGGGTGAAGCGCTGAAAGTGTTCGACGTGAAGGATGGAAACGGGATCAAGCAACTCATGGACGCTGGCGTCGCCGTAGCCATCATCTCCGGGCGCCGCTCACCGGCGGTGGCACGGCGCGCGCGCGAGCTCGGCATCCGCCACGTGTTCCAGGGCAACAGCGATAAGCTTCCGGTGTTCGAGCGCCTCCGCAAACGTCTGCGGCTCGAAGCGGCGCAGTGCGCGTGCGTGGGCGACGACGTTCCGGATGTGCCGATCATGCGTGCCGCAGGCCTCGCGTTCACCGTGTCAGATGCGCACCCCGCTGCGCTGGCCGCTGCCGACATGGCGAGCCCCAACCCCGGCGGCCGCGGCGCAGTCCGCGATATCTGCGATCTGCTTATCGCCGCGCGGAGAGCAAAAACGAATGCATGACTCTATCTTCCGGCGCGCCACGCGCCGCTATCCGCCCCCGGTCGCGCGCAGCGCGATCCGGGTTTAGTCCTGGCCGCAGGCCGTGATGAGAACCGTTATCGCGACGCTCGTCGTCATTGGCGTCATCATCGGCATCTTCGCGCTGAGCAACGGACCGAACCTCTCGAGCCCGCAAGCCACGACCGGTCCGCCGGCTGAAGCACCTGGCTACGCCGCGCGTGACGCCCAGGTCGTGGAGACCGGGGAGGACGGCCGCCCCCTCTACACCCTGAACGCCGAACAGGTGCGCCAGCATCCGGATGACAACCGTATTCAGCTCGACGCGCCGCGCCTGGTGTACATCGCATCCGATGGCACACCGTGGCACGCCCAGGCACGCTCCGGGCAGATCCGCGACGATGGCGTCCTGGTCGAACTGTTCGGCGACGTTCATCTGAACGGCCAGCCGGCGGGGACGACATCGGCCGCCGTGGTCGACACCAGTATCCTTTCTTTCGATACCCACGCCGAAGTGGCCAGCACCCACGCGCCAGTCACCTCCGACTGGAACGGACAGAAACTGAGTGGCGTCGGGCTCACGGTCAATTTGAACGACGGGTCGCTGAAGCTAGAATCCCGGGTTCATGGCCGCTTCAATCAGAAATAACTCCTCGACGCCGCGCTCGGTCCGCCTCGTGCTGCCGGCCGTGGTGGCAGGGCTCGCTTTCGCGCAATTCACGGATGCGGCCGAGAGCGCCCGGCCACGCTGCACGGAAGACATCGTGGTGAACGGCGACACCGTGGATGCGAACTACAAGACGAACAATATCCAGTTGAAGAACGTCGTCATCTCCCAGTGCGATATCCGGGTCGCGGCAAAGCTCGCGCATGCCACCGGCCTCAACTTCGACAATACGCGCTGGACGTTCGAGGGCGACGTGCACATCGATGTGGAGAATGGCAGCCTGCGGGCGGATGAAGCCAAGGTGGACTTCCGCGACGGCCAGATCTCGAAGGCCATCATCACCGGCAAGCCCGCCGAATTCGAGCAGAAGCTGGCCGACGGAGACCAGATGGCGCGCGGCCACGCCGAAGAAATCGTGTACGACGTGGCAGGTGGAACGGTCACGCTGACGAAAGACGCCTGGCTCAGCTACGGCGCCATCGACATGAAGAACTCCGTCATCACGTACGACATCCGCGAGCAGCATGTGCTGGGCAACAGTGCGCCCGCGAGCCAGCAGGTGCGCATCGTCATCGACCCGACCAAACGCAAGAAAGAGGCGCCGAAGCCCGATCCGAACGCCGCCGGCGCAAGCCCCACTGTGCCGCCCAAGACTCCATGACGGCGCTGACGGCCACGGGCCTCGAGAAAAGCTACAAGTCGCGTCAGGTCGTCCGGGGCCTGTCCCTCGAGGTCAACCATGGCGAAGTGGTCGGCCTCCTCGGGCCGAATGGCGCCGGTAAGACCACCGCGTTCTACATGATCGTCGGCCTCGTGCCCGTCGATGCGGGGCGCATCCAGCTCGGCGACCAGGACATCACGCACCTGCCCATGCACCGGCGCGCGCATCTCGGCGTCGGGTATCTCCCCCAGGAAGCGTCGGTGTTCCGCAAGCTCTCGGTCGAGGATAACGTCCTTGCGATTCTCGAGACGCGGCGGGATCTCGACAGCGTGAAGCGTGAGCAGCGACTCGAAGAGCTGCTCGAGGAGCTGCGCATCGGCCACGTGAGAAAGAGCCTCGGCTTGTCCCTGTCGGGCGGTGAGCGGCGGCGCGTGGAGATCGCCCGCGCGCTCGCGGCCGAGCCCCGCTTCATGCTGCTCGATGAGCCCTTCGCCGGCGTCGATCCGCTTTCCGTGCTCGACATCCAGCGCATCATTCGCGAGCTCACGAGTCGCGGTATCGGCGTGCTGATCACTGACCATAACGTTCGCGAGACTCTGGGTGTCTGCGGACGCGCCTACATCGTCAACCAGGGAACCGTAATCGCCTCCGGGAGTGCGGAAGAAATCCTTGCCAACCCCCAAGTTCGTGAGGTGTACTTGGGGCAGTCATTCCGTCTGTAGATCCGCTTGGGCGGCAGCGGAACCTCCACGTTTTCAGAGAGTTAAGGATTTAAGGGAGCCCGGGCTCCGCGCGCCACCATGTTGAAACCCTCCCTGCAGCTCAAGCTGGGTCAGCAACTGACCATGACCCCGCAGCTGCAGCAGGCCATTCGCCTTCTGCAGCTTCCGGCCCTCGAGCTGCAGGCCCACATCCGCGAGCTGCTGGAAAGCAACGTGATGCTGGAGCCGGTCGAGGAAACCGATCAGACCGGCGCCTTCGAAACCCCCGAGATGCCGCAGACCGCGGCACAGCCCGAGCCGCAGGAACGGACCAATGCCGAGAGCACGGTCGAAGTCGTGGACGACGGCTGGGGCGAGCAGAGCGTCGGCACCTCCGAAACCCCCTGGAACAGTGACGACGACGATCGTCAGCAGGAATTCGCGGACGACTCCGGGCAGACGCTGCAGGAACACCTTCTCTGGCAGCTCGAGATGGCCAAGCTCGAGCCGCGCGAGCTCGGCATTGCCCGCGCCATCGCCGATGCCATCAGCGAAGACGGCTACCTCACCGAGTCGCTCGAGGAAATCTCGAACACCCTCAAGCCGGAAATCGAAGCCGACGCGGCGGAAGTCGAGCGCGTGCTCGGCTTCGTACAGGCGCTCGATCCGCCGGGTGTCGGCGCCCGTTCTGTCGGCGAATGCATCGAATTGCAGCTGCGCCAGCTTGCCCCGGACACGCCCGGCCTGCCGCTCGCCATACAGATTGCCCGCCAGCACCTCGAGCTGGTGGCAGACCGTGAGCTTTCGCTTCTGCGCCGTGAGCTGCGCGCAACCGATGACGAGTTGGCTGCCGCCCTCGCGTTGGTCCGTTCCTGTCATCCGCGTCCGGGTGCCACAGTCAGCGGCGGCTCAGCAGAATACGTGGTGCCGGATGTCTTCGTTCGCCGTACAGACCACGGCTGGGCGGTCGAGATCAACGCCGCCACGCTGCCGCGGGTGCGCCTGAACCAGGGCTACGCAAGCCTCATTGGCCGCAACGCGAGCCACGCGAGCATGCGCGCCCAGCTTCAGGAGGCACGCTGGTTGCTGAAGAGTCTCGAGATCCGCAATGAAACGCTGATGAAGGTCGCGCGCTCCATCGTCGAGCGCCAGACGGCGTTTCTCGAGCACGGCGAGGAGCACATGCGGCCGATGATTCTCAAGGACATCGCCGAAGCGGTCACCATGCACGAATCGACCATCTCGCGGGTCACCTCCGGCAAATACATGCATACGCCGCGCGGCGTGTTCGAGCTGCGCTACTTCTTCTCGAGCCAGGTGGAGGGTGCCGACGGCTCGGGCACCTCCTCCACCGCCATCCGCGCCAAGATCAGGAAGCTGGTCAAGGAAGAGAACGGCGACACGCCTCTCTCCGATGGACGCATCGCGGAGCTGCTCTCGGGGGAAGGCATTCCGGTCGCCCGCCGCACCGTCGCGAAATATCGCGAGGCGATGGGTATTGCGCCCTCCAACGAGCGGCGCCGGGCAGGATCCAGACAGATGTAACGTTTTTTGATCACACGAAGAAGGAGACGGCTATGCAGCTCAGCGTCACCGGTCATCACATCGAGGTCACCCCTTCCCTGCGCGGTTACATCGAAAAGAAACTGGAGCGGATCCTCAGGCACTTCGACAACGTCCTCGATGTGCATTGCGTGTTGACGGTCGAGAAACTGAGACAAAAAGCCGAAGCTACCCTGCACGTGAGCGGCGGTGCGATCCATGCGGATGCCACGGATCCGAACATGTACGCGGCCATCGACGCTTTGAGCGACAAGCTCGACCGGTGCGTCCGCAAACACAAAGAAAAGCGCGCCGATCACCACGCTGCCGAGGCGCAGAAGAGCGCCCGCCTGGTCTGAGTCCCCCGCACGAGCCAAGGCTCGTGCAAGACACGGCCATCCCACCGTGCACTGGATTCAAACTCCGGTGCACAGTGGTAGTGCTTACTTAATACGGCGCAGACCGCTCCCGCCGCTTGCCCGGCATGCGCCGG
>FTEO01000501.1_pt1 | contig 17741 bp, 11 predicted proteins | sample 1640211 | NCBI WGS metagenome assembly FTEO01 (sample SAMEA3914816, study PRJEB12502) | metagenome | biome: forest; material: soil | place: USA | collected 2011-09-16 | depth 0.3 m | reverse complement strand
GAAGATGGTGCGATCCCGGCTGTCAAAGACCCACCCGCCCGACACTTCCACGATGTCCGCACGTGTGCCGAGAATGTAGTCGGAGCCGATGTGCCTGAAGAACGATGCGCCGTTGTCTTTCACCCAGTCCTGAAGCTGCTCGGAGCTGGTTGAAGCCGTCGAGAGCTCCGCGTGCTGGAGAGAGGTGCCGAGGCGGACGGTCTGTCGCTCCGTGATCGGGTAGGCGAAGTCGACGCCGGCGAGGTACGTCTGCGTCGAGAACTCCGAGAACGACGGCGTGAGCTGTTGCACATCCGCATACGAAAGATTCAGCGTGCGGCTCACGCCATCCATCGTGATGTACGGTTTCGTTTGCGAGAAGCTGTACACCTTGCTGTAGCTTCCGGCATTCAGCTCGAGCGCAACGCGCTCGCCCGTGCCCAGAAAGTTCGCATCGGTAAGATTCCCGTTGAGACTGAAACGCTGCGACTGCGAGTAGCCGATGCCGCCGCCGAGCTGCGCCGAGGGACCCTCCTCGACGTTGAAGTTCACATCGACGAGGTCGGGCGCACCCGCCACGGGAGTCGTCTCCGAGTCCACTTTTTTCACGTAGGGCAGCCGCTGGATGCGTTGTTTCGAGCGCTCGAGCGCCACGTTCGAGAGCCAACCGCCCTCGAGCTGGCGCAACTCGCGGCGCAGGACGATGTCATCGATGCCCTTCACGCTCCCGAACGTGATGTTCCGGACGTACACGCGATTGCCCGGATCGACGAAGAATGTGAGCGCGAGCTCATGGGTCTCGTTGTCAGGCGTCGGCACTGCCTCGACCCTTGCAAAGGCGTAGCCGTCGGCGCCGAGCCGGTTCTGCAGCAGTTCCTGAGTGGCGGTGATCACCTTGCGCGAATAGCGCTGGCCCGGAGCGACCAGCAGCAGCCGCTTGAGCTCATTTTCCGGAACCACGAAAGTGCCGGCGAGCTTCACTCCCGAAATCGTGAACGATTGTCCCTCTTCCACGTTCACGGTAATGAAGATGTCGTCCTTCTCGGGTGCGATGGCGACCTGCTCGGATTCGATGCGGAAGTTGGCGTAGCCCCGATCCATGTAGAAGGAACGGAGCTTTTCGAGATCCCCCTGGAGGGACTCGCGGGAGTAACGGTCGTCCTGCTTGTACCAGGAGGCCCAGTTCGGGGTCTTGAGCTCGAAGTCTTGCTGCAGCTCCTGGTTCGAGAAGGACTCGTTACCCACCACGTTGATCTGGCGGATCCTGGCGCGCTTGCCTTCGTTGATGTCGATCCGGATCTTGACGCGGTTGCCCGCTTCTTCACTGACGTCGGTCTTGATGCGTACGCCATACTTGCCGCGGCTGTAGTACTGGTCCGTCAGGTATTGGGTGACGTCCTCGAGCACCGAGCGGTCGAAGGTCTTGCCGCTCGCGAGGCCCACGTTGCGCAGGGATTTCTGCAAGTCGGCCGTCTTGATGTCCTTGTTGCCGCTGATCTCGAAACTTTCGATGGAGGGGCGTTCCGCAACGACGACGATGACCGTCGCGCCATCGCGACGCATCTGAACGTCGCGAAAAAAGCCGGTCGCGAAGAGTGCGCGTATGCATTCGCGAACGCGCTCGACATTCAGCGAGTCACCGAGATTCACCGGCAGGTAGTTGTAGACCGTGCCTTCGGACACGCGTTGCAAGCCTTCGATGCGGATGGCGCCGACCACGAACGCGGCGCCGTCTGTGGGCGATGACCCCTGGGCGTGAACCATTGCAATGGGAAGCGCGGCAATTCCAAGTGCGAGAAGTCTGGTCATCCGTGGCGCCCGATCATAGGCAGGCGCGATGCGACCTCTGTCAAGAACTGTAACTGCAGAGGAGCGCTGCACAATTCTTCACAAGCGCGCATCACTCCGCTCGAGAATTATCCGCTCGCTTTGCGCTCTATACCGAGCATGCAAGCGCCCACTCGCCCGTCTCGCATTCTTCTTGTCGACCACGACGGTGCCATTCGCACACTGTTGACTCAGTATCTCGAGCAACACGGGTATCGCACGAGCGTCGCACTGAACTGGCAGGCGATGCAGCGCCTGCTCCACGAGACGCAGGTGGATCTGGTCATCCTCGACGTGATGATGCCGGGCGAGGACGGTCTGAGGTTATGCGGCCGGCTGCGTGCGGCCTCGGAGGTGCCGATCATCATCCTCACCGCGCTCGGCGGTGAAGTGGATCGGATCGTCGGAATCAACTCAGGTGCGGATGACTACGTCGTCAAGCCATTCAATCCGCGCGAGCTGCTCGCGCGGATCCGGGCGGTATTGCGGCGGGCCGCGCCCGCGCCCCGCGGTCCGCCCATACCTGATGTGCGGGGCTATCGTTTCGGGGACTGGCGGCTGGAGGTGGCGAGCCGGACTCTGCGGCATGCCGATGGCACGGAGCACATTTTGAGTAGCATCGAATACCGGTTTCTGACGGTGCTGCTCGCGCATTCATCACGCGTCATGTCGAGGGCGCAGCTGCTGGAGCTCGTGCGCGGACACGAGCTGGATCCGCTCAGCCGCAGCATCGATGTTCGAATCAGTCGGCTACGGCACCTTCTAAGAGAGGATGCGCGCTCACCGATGACGATCAAAACCGTCTACGGAAAGGGCTACGTGGTCTGCGTGACGGTCACCCAGGATTGAAACGCGCCCCGTCCCGGCCCGCGCCGTCCCCCGGGAAGCGCTAGCGGACGCCCTCCACCCGCAGTTGCGTCCCGGAAATAGCGTTCACGAGGACAGCGGCTCACGTTTTCTCTAGAATCTCGCAAGTTGCATGCGCCTCGCGGAGTGTCGATCTCTCCCAGGGCATCAAGATGCCGCGCCCGCCCCTCCCAGCTGAAATCCACAGACGTGAGCTCGTATGACGCAAGAATTTACGCTCACCCAGGCCTACGACGCGGTGGAGCTCACCCAGCGTGGCATCACACTTCCCGATGCGCGCATGGTGTACGTAGACCGCACCGTCGATCTGCAGCGGGTGCTGCCCGGAGCCGTTCTTTATCCCGGCGCGCGGCTCGTGGGGCCACGCACCTTCGTCGGTGCGCAGGCGCATATCGGAACCGAAGGTCCTGCCACGCTCATCAACTCGGCGGTCGATGCCGGTTGTCAGATCGGAAGTGGCTTCGTCAACGGCGCTGTGCTGTTCCGAGGTGCGAAACTCGGCGGCTCGACGCATGTGCGGCCCAGCACCATCCTCGAGGAAGAGGCATCCGTCGCACACTGCGTGGGGCTCAAGCAAACCGTGCTGATGAGCTTCGCAACGCTCGGGTCGCTGATCAACGCGTGCGATCTGCTGATTGGGGGCGGCACCTCCCGCGAGAAGCACACCGAAATCGGCAGCGGCTTCATTCACTTCAACTTCACGCCGTGGGGCGAGCGCGGCGACAAGGCGACGCCGACTTTGATAGGCAACGTCCACGAAGGCGCCTTCCTGCGCAGCGAGCGCATTTTCATCGGCGGCCTGAGCGGCATCGTCGGCCCTAACGAGGTCGGCTTCGGCTCCATCACGGTCGCGGGCCAGGTCGTTCGCAAACCCGTGGGCCGCCGCAGAATCGTGGCGCATGCACCGCGGCCTCTCGACAAACCTCTCGAGGAGCTCGCGTCGTTCAGCCTGCAGCCGGGAAAGATTCAGGCGAACGCGAAATACATCGGGCAACTGTGCGCACTGAAGGCCTGGTATCAACACGTGCGTCTGCATCGGCGGCGACAGCATGCGTCGCAGGATGATGTGAGCGTCGAGGTGCTCGAAGCAGGCGTCGCGGCCGTGGAGGACATGATCACTGAGCGACTGCTCCGCATCGCTCAGTATGCGCAAGCGCCGAAGCTCGATGCGGCCATCGTCGCGGCCGTGCCCGGCGCCGCGCCCGCGGAACTGGTGAGCCGACATGGCGAGCTGTCGCACATCCCGTGGCTGCACAGCCTGGCTCCCGACACCGTGCAACTCGGCATCGACTGGTTGGCCGGGATTGCGCAGGCCGCGGAAACGAAAGTGCTCACCTCCTAGTGTCCCCTCAGGATGAGTACAAGCAGCGCCTGGCCCGCCACGAGGCGCTCGCAGTTCGCTATGGGGAAAGGGACCAGAGCATCGGAGCGCTCCGCCTCTTCGTGGGTGTCGCCGCCCTCGCCGTTGCCTGGCTGGCGTTCTATCTCCACGCAATCTCGCCTCTCTGGCTGTTCGTCCCCATCGCAGTGTTTGTCGGCGTCGTGGTGTATCACCGTTCGGTGCGAAGCCAGCGCGCTCGCGCGGATCGCACGATTCAGTTCTACCAGGCCCGGCTCGCGCGGATGGAAGATCGCTGGGTCGGCACCGGCTCATCCGGCGCGCATTTCGAATCGCCCCACCACGTGTATGCATCGGACCTCGACCTGTTCGGCAAAGGCAGCCTCTTCGAGCTCCTCTGCGCCGCGCGCACGCGCATGGGTGAGGACACCCTCGCGAGCTGGATGCTCGATCCGGCCTCCCGAGACACCGTTCATCGCCGTCACGAGTGTCTCGCGGACCTTCGTAACCGAATGGACCTGCGTGAGGACATCGCCATTCTCGGCGAGCACGCGAACGTCGGCGTGCGCCCGAATGCGCTGCTCGAATGGGTCGAAGCGCCGAATGTGCTGCGAAGCGGATGGATTCGAGGGACGGCGCTGGTGCTGCCCGTGCTCGCGATCGCAGGCGCCGTGCTCTGGAGCATCCAGAGCATCGCGACACCGCTCCTGCTGATCCTGGTCATCGAAGCCGCGATCCTGCAGGGGCTGCGCAAAGATCTGGCCAAAGTGCTTCAGGGCACCGAGGTTGCGTTCGAGGACTTGCGACTCTTTGCCGCGCTGCTGCTGCGTCTGGAGGCGGAGCCTTTTCAGGCGGAGCCACTGCGGGCGCTCGTGGCACGGCTCGCCTCGCACGCGCTGCCGGCTTCACAGACCATCGCGAAGCTCAGCAGCGTCGTGAGTTTCGTCGAGGCGCGGCGAAATCCGATTCTGGCGGTGCTCGAAGTGCCGCTCATGTACTCCGTGCACACGGCCTTCGCAGCGGAACGCTGGCGCGCGGCGCATGGCACGGCGGTTCGCGCCTGGGTCGAGGCCATTGGCGAATTCGAAGCCCTGCTCTCGATCTCGGCGCACAGCTACGAGCATCCCGAAGACCCGTTGCCGGAATTGGTCGAGGGTGGCGCATGCTTTGAAGGCACTGCGCTCGGGCACCCCCTGATTCCGGCCGCGCACTGCGTGCGCAACGACGTGAGCATCTGCAACAGCACGCGCGTGCTGCTGGTGAGCGGCTCGAACATGTCTGGCAAGAGCACGTTGCTGCGAACGGTTGGCATCAACACGGTCCTCGCGATGCTCGGTGCACCGGTGCGCGCCCGGCAATTGAAACTGACGCCGCTGCAGGTCGGGGCCAGCATCCGGATCAACGATTCCTTGCACGAAGGAAGCTCGCGGTTCTATGCGGAGATCACACGACTGCGGCAACTGCTTGGCCTTGCCGACGGGCCGTTGCCGCTCCTGTTCCTGCTCGATGAGCTGCTTCAGGGAACCAACTCGAAGGATCGCCGCATCGGCGCTGAAGGAGTCGTCCGCGCCTTCGTGCAACGGCGGGCGATCGGACTCATCAGCACGCACGATCTTGCACTCACCGACATCGGCGGCCTCGAGCCCGGCAGCCTGCACAACGTTCACTTCCAGGACGAGATCGTCCACGGCGCCATGAAGTTCGACTTCCGCCTGCGCGAAGGCGTGGTCACCCGGAGCAACGGCATCGAGCTGATGAGGTCGATCGGGCTCGACGTTTGAGCGCGTGGTAATGTCGCTGTCCCAGCGCACGGTCCGCGACTCGCGAACCGAGCAGAATCAAAAGGTTAAGGTTTATTACTAGTCTCCTTCGAGCTTGGCCGGCCTCTCCATGAAGACCCCGGCAGGCCTGCAACCCCTGATCGACGATGGCGTAATCGACGAGGTCGTCCGTTCACTGAAGAGCGGCAAGGAAGCCACGGTCTACCTCGTGCGCTCCGGGACCCAGACACGCTGCGCGAAGGTCTATCGCGACATGGCGCAACGAAGCTTTCAGAGCCGCGCGCAATACCAGGAAGGCCGCAAGGTCCGCGGCAGCCGCCAGACCCGTGCGATGAGCAAGAGCACGCGCTTCGGCCGCCGGGAAGCCGAGGCCGCCTGGAAGAACGCCGAAGTCGATGCGCTCTATCAGCTCGTCGCCGCGGGCGTTCGCGTGCCGAAACCTTACGGCTATTTCAACGACACGCTGATCATGGAGCTGGTGACGGACGCTGCCGGCGACCCTGCGCCGCGCCTCGGTGAAGTGGACCTTTCACCCGAGACCGCGCGGGACTATCACCACTTCCTCATTCGACAGATCGTGCGCATGCTGAGCATCGGCCTCATTCATGGCGACCTTTCGGAATTCAACGTGCTCGTGGCGCCCGACGGCCCGGTGATCATCGACCTGCCGCAGGCGGTGAATGCGGCCGGCAACAACAGCGCATTCGCCATGCTCGAGCGGGACGTGAACAACATCCGCGGAACGCTCGGCCGCTTCGCGCCGGAGCTGCTCGAAACGCAATTTGCGCGCGAGATGTGGGCACTGTTCGAGCAAGGCGAGCTCCGAGCGGATAGCGAGCTGACGGGTCTGTTCGTACAAGATGAGACGGCGGCCGATCCGGACGCTGTGCTGATCGCGGTGGCGGATGCCCGTGACGACGCCCTGCAACGCGAGCTCGGTCGCGAAGAAGACTAAGCGGCCGCGCGCCCCCACAATTCCGCGGTGGCGAGCCGCGCGCCTTCAGCGAGCGATGCGAACTTTGCCCACATGACGGTGGGATGTACGCGTTGGATGAGCTCGGACTGCGCGAACCCGCAGTCCGTCCCGGCAATGACGTTCTCTCGCCCGACGATGCGCGCGTAGCGCACGATCCTGTCCGCAACGACCTGCGGGTGCTCCACCATGATGGTGTGGTGCGTAACCACACCCGGAATCAGGATCTTTTCCGGCGGCAGCTTTACTTTCTGCCACACGCGCCACTCGTGCTCGTGTCGCGGGTTCGCGGCCTCCAGGGAATAGGCGCCGGCCCGGACGGTCAGGATGATGTCGACGATGTCCTCGAGCGGCGCATCGGCCATGTGCGGCAGATGCCAGCTGCCGAAGCACACGTGATACCGCACACGCTCCTCGGGAATGTCGCGCAATGCATGATTCAAAGCCGCGACGCGCAGCTCCGCCCACTCGCGGTAGTGCTGCGGGCTCTTCTGCACGAGCGCGTCGTACATGTTTGCAAGCACGGCATCATCGACCTGCAGGAGCAATCCGGCTTTGTGGATTTCGAGGTACTCCTGGCGCAGCGCCTCGGCCAACGCGAAGATGTATTCGCGCTCGCTCCCGTAAAACTCATTGTGGCCGTTGTACACCGCGCTGGCCGGCGCGACTGCGGTGAGGAAACCCTCGGTCACCTGCGCGGCAGACAGCGCAGACTTCAGATTGTCGGCGTCGCGGCGAACATCGGCGTACTTGCGATATTCAATGGCGCTCGTGCACGCCTGAGATATCGTTGCGGCGGGGTAGCCGCTGAACTCCTGCTGAATCACCTCCGGAAATCGCTCCCGGTCGCGACCCAGCCAGTCGAGCGGATTGGGTGGACCCGAGCGCTCTTCGAAACCACTGATGCGCTCGAGCACATAGTTGGCCCAGCTCGACTTGCCAAACTCTCCGTCATTGACGACATCGAGGCCGGCAGCTGCCTGGTGCTGCACGACATCGGCAACCGAGGCACGCAGCATCCGGCCGTACTCCACCGGATCTTTGGGCGGCCCGATTTTCTGGCTCCCAAGATCGAGGAGCGCTTTCGGGCGAACGATGCTGCCGACGTGCGTGGTGAGGATCCGGTCATTACTTCGCTGCATGGAAACCTCAGCCGCCTTGTGAGAGGAGCGCCTGGCGCCGGGAAAAAAAGATGAACTCATCGAGCGATTCCGGATCCGCAAGGCTGCCGGCATCCGTGACCTGCGCCACGGGCACGCCCAGCAGAATGCGCTTTACGGGGACTTCCATCTTCTTGCCGGTCCGCGTGTACGGGATCGCGTGCACCTGGATGATCTGATCGGGAACGTGCCGGGGTGAATATTCCTCGCGAATCCGCGTCCGAACGCCCGAGCACGAAGCAGCCGCCGCGTTTGTTGACGCGAAACAGATCGCCGTGCCGCCAGACCCCGGGAAACGGCTCGAAGTAGGACTCGAGGTAGCGCTTGTGGCCCGGGTCGCGCCAGAAGTACAACGGCATCGACGGCATGGGCTGCGTGATGACGAGCTCACCGACCTCGTCGGTGACGCGCTCGCCGCGCGAATTGAAGGCATAGGCCGCGCAGCCGAGGCTGCGCGCCTGAATCTCACCCGCGTGTACCGCATGAGAGGCGACGCCGCCGACAAAGCCGCTGCACACCTCGGTGCCGCCGCTGCCGGGAGAGACCCAGAGCTCCTGCTTTATGTTCTCGTAGCACCACGTCATGCACTCCGCGCTGACCGGCGAGCCCGCAAGACTGATTGCGCGCAGCTCAGGCAGCGCGTAGTGATCCTTCGGCCGGAAGCCTTGCCGCTTGAGGATCGCGATGTACGCGGGACTCGTGCCAAACAACGTGGCTCGCGATTCCTCGATGAGCTTCCAGAGCGCGGCAGGGTCCGGATGCGTGGCGCTGCCCTCGTATAGCACCGGCACGACATCCGACAGCAGCGCGCTCACCACGAAGTTCCACATCATCCAGCCGGTGGTGGTGACGAACAGGATGCGATCCTGCGAGTGAACATCGAAGTTGAAGTTCAGGTGCTTGAGCTGCTCGAGCATGATCCCGCCGTGACCATGCACGATGGGTTTCGGTAACCCGGTGGTACCGGAGGTAAAGAGCACCCACAGCGGATGGTCGAACGGGACCTGCTCGAAGTGAAAGTCGGCGCGCGCGACGGGCGGATGATCCATGACATCCTGGAAGCGCAACACGTTGGGCGGGAGTGCTGTGTGATCCTCCGCCCCCTCTGCCGCTACACAGATGACGTGCTCGAGCGAAGGCAGCCCCTGAATCACGCGGCGCATCGCCGCAGATCGCTCGAATCGCCGCCCGCCGTATTGATAGCTCGTCGCGCAAAACAGCACCTTCGGCGTCAACTGCGTGAATCGGTCGAGCAGTGCCTGGCTGCCAAAATCCGGGCCGCAGCTCGACCACATGGCGCCGATGCTTGCGCACGCGAGCAGCGCAATCACCGCCTCCGGAACGTTCGGGAGACACGCCACGACACGATCGCCCGGCTTCACGCCGAGTTTTCGCAGTTGCGTCGCGAGCACCCTGACGCGCCCTGCAAGCTCCGGCCAGCTCATGCGGGTGAGCGGCGTGGTCTCGCTCTGAAACAGCAGCGCATCCGCGCCCGCGCGCTCGTGGCGCATCACGTGCTGGGCGTAGTTCAACCGTGCGCCCGGAAACCACTGCGCACCGGGCATGTCGCGCTTACCGAGAACGCGCGTGTAGGGAACGGATGCCTCGATGAGGAAGTAGTCCCAGACCGCGGCCCAGAAAGACTCCAGATCGCTGACGGACCACTGCCAGAGCTCCTCGTAGCTTGCGAACTTGCGATGCCGCCGCAGCTCGAGCCACCTCATGAACGCGAGCAGGTTCGATCGCGCCAGCCGTTCCGGATGAGGCTTCCACAACAGGCTTCCCGTGCGAACACCGCGGGGCCTGCGCGAGGTCGTGCTCGCCAGCATGTTCACTTGAGCGTCGCGACTTCAGCGAAAGGTGTTGTTGGAGGTGCGATCGCCACCGAGCCAGCGCTTGAGCTCGGTATGCGCATCCTGCCGACGGGTGGCGTTGATCTTCTCCACATTGGGATGGTCGACGGTGAATTCGCAGATCATGCCGTCCGGATCGGAAACGTAGAGCGAGCGGCAGTAGCCATGCTCGAGCACGTAAATGCGGGGCTCGGCATAGCCTGCATCCCGCAGACGCTTCTCGATGCCCGCCTGGGTCTGCGTATCGACGAGCAGCGCAACGTGATGGAACGGCGACTCGGGCATCTTCGGCCCGAACAGCTTTTGATCCTCGGGGCGCTCGAACTGAAAGAACGCGAGCGCGCTGCCATCGGCCAGGCCGAAGAAACAGTGACAATAGGTGCGTTCCGCGCCGAACAGCACGTCCGACTCGCACCACGTGGCCATGAGCGGCAGGCCGATCAGATCTTCGTAGAACCTGCGCGTGGCCTCGAGGTTGCTCGAGACGTAGGCCGTATGATGCAACCGTGCAGGCAGATTTTTCTCGATAGTCATGAACGTCGATCTCCGGTTCTAGTCACTGGCGACCCGCTCCCTCGAAGTGGTAGGTGAAGTCTACGCCCCACACCCGCGGCATCGCCTTGAAGACAAAGTTATTGGTCTCACCGGGGTTGGGAAAGAACTGCGGGCCCGGCGACCATTCCGCATTGTACGTCTCATCGAACAGATTCTTCGCCCAGGCCATGAGGGACCAGTGGTCCTTCTCGATGCCGACCCGCAGATTCACGAGGTTCACGGGATCCCGCACGGTGTAATTGTCCGGGTACCAGTACGTGGGACCAATGCGCTGATAGTCGACGCGAACCACGCCGCTCAGGCCCGACGCCGCAAGCGGATGGCGGTATTGCAGACCGAGGTTGCCCGTGTACTTGGAAACGAGCGGCGCCTGGTTGCCGACGTCCGTCGCGGCACGGCTCGACTCCTTGATGTCGCTGTCCGTGAACCCCAGCCGCAGGTACAGGTCGAGGCCCTCGGCGGCGCGCGCCGCCACTTCGAGCTCGGCGCCGCGATACTCGACCTTGCCGAGATTGCCGAGATTCTGTGTGCTGGTGTTGGGATCGAACACGAAGTAATACGAGCCGTGTGCCGTCGTGTGATAGACGTTTGCACCGGCGCTCACGCGCCGCTCCAGGAACTGCGCCTTTACGCCGAGCTCGAGAGTGTCGGCGGTTTCCTGATCGAAGAGGTCGTTGATGCCGGGGATTCCCGCCGCGCCGACGCCGGTCTGATTGAAGCCGCCACTGCGAAACCCGCGACTGTAGCCGCCATAGATGTTCCAGGCATCGTTGGGTCGGTAGCGCAGGGTCGCCTTGGGCTGAAGGTCGTCCCATGTCTTGGCGCGAACCTGGCCGGGAAACGCGACGCCAGCCAGCGGTGCGGGGATGAATTCCGTGGGCGTATCCGTGGTATTCCGGCGGTGGTCCTGGTCGTAGCGCAGCGAGACATCCCCCTCGAGACGGTCGGTGATGTCGTAGCTCACATCTGCAAAGGCCGCCCAGGCGACGTTGTGCTGGGAATCCGCAAGGAACGTGAACTGCGGATTGAAGATGGGCAACGGGGTCCGCTTCACCTTCGGCACGACGCCGGTTCCGAGGTCGAACACATTGCCCGTCGAGATGAACCGGTCCGTCCCGATGAAATAGCCGCCCACGATCCAGCGCAGACGGTCGGTGACGCTCGAGGCGAGGCGCAGCTCCTGGCTGTACGCATCCACATCGAGGTACTGGTGCTGGGCCTGGTCTGCGCCGAAGAAGGCGAACAGCACCGACTCCGGGATCGGAAGAAAATTGAACTGATCGCCCGTCAGCAATTCATCGACGTGATCGTAGGAGGAGATCGAGGTCAGCGTGCCGATCGACGTATCGATATCGAGCTTCAGCGAGGCACCCCACAGGTTGCGCTCGTCGACGCCCGCATTGTTCACCCGTACCGGCAGGCTCGTGTCGTTCACGCTATCGGTGATGTTGAAGTACAGCGCCTGAGTGTTCACCTGCGAATAAGACAGCCGCAGATCCGCCTTGAATGCATCCGTGGGCGACCACAAGAGTTTCACGCGACCCGAAACGTCCCTGAACGGATCGGCCTCGCGATGCAGGTACTCGTTGTCGATGTAGCCGTCCGTCTTGAAGTACGAGAACGACGTCATGAATTTCAGCGTGTCCGACCCGCCGACCGGGCCGCCGAGCCCGCCGCGGACCTTGTAGCCCGGGCCCGAGTCGTATCCCACCATGAGCTTGCCGGCGAGCTCATCGGTCGGCTCCTGCGTGCGGATGAGAATCGCGCCGCCGATGGCATTCCGGCCGTAGAGCGCGCCCTGCGGCCCTTTCAGGACCTCGATGTCTTCGATGTCGAAGAGCTCCTGGTTGAACTGGGAAGGGTTCGCGAGCGCCACGCCGTCGATGAGCACCGCGACGGAGGGCTCGCTGTTGCGGGCCTGCGAGATGCCGCGCACCGTGATGAACGAAGTACCCTGGTTCTGGGTCTGCACCATCGTCATGTTGGGCGTGAGCGCAATGAAATCCTGCGGCCGCTCGATGCCGGCGGATTCGATTTCCGCCGCGCTGAAAGCGCTGACGGCCACGGGCACGTCGTGGAGTGTCTCCTCACGCTTGCGCGCGGTGACCACCACTTCCTCGAGCGTGTCCGATACCTGGGCGGGCGAGCGTTCGGGGTACACCATGACGGTGGCGCCGACGAGAACCGCCAGTGGCGAGATCTTCTTCATCATGTGCACCCCCCTCGGATTGAGTGAACCCGTTGCACACCGAGCCTCAATCTAGCAATTTCGCTATCCGAAGACTATTTCGCAGAGCGAACAGCGTCACCGGGACTGCTTGCTTATCAAGCCACTGGGCGCGAGGCTTGCGACTTGTGAATTCGTGCAGCGAAGCGCGCAAAACGGTCCGCGAATCGGCGTCCGGGCGTGCACACCTCAGCGGGAAATGACCATGCCGGAAGCGCGTCGCCGTTCTACCGACACCGAGGGTGACTTCGTCACGTCGCTCGCTCGCGGCCTTTCGGTGCTGCGCGCGTTCTCGAAGGAAAACCCCGAGATGACGCTGAGCCAGGTCGCGAGCGCCACGCAGTTGAGCGCGGCAACCGCACGCCGTTGCCTGCACACCCTCGTGGAGCTCGGCTACGCCGCCAAGCGCGGCAAGCTGTTCCTGTTGCGCCCGGCCGTGGTGGCATTCGCGTCGGCCTATATCGAGTCGATGAACCTCGAGCAGATCGTGCGCCCCTACCTGCAGGACGTGCGGGACAAGACCGGGGACAGCTCCTCGCTGGCCGTGCTCGCGGACACGGAGATCCTCTATCTCGTGCATGTCTCGACGAATCGCATGGTGCGCGTGCCCTGCACGGTCGGCACACGGTTTCCCGCCTATCCGACTTCCCTGGGCCGCGCGCTGCTGGCCTATCAACCGAAGGAAGTCATGGACGAATATTTCCGCAAAGTGCGCTTGAACGCGCTCACCGAAAAAACCGTCACGTCGAAATCCGCTTTGCGCAATCTCCTGGCGCAGGTCCGGGAAGACCGTTGTGCCGCCATCGAGGACGAGCTCGACTACGGTGTCGTCTCGATTGCGGTACCGATCTTCAATTCTGAAAACCAGGTCGTCGCTGCCGTGAACTGCTCCACCTCCACCGCGCGCGCCGACAGGAACGAGATGAATGCCACTCGCCTCCCGATCCTGCGAGAAGCGGCTCGCAGCATCGAGATCGAGCTCAGACGCTACCCAATGCTCGCTCACTCCATGGCCGTGTAGTGTTGCGCAGGAATTCGCTCACGACCATGTTGTAGCCGCGGATATGCGTCATGTTCACGAAGTGTCGACCGCCACGAATATTGCGGCGACGGGCCCCGCGGATGTTGCGCGCAATGCGATCCGAGATGGCACGCAGCCAAAGAAGCTCCTGGGAACCGGTAATCACGAGCGTGGGCGCCTTGACGCCCACGAGGTCGGACGCGACCAGACGCTGCGAATCGGTCGCCGGGCCGGGAGCGAGAAGGTCTTCGCCACGATAGTCCCGCAGCATGGCGATGATCTCCGCCTGGACCTCGAGGGACTCCGGTCCCACGTCCATCAGCGGATGGCTGGCGAGCTCCCTCAGGAGACTCTCGCGGTCGCCCTGCCGTAGCAGAGCCGCATAGCGCGCCAGCGGCAGAGTCGAAGCATCACTCGGCGGAGGTGGCGGGTCGTCCAACGGGGGGCCCTGCAGCACCAGCCCGCTCACGCGTCCGGGGCGGCTCAATGCGTAGCGCAAGGCGATGCGTCCGCCCTGCGACATGCCGACGAGTCCGACCGTACGCAGCTCGAGCTGATCGAGGATCGCGTCGAGGTCTTCGAGCTCGCGGTCGAGATCGGCGGGCGCGCTCGAGAGGCCGAAGCCGCGCCGATCGTACGTCACCGTGGTGAAGGCGCGTCGGAACGAGGGCAGCTGGTGCGCCCACATGCGTCGATCGACCGCCCAGCCGTGAATGAAGACGACGGGCCGGCCCCGCCCGCCGACCTCGACCTCGATCTCACCTTCGCCCGATGGCGGGGAGATGTGGAGCAGACGCGCGGCTGCGCGCGTCGTCGTGGTCGTCGTTAGCGCAGCGATCTCCGTAGCAGCCATCAAGCAAGCCTCACGAGGTAAATGGGGAATGGGAGCCTCTCGCACGATCAGGCGCGCCACAGACGCTCGCTCGCGATGCGGGCACCCTCGGCCATGGAGGCAAATTTCAGGTAAGTAATGTCCGGGTCGACCGGTCCGTATCCGGCAAAGGTGCTGAATCCGCAATCCGTGCCGGCCATCACCCGCTCCCGACCGACGATGTCCGCGAACACGCAGAGTCGCTCGGCGACGAGGCGCGGATGCTCGATGTAATTGGTCGTCGAGGTCAGCACGCCGGGAATCAGGATCTTCTCCTCGGGGATGTGTGCATCACGAAAGACAGTCCACTCGTGCGCGTGGCGCGGGTTCGCCGCCTCGAACAGGAGCGCCTGGGGTTTGGCCTTCAACACCACGGGCAGGAGCTTCTCCATCCCGATGTCGTGGTGATGCGGCCCTTCATAATTGCCCCAGCACACGTGCATGCGCACGCGGTCGGCCGGAACGTTGCGCAAGGCGTGGTTGAGCACTTCGACGTGCAGCTCCGCTAGGCGCAGGTAGTCCTCCTCGCTTCGATATTTGTACATCGTGTGGCGCCCCATCCCGAGGTCCGGCGCGTCGATCTGCAGCAACACACCGGCCGCGCAGACAGCTTCGTATTCCGCGCGCATGGCCTCGGCAATCGCCTCGAGATACGCCTCCTGCGAGGGGTAGTAGTCGTTTGGCTGAAACAGCGCGACGACACCTGGGGAGGCCGCGTTCATGAACGCCTCCGTAGTGGCAGCGGCGGCGGTGGCACGAGTGAGGTGCGCGAGATCGTTGCGCACCGGCTCGAGGCTCTTCACCTCGATGGGCCCGACGCAGCGCGGTCGACGGTATTTCGCCGTGGCACCCGAGTCGGCCAGCTTCTTGAGGATCCGCGGGAACTCGATGAGATCCAGCCCAGGCTCGCGGGGTGTATCACCCTCGAAACCGGAGATGCGATCCTTGATATAGGTGGCGTAGCTGATCTTGCTCATCTCGCCGTCGCTCACCACATCGATGCCCGCCGACACCTGGCGCTGCACGGCCTCCTCCACGGCGGCAGCCAGAACCGCCTTCGCGGCGACGCTGTCGAGCAGGCATTCCTCCCGCTCGTGTGCGAAGAGGACGTCGGTCACCGCCTGGGAACGCGGCAGGCTGCCGACGTGTGTGGTCAGGATTCGCTCGCTACTGTGTTTCACGCGCTACGCTCTCCAAAACCGGATTGGAACCATTAAACCCCGTGCGGGGAGCGAACTCGATCGGCGTGCGATGACCCCGTAAGGCCGTGATTGCACGACAGAACTCAAAGATTCTTCGCGATACGAAATAGTCTGCAGGGTGCGGAACTGTTAGATTCAGCGCACAAGGCGGAACCTCAAGCGGTTCAAACGCCACAGGGGGAACAAAGGGGGAAACCGGGACAGCCAGCGCATAGCCAGGCGTCGCGACGATCGTTGCACACGAATCTCTACCACAAGACGAATCAATCGAGAGGCATTCATGAGACACAGAACCATCGCATCTGCCGGCGTACGCGCCGTGCTTTCGAGCAAGTCCCCCGCCAGTCCCCGTCGGCACATCTGGGCGCTCGGCGCCGCCGCATCCCTCATTTCGACAGCCGCTCTGGCGCAGGAGCTCGAAGAAGTGGTGGTCACCGCGCAGAAGCGCGAGCAGAACATTCAGAACGTCCCGATCGCCATCACCGCATTCACGGCAGAGACGCTGAAGTCCAAAAACATCTCGGACGTGAACGCGCTGAGCAACCTCACCCCGAACGTGAACCTCGATGCGAGCGCGCCGTTCTCGGGTGATAGTTCCGTGTTGTCTGCTTCGATCCGCGGCATCGGGCAGGATGACTTCGCATTCAACCTCGACCCGGGCGTGGGCGTGTACCTCGACGGCGTCTATCTCGCGCGCACCATCGGCGCGAACCAGAACCTGCTCGACGTGGATCGCATCGAGATTCTGAAGGGCCCGCAGGGCACCCTGTTCGGCCGCAACACCATCGGCGGCGCCATCAACATCGTGACGCACATCCCGGGCGCTGAGCCGCGGTTCCTCGCGCAGGCGACGCTCGGCCGTTACGACCGGCGCGATTTCGGCTTCACGATGGACATGCCCATCAACCCGAACCTGCTCACGACGTTGAGCGTCTCCTCGAACGTGCGGGACGGCTATCAGAAGTCGATTCCCTATCCCGCCGGCTCGCCCTATGCCGCCGTGCCGTACGTCACCGACCCGGTCGGTGCTTATCCCAAAGCGGGCTATGACACCTCGGGTACCAATGGCGGCCAGAATCAGCAGGTCGTTCGCGGCAAGATGCTGTGGACCGCTTCCGATACGTTCAATGTGATCTTCGCCGGAGACTGGACGCACCAGGATCAGTCCTCGACGCCGGCAACCGTGCTCAGCGTGTCGACGACGCCGGGCAACATCTTCGGCTTTCTGTACAACACCTGTATCAGCAACACGGCGGCGGTGCTGAACGATCCCGTCAACGGCCCGGGCAAACTCATTTACAACAGCCCCGGCCTCACGAATACGACGACCGGCGCGTGCGGCCCCCGCGCGGCAGGAACAGGGCTCGCGCCAGGTGGCGCAGCGCTCGGCGGTGCCGGCTATGTGGGAGGTCCGGGTGGCAACCGGCTGCTCTCCAACTCGCCGCGCATCTACTGGAGCAAGGCAGCCACGGACACCGGCAATATCGACACCACGTATTCGAATGGCGTGAGCTTCGCGAAGTCGGATGCGTTCGGCGGCTCGATCACCGGCGACTGGACGCTGCAGGACAATCTGCACCTCAAGTCCATCACCGGCTACCGGCAGATCAAGTGGAACATCGGCATCGACCTCGACGGTACGCCCGAGCAGATCCAGGAAGTGACGGACGCGCAGCACCAGTTCCAGGTGTCCCAGGAATTCCAGCTCACCGGCAAGACGTTCAACGACAAGCTCGACTACGTGGCAGGCCTCTACTACTTCCACGAAGCGGGCTACGTGCATGACTTCGTGCCGTTCCTCGGCATCCTGTACGTGTTCGACGAACAGAACGACATCGACACGACGTCCTACGCCGGCTACCTGCACGCCGACTACAAGCTGACCGATCGGTTCGGATTGACATTGGGCGGCCGCTACTCGAAAGAGACGAAGAAATTCATCGGCGGCCAGGAAGACCTGAATGGCTTCACGTACAAGATCAGCGGTTGCAATCCGCCGAGCGATCCGGCCTATCTGCATCTCGATCCGACCATTCCGCCGAGCGTGACGTGTCAGCAGGCACTGGGTTTCCCGGTCGCCGGGCAG
>FTEO01001226.1_pt1 | contig 17861 bp, 14 predicted proteins | sample 1640211 | NCBI WGS metagenome assembly FTEO01 (sample SAMEA3914816, study PRJEB12502) | metagenome | biome: forest; material: soil | place: USA | collected 2011-09-16 | depth 0.3 m | reverse complement strand
GTGTGGGCCGGCGCCAACTGGTTCGAGCGCGAGGCTTTCGACCTGTTCGGCATCCTGTTCCGCGGGCATCCGGACCTGCGCCGCATCCTCACCGACTACGGCTTCATCGGCCATCCCTTCCGCAAGGACTTCCCGTTGAGCGGCAACGTCGAGGTCATCTACGACAGCGAGAAGAAGCGTGTGGTGTATCAGCCGGTGAGCATCGTGCCGCGCGTGCTCGTACCGAAGGTGATCCGTTCCGACAACCGTTATGAGGCGGCGCTCAAGGATGTGCCCGCCGCGAAGGATGGCCCGCGTTCGGAGGAGAGAAAATAATGGCCGCCGCGAGCGCTGACCGTCCGCTGACGGAAATCCGCAACTACACGATGAACTTCGGCCCGCAGCATCCGGCTGCGCACGGCGTGCTGCGGTTGGTGCTGGAGCTCGATGGCGAGACCATCCAGAAGGCCGATCCGCACATCGGCCTGCTGCATCGTGCGACCGAGAAGCTGGCCGAGTCCAAGCCCTTCAATCAGTCCATCGGCTACATGGACCGGCTCGACTACGTCTCGATGATGTGTAACGAGCATGCTTATGTGCTCGCGATCGAGAAGCTGCTCGGCATCACTCCGCCGGAGCGGGCGCAGTACATCCGCGTAATGTTCGATGAGATCACGCGCATCCTGAACCATCTGATGTGGCTCGGAGCCCACGGCCTGGACATCGGCGCCATGACAGTGTTCCTGCTGTGCTTCAGAGAGCGCGAGGACCTGATGGACGTTTACGAGGCGGTCTCCGGTACGCGCATGCACGCGACCTACTACCGCCCGGGCGGCGTGTATCGCGACCTGCCCGAGGCCATGCCCAAATACCAGGTGTCGAAGTGGCGCTCGCAGAAGGAAGCGGACCGGCTGAATGGGGTGCGCTGCGGCACGATGCTCGATTACATCGACGCGTTCCTCAAGCGTTTCCCGGCCTCCATCGACGACTTCGAGACGCTGCTGACCGACAACCGCATCTGGAAACAGCGCACGGTGAACATCGGCGTCGTCTCCCCGGAGCGGGCCATGCAGCTGGGCTTCTCGGGACCGATGCTGCGCGGCTCCGGCATCGCCTGGGATCTGCGCAAGAAGCAGCCCTACGAAGTCTATGACCGGATGGATTTCGACATCCCGATCGGCGTGCACGGCGACTGTTACGATCGCTATCTGGTGCGCATCGAGGAAATGCGCCAGTCAGTGCGCATCGTCGCGCAGTGCGTGGACTGGCTGCGAAAGAATCCCGGTCCCGTGATGGTCGCCGACCGCAAGGTGCGTGCACCGAGTCGCGAGCAGATGAAGGACGACATGGAGTCCCTCATCCACCACTTCAAATTCTTCACGGAAGGGTACGAGGTGCCCGAGGGCGAGACCTACGCCTGCGTGGAGGCGCCCAAGGGCGAGTTCGGCATCTATCTGATCTCCGACGGCGCCAACAAGCCGTACCGCTTGCATTGCCGTGCCCCCGGCTTCGCGCACCTGTCTGCGCTGGAGGAGATGGTCCGCGGCCACATGCTGGCGGACGTCGTCGCGGTGATCGGCACTCAGGACATCGTTTTCGGGGAAGTCGACCGTTGAGCACCGAGAGCAAATCGGCCGCGGACCGCAGGCTCCGCCTGCTGTCCGAGCACACGCGCCACGAGATCGACCATTGGGTCGCCAAGTTCCCGCCCGGACGACAGCGCTCGGCGTGCATCTCTGCGCTGCGCGCCGCGCAGGAGCAGAACAACGGCTATCTGACTGCCGAGCTGATGGATGCCGTCGCCGAGTACCTCAGTCTTCCGCCGATCCAGGTATATGAGGTCGCCAGTTTCTACTCGATGTTCGAGACCAAGGCATGCGGGCGCCATCACGTCAGTATCTGCACCAACATCTCCTGCATGCTGAACGGCGCCGAAGACCTGGTGGCGCACGTCGAGAAGCGGCTGGGGATCCGGCTGAACGAGAGCACCGCCGACGGCCGCATCTTCCTCAAGCGCGAGGAGGAGTGTCTGGCCGCCTGCACCGGGGCGCCGATGATGATGGTGGATCATGTCTTTCACGAGCACTTGACGCCGGAAAAGATCGACGCGGCGCTGGATGAGCTGAAATGAGCTCCTACGACGACAAGATGAACCTGGTGTTGTTCGAGCCGCTGAAGCTCGAGCGTCCCTGGACGCTGGCGACCTACCGCCAGATCGGCGGTTACGAGGTGTGGGAGAAGATCCTACGGGAGCGACCGACGCGCGACTCGATCATCGACTCGGTCAAGGCGTCCGGCTTGCGCGGTCGCGGCGGCGCCGGCTTTCCGACCGGCACGAAGTGGAGCTTCATGCCGCGCAACTCGCCGATGCAGAAATACCTGGTGTGCAACTCCGACGAGAGCGAGCCGGGAACCTGCCACGATCGCGACATCCTGCGCTTCAACCCGCATGCGCTCATCGAGGGGCTGGCCATCGGCGGCTACGCGACCAACAGCACGGTCGCTTACAACTACATCCGCGGCGAGTTTCTCGGCGAGCCGGTGCCGCGATTCGAGGCGGCGCTGCAGGAAGCCTATGACGCGGGGCTGCTGGGCAAGAACATGCTGGGCTCGGGCGTCGACTTCGACATCCACACCTTCGTGGGCGCTGGCGCCTACATCTGCGGCGAGGAGACCGCGCTGCTGGATTCGCTCGAGGGCAAGCCGGGCAAGCCGCGCTTCAAGCCGCCGTTTCCGGCCAACTTCGGCCTGTATGGCGCGCCGACCACCATCAACAACACCCAGAGCTTCGCTTCCGTCCCGACCATCCTGCGCAAGGGCCCGCAGTGGTTCGCCGAGCTGGGGCCGAAGAACTCCGGCGGCACCGTCATTTTCTCGGTGTCCGGCCATGTGCAGAAGGCCGGCAATTTCGAGCTGCCGATGGGAATCCCGTTCAAGGACCTGCTGGCGCTGGCCGGCGGTGTCAGCGGCGGGCGCAAGCTCAAAGCCGTGATTCCCGGCGGCTCATCCGTGCCGGTCGTGCCGGGCGAGACGATGCTCAGCCTCAACATGGATTACGACTCGCTGAAGGCGGCGGGCTCTGCGATCGGCTCGGCCGCGGTCATCGTGATGGATGAGACGACTTGCATGGTGCGGGTGCTCGAGCGCATCTCGCGCTTCTACATGTCCGAGTCCTGCGGTCAATGCACGCCCTGCCGCGAGGGGACGGGTTGGATGAACCGGTTGCTGAAGCGCGTGCTGGCGGGAGAGGCGCGCCGCGAGGAGCTGGGGTTGCTGCTCGATGTGGCCAACCGCATCGAGGGTCACACGATCTGCGCGCTCGGCGATGCGGCAGCCTGGCCGGTGCAGAGCTTCCTGAAGCACTACAGGCATGAGTTTGAGTACATGATCGATCACGGTGGCCGCAGCATCGTGCAGCAACAGCTCGGAGCGCAGGCGGCCTGATATGGCAGAAGAATTCGTCAACGTCGAAGTCAACGGCGTACCGGTCAAGGCGCCCAAGGGCGAGATGATCATTCGCGTGACGGACGCGCACGGCGCCTATGTCCCGCGCTTCTGCTATCACGACAAGCTGTCGATCGCGGCCAACTGCCGCATGTGCCTGGTCGAGGTGGAGAAGGCTCCCAAGCCGCTGCCGGCGTGCGCCACGCCCGTGGCGGAGGGAATGAAGATCTTCACCAAGTCCCCGCGAGCCATTGGCGCGCAGCGCGCGACCATGGAGTTCCTGCTGATCAACCATCCGCTCGACTGCCCGATCTGCGATCAGGGCGGAGAGTGCGAGCTGCAGGATCTCGCCGTCGGCTTCGGACGCGACATTTCCCGCTACCACGAGCGCAAGCGCTCGGTGCAGGACGAGAATCTCGGGCCGCTGATCGCGACGGACATGACGCGTTGCATCCATTGCACGCGCTGCATCCGCTTCACAGACGAGATCGCCGGCGTGCAGGAGCTGGGAATGATCGGGCGCGGCGAGCAGATGAAGGTTCGCACGTACATCGAGCAGACCGTGAATCACGAGCTGTCGGGCAATGTGATCGATCTGTGTCCGGTGGGCGCGCTGGTCTCCAAGCCCTACCGCTTCAGCGCCCGCGCCTGGGAGATGGCCTCGATTCCGCTCATCTCGCCGCACGACGGGGTGGGCACGAACGTGTTCGGTCACGTGCTGCGCGGCAGGCTCATGCGCGTTGTGCCGCGCGAGAACGAGGCGATCAACGAGACCTGGATAGCCGATCGCGACCGCTTCAGCTACGAGGCGGTGTACAGCCCCGACCGTATCCAGCGCCCCATGGTGCGCGACGGCAGCGAGTGGGTTGAAACCGATTGGGAGTCGGCGCTTGCGCGGGCGGCCAGCGGTTTGAAGTCGCGCGCCGCGCTGTTGGGTGTGCTGGCGAGCAGTAGCAGCACGCTCGAAGAGTTGTATCTGGCCGGCCGCATCGCCCGCGGGCTGGGGACGAACAACATCGATCATCGGCTGCGCCAGCGGGACTTCCGCGACCAGGCGGCCGATCCGGCCATGCCGAGCCTCGGGATGCGCATCGCCGACGTGCAGCAGCTCAGCGCGCTCCTGATCATCGGCGCGCATCTGCGGCACGAAGTGCCGATTCTCGCGCATCGAGTCCGCAAGGCGGCCCACCGGGGCGCCAAAGTCGCCCTGTTGAATCCGGTCCATTTCCCGTATCTGTTCCCGGTCGCCGCCGAGATCCTGTCCCGGCCTGCGCAGCAGGTGGCAGATCTCGCCGCCATTCTGGCCGCCGCCGCCGCCGCGGCAGGCAAGCCGGTTCCGGAGCATCTCGCGGCAGTCGTGCGGGAGGCGCGCATTGAGGATTCTCACAAGGCTGTCGCAGCGGCGTTGGCCACGGGCGAGAAGCGGGCAGTGTGGCTGGGCGCGCTGGCGCTGCGGCATCCGTCGTATGCCGATCTGCGGGCGCTCGCAGCTGCCCTTGCTGAGGTGACGGGCGCTTCGTTCGGTCAACTCGCCGAGGGCGGCAACGCCGCCGGTGCGTACCTCGCCGGGGCGATTCCGCATCGCGAGGCCGGGGGCAAGGCAGTCGCGCAAGCAGGATTGTCCGCGGGCGACCAGCGGCGCATCGCGCAGCAGGCCTATCTGCTGGTGGGCGGAGTCGAGCCCTGGAGCGACGTCGACCCTGAGCTCGCCAAGACGCTGTCGAAAGCTGAGCTGGTCGTGGCGGTGACGCCCTTCGCCAGCGAGCAGCTGCGGCAGGTCGCGCATGTGCTGCTGCCAATCGGTACCTTCGCCGAGACCTCCGGCACGTACGTGAATCTCGAGGGAGTCTGGCAGAGCCAGAGTGGCGCCGCGCAACCCGTCGGCGAATCGCGTCCCGGCTGGAAGGTGCTGCGTGTACTGGGCAACCTGCTCGATCTGCGCGGGTTCGACTACCAGTCATCGGAAGCAGTCCGGGACGAGCTGCGTGGCTTGTGGGCGGACGATCTCATTCCTCCGCCGGCCGGGTACAAGGGTGACCACCGGGTGTCCCAGCAGCGCAGCGATGGCGTAGCGAGCGTAGTGGACGTGGGTATCTATCAGACCGATGCCCTGGTGCGTCGCGCCCCGTCACTGCAGAAGACACGCGAAGGCCGCGCGGCCAACGCGACCTACTGATGTTCGACAAAATCACAAGCTTCTGGATTTCCCTTCCCGATGTGACCCGCGGCGCGGTGATCTCGACCGGTTGGATCCTCGTGATCACGGTTGTGCTGATCCTCTGCGTCGCCTACCTCACGCTCTGGGAGCGCAAGGTTCTCGGCTACATGCAGCTGCGGAAGGGCCCGAACCGGGTGCGCATCTTTGGCATGCTGCCGGGCTTCGGACAGCCGTTCGCCGATGTGCTGAAGCTGCTGACCAAGGAGCTGGTCATCCCGGCCCGCTCCAACAAGTTCCTGTTCCGACTCGCGCCCCTGCTCACGCTGATCCCGGCCTTTGCGGCGTGGGCAGTCGTGCCCGTGTCGCCGAATCTCGTGGTGTCCAACGCGGATGCGGGACTGCTGTATCTGCTGTCGCTGACATCGATGGGCGTGTACGGGGTGATCATCGCTGGTTGGGCAGCGAACTCGAAGTACGCCTTTCTCGGTGCGATGCGCTCGGCCGCGCAGATGGTCGCCTACGAGATTGCGATGGGCTTTGCGCTCGTGGGCGTGCTGATGGCGTCCCGCAGCCTGAATCTCGGCATCATCGTGCATGGGCAGCACGGTGGCTTGCTCGCCTGGAACTGGCTGTGGCTGTTTCCGCTGTTCATCGTGTACTTCATCTCCGGCGTCGCGGAAACCAACCGGGCACCGTTCGATGTGGCGGAGGGCGAATCGGAGATCGTTGCCGGTTTCCACGTGGAGTATTCGGGAGTCGGCTTCGCGCTGTTCTTCCTCGCCGAATACGCCAACATGATCCTGATCTCCGCGCTCACCTCGATTCTGTTCTTCGGCGGCTGGCTGTCGCCGTTCGACGGATATCTGGGTGACTCGTGGCTTGCGCAGCCGAGCTTCGTGTGGCTCGCCGCAAAGATTTTCATCTTCCTGTTCCTGTTTCTGTGGTTCCGCGCCACCTTTCCGCGCTACCGCTATGACCAGATCATGCGGCTGGGCTGGAAGGCGCTGATTCCCGTGACGCTCGTCTGGATTGCGGTCGAGATGGTGCTGTCCGCTTACAAAGTCGGACCGTGGTCCCACTAGAGAAGACCGAGATGGCTGTGAATCTACTCAAGACTTTTCTGCTTCCGGAGCTCCTCAAGGGAATGTCCGTCACCTGGCGCATGTTCCGCACCAAGAAGTTCACGGTGAACTACCCGGAGGAGAAGACACCGCAGTCGCCTCGCTTTCGCGGACTACACGCTCTGCGTCGTTATCAGAACGGACAGGAGCGTTGCATCGCCTGCAAGCTGTGCGAGGCAGTGTGTCCCGCCGTGTGCATCACCATCGACTCTGATGTGTCGCCGGACGGGACGCGTCGGACGACCCGTTACGATATCGATCTGTTCAAGTGCATCTACTGCGGCTTCTGCGAGGAGGCCTGTCCGGTGGATGCGATCGTGCTCACCCGCATCCATGAATATCACATGGAGCATCGCGGGGAGAACATCATGAGCAAGGACAAGTTGCTCGCGGTGGGTGAGCGCTACGAGGCGATGATCGCAACGGACAAGGCGGCCGATGCGCCCTATCGTTGAGCCGGAGGATGTGAGCCGTGCTGGTTGAGATCCTGTTCTACCTCTTCGCGACGATTCTGGTCTGTGCCGCGATCGGCGTGATCGTGTCACGCAACGCGGTGTACTCTGCGCTGTCGCTGGTGCTCTGCTTCGTCACCTCCGCCGCGATCTGGCTGCTGATCCAGGCGGAATTCCTCGCCGTCGTCCTCATCCTCGTGTACGTGGGCGCCGTGATGGTGCTGTTCCTGTTCGTCGTCATGATGCTCGATGTGAATGTCGAGGAGCTGCGCGAAGGCTTCGTCCGCTATGCCTGGCTCGGCTGGCTGACCGCTGGCGCGCTCATCGTCGAAATCGTCGGTGTGGTGTGGGCCCGCTCGCTCGGCGTGGACATCAACAAGGTGCCCGTGCCGGTGGCTGCCGATTTCAGCAACACGCGCGAGCTGGGTCTGGTTCTGTATACGAAGTACGCCTACCCGTTCGAGCTGGCGGCGGTGCTGCTCCTGGTGGCCATCGTGGCCGCCATCGCTCTGACCATGCGCCGCCGCCCCGGACTGAAGGTCCAGGACATCAACCGCCAGGTCGCGACCCGGGCGAGCGATCGCCTGCGGATCATCAAGATGGGGGCGGAGAAGCGCCCATGACCGCACCATGATAACTCTGGGCCAGATGCTGACCCTGTCCGGCGTGCTGTTCGCGCTCGCCGTCGCCGGAATCTTCCTCAACCGCAAGAACGTCATCCTGCTGCTGATGTGCGTCGAGCTGCTGCTGCTCGCCGCGAACTTCAATTTCATCGCGTTCTCGCGTTTCCTGGGCGACATCAATGGCCAGGTTTTTGTGTTCTTCGTGCTGACCGTGGCGGCGGCCGAAGCGGCCATCGGGCTGGCCATCCTGGTGGTGCTGTTCCGTGAGCGGCGCAGCATCAACGTTGAAGACCTGAATACGCTGAAGGGCTGAAGCCGTCCATGAACCCGACTCTGCTCCTTGCCATCCCCATGCTGCCGCTGCTGGCCGCCGCCGTGGCTGGTCTGTTCGGCAAGTACATCGGACGCACGGGCGCGCACACGATCACGATCCTCGCTGTTGCCGTGTCCTGCGGGCTCTCGCTCTACGTGCTCAAGCAGCTGCTGATGGACGGGGTACCGGCCTACGACGCTCCCGTTTACACCTGGGCGCTGTCAGACGGCGTGCGGATGGATGTCGGCTTCCTCGTCGATCGCCTGAGCGCGCTGATGATGGCGGTCGTGACCTTCGTGTCCCTGTGCGTGCATGTCTACACGATCGGCTACATGTCGGACGACCCCGGCTACACGCGCTTCTTCAGCTACATCTCGCTGTTCACGTTCTCGATGCTGATGCTCGTGATGGCGAACAACTTCATGCAGCTGTTCTTCGGCTGGGAAGCCGTCGGTGTGGTGTCGTATCTGCTGATCGGCTTCTGGTATACGCGTCCGAGCGCCATCTTTGCCAATCTCAAGGCATTCCTGGTCAACCGCATCGGCGACTTCGGTTTCGTGCTGGGCATCGCCGGCATCGTCTACTACACGAACTCGCTCCTCTACACCGATGCCTTCGCCGCGGCCCCGACGATCGCACACGCCATGCTTCCCATCAGCTCCACACAGAGCGTGCAGTCGCTGACGCTCATCTGCATCTGCCTGTTCATCGGTGCGATGGGCAAGTCGGCGCAGGTGCCGCTGCACGTATGGCTGCCGGATTCGATGGAAGGCCCGACGCCCATCTCCGCGCTGATCCATGCGGCGACGATGGTGACCGCGGGCATTTTCATGGTCGCGCGCATGTCACCCCTGTTCGAGTACTCGGAGGGCGCGCTCACCTTCGTGCTGGTGATAGGGGCGACCACCGCATTCTTCATGGGCCTGCTCGGCGTCGTGAACAACGACATCAAGCGCGTGATCGCGTACTCGACGCTCTCGCAACTGGGCTACATGACCGTGGCCCTCGGCGTGTCCGCCTACAGCGCGGCGATGTTCCACCTCATGACGCATGCCTTCTTCAAGGCGCTGCTGTTCCTGGCGGCGGGATCCGTGATCATCGGCATGCATCACGAGCAGGACATGCGCAAGATGGGCGGTCTGGCGAAGTACATGCCCGTCACCGCTATCACCTGCTGGATCGGCGCGCTCGCGCTCATTGGCACGCCGTTCTTCTCGGGTTTCTACTCCAAGGACGCGATCATCGAGGCGGTGGGCCAATCGCATCGGGCGTTCGCCGGATATGCCTACTTCTGTGTGCTGGGCGGCGTGTTCGTCACGGCGCTGTACACGTTCCGGATGTTGTTCATGACGTTCCATGGTGAGGAGCGTTTCCGGCACGAGCACACGGACGACCATGCGGCAGGTCATGACGAGCACGGGCACGAGCCGCACGAGAGTCCCGCGGTCGTCACGGTGCCGCTCATCGCCCTCGCGATTCCGTCCGTAGTCATCGGATTCCTTACCGTAGGCTCGGTGCTGTACGGGGATTACTTCGGTGGCTCGATCAAGGTTCTGGAGCAGAACAACGTCCTCGGCGAGATGGCGCGCGAATTCCACGGGGCCGGACAGACCGCGCTGCAGGGGCTGCTGCAGCCGCCATTCTGGTTCGCCGCCGCCGGTGTATTCACCGCGTGGGTTTTCTTCCTGTGGCGTCCCTCACTGGCTGACAAGGCTGCCCAGTCGCTGAGCTTCCTGCGCAAGATCCTCGTGAACAAGTATTACTTCGACTGGTTCAATGAGAACATCCTCGCCGCTCTCACCCGCGGAATCGGCATCGGCCTGTGGAAGGCCGGCGATCAGGGCCTGATCGACGGCGCACTGGTCAACGGCTCCGCACACACCGTCGGCCGGATCGGTGGCCTGCTGCGCAAGGTGCAGAGCGGCTACCTCTACTCGTACGCGTTCTGGATGGTCATCGGCCTGGCCGTGCTGCTCGGCTGGTTCCTCCATCGCCTGTCGGGCGCCCAATAATAGGTAAAGCGCGACCATGCACGGCGTCCTCTCCATCCTCATCTGGCTGCCCATCGTGGCGGGCGTGCTGGTGCTGCTGCTGGGTGATCAGCGGATCGTCGCGGGCCGTTGGCTGGCGCTGATAGCGTCCATCTTGACGCTGATCATCTCGCTGCCGCTGCTCTCGCAGTTCGATACGAGCACCGCTGCGCTGCAGTTTCCCGAGCACATCGCGTGGATTCCACGGTTCAACGCCTACTACGCTCTCGGAGTCGACGGCATCTCACTGCCGCTGGTGGTGCTGACGGCTTTCATGACGATTCCGGTGGTGATCGCCGCCTGGACCGTCATCGACAACCGGCCGGCGCAGTACTTCGCCGCCTTCCTCATCATGGAAGGGCTGATGATCGGGGTGTTCGCGGCGACCGATGCGCTGCTGTTCTACTTCTTCTGGGAGGCCATGCTGATCCCGATGTTCCTCATCATCGGTATCTGGGGCGGCCCGCGGCGCGTCTACGCCACGATCAAGTTTTTCCTCTACACCTTCCTCGGCTCGGTGTTCATGCTCGCCGCGCTGATCTACATGTACGTGAAGGCCGGCGACTACGCCATCGCCAGTTTCCACAAGCTGCCGCTGACGCTGATCGAGCAGCGCTGGATCTTCCTCGCCTTCCTGCTGGCCTTTGCGGTGAAGGTGCCGATGTGGCCCGTGCATACCTGGCTGCCGGATGCGCACGTCGAGGCGCCCACCGGCGGCTCGGTGATTCTGGCCGCGATCATGCTGAAGATGGGCGGCTACGGCTTCCTGCGCTTCAGCCTGCCGATCGCGCCCGATGCGAGCCAGCAGCTGAGCCTCCTGGTGATCGCGCTGTCGCTGATCGCGGTGGTCTACATCGGGTTCGTGGCGCTGGTCCAGCAGGACATGAAGAAGCTCATCGCCTACTCCTCGATTGCGCACATGGGTTTCGTGACGCTCGGCGCCTTCGTCGTCTACCAGATCGTGCGCAATACGGGCGGCCTGCAGGGCGCCGGCATGGGTATGGACGGCGCGATGGTGCAAATGATCTCCCACGGCCTGGTCTCCGGTGCGCTGTTCCTGTGTGTCGGCGTGCTCTACGACCGGGTGCACAGCCGGCAGATAGGCGACTACGGCGGTGTGATCAACACCATGCCGGTGTTTGCGGCCTTCATGGTGTGGTTCGCCCTCGCGAACACTGGTTTGCCGGGAACCTCGGGATTCGTCGGGGAGTTCCTGGTGATCCTGGCAAGCTTCAAGGCCAGCTTCTGGTACTCGCTGCTCGCCGCGGTGACGTTGGTCCTCGGCGCGGCCTACACGCTGTGGCTCGTGAAGCGCGTGGTCTTTGGGCCCGTGGCCAATGACCACGTCGCACATCTGAGCGACGTCAACGGCCGGGAATTCATCGTGCTCGGCGCGCTGGCCGTGGCCGTTCTGGTCCTTGGGATCTGGCCCGAGCCGCTGCTGAAGATGATGCAGCCTACGATCCACCACCTGGTCGATCAGGCCGTCACCACCAAGATCCCGCTTTAGGGTGCACCGCCCATGCTCGAGACGACCCTGACCTGGCACAGCGTGGCACCGGCCATAGCCGAGATCTATCTCGTCGTGGCCATCTGCGGAATTCTGCTCGTCGATGTATTTGCGGGCGAGAAGCACCGCGGACTCACCTCAACCCTGACGCTGCTGGCGCTGGCCCTCGGCGCAGGCCTGACCGCGTACTACGGCCAGGTGACCACGCACCATGTCCTGTTCGACGGGATGTACGTGGCCGATGAGCTCGGCTACGTGCTCAAGCTCATCGGCTTCCTCGTCGTGGCCGTGGTGCTCCTGTATTCGCGCACTTATCTCGAGAACCGCGAGATTCTTCGTGGCGAGTACTACGTGCTCGTCCTGACGGCGCTGCTGGGCATCTTCGTCCTGATCTCCGCAAACAGTCTGCTCACGATTTATCTCGGTGTGGAGCTGCTCGCATTGTCCGTATATGCGATGGTCGCCTTCGATCGCGAGTCCTCCATCGCAGCCGAGTCGGCGATGAAGTACTTCGTGCTGGGTGCCATTGCCTCCGGTGCTTTGCTCTACGGCATGTCCATGATCTACGGGCTCACCGGGACGTTGAATCTCGAGGAGATCGCGGTGCGTCTGCATGAGCCGGCCGGACTCGGTGTCGTCTTCGGGCTGGTGTTCCTCGTGGTCGGCGTCGCCTTCAAGCTGGGCGCCGTGCCGTTCCATATGTGGTTGCCGGACGTCTATGAGGGCGCTCCGACCAGCGTCACGCTGTTCATCGGCACCGCCCCCCAAATCGCCTACTTCGCGCTCACGTTGCGGCTGCTCGCGCACGGCATGGGAGGCTCGACGGTGGAGTGGGGCCAGATGCTCGCCGCGCTCGCGATTCTGACGCTCGTGATCGGCAACATGGTCGCGCTGGTGCAAACGAACCTGAAGCGAATGCTGGCCTATTCGACGATCTCGAACGTCGGCTTCATCGTCCTGGGGTTCGTGGCGGGCACCCCCAGTGGCTACACGGCGGCGCTGTACTACACGCTGGTCTATATTCTGGTCGCACTCGGCTCCTTCGGTGTGATCCTGCTTGCGAGCCGCAAGGGCTACGAGGCTGACAAGCTCGATGACTACAAGGGCCTGTATCAGCGTGATCCGCTGCTCGCCCTCGTGATGATGGTGCTCATGTTCTCCACGGCAGGCGTCCCGCCCTTCGTCGGTTTCTGGGCCAAGCTGCGGATCTTCCAGGCGCTGTGGGAGACCGGGCATTTCTGGCTGGTGGTCATCTCAGCGGGCATGTCGGTGGTCGGCGTGTTCTACTATCTGCGGGTCATCAAGCTGATGTACTTCGATCCGCCCGCAGGCGCAGCGGCTCCGGCGCCTCACCAGAGGGGCGTGCGCGCCGTGCTGGTCGTGAACGCCGCGGCGGTGTTGCTGCTCGGCTTGCTGCCAAGCGCGCTGATCGATCTGTGCTCGCGGCTCATTCACTGAGCCGCGGCGTTCGTGTAAAATTCACTTGTATTTCACGGTATTGCGGAGACGTCATGCAGGAGGCCTTGCAACAGAACCTCGACAAGCAGGGCTTCGCCGTGGCGTCGTTCGAGAGTCTCGTCAACTGGGCCAGAGCCGGGTCGTTGTGGCCGATGACCTTTGGCCTCGCCTGCTGCGCAGTCGAGATGATGCACGCTGCGGGCCCACGGTATGATCTCGACCGCTTCGGTGCCGGAGCATTCCGGCCGAGCCCCCGCCAGTCTGACGTGATGATCGTCGCAGGCACCCTGTGCAACAAGATGGCGCCGGCGCTGCGCAAGGTATACGACCAGATGGCCGAGCCTCGCTACGTCATCTCGATGGGCTCGTGCGCCAACGGCGGCGGCTATTACCACTACTCGTATTCGGTAGTCCGCGGTTGCGACCGTATCGTTCCGGTGGATATCTACGTTCCCGGATGCCCGCCGACCGCCGAGGCGCTCGTGTACGGCATCATCCAGTTGCAGCGGAAGATCCTCAAGCAGGATCGGACCATTGCTCGAACATGATCGCCCGGCGGCCGAAGCCGCCTAGAGCTTCCGAGTAACCCGCTCCACCGCGCGCGCCACGCGCGCGAGAATGTCGTCAATGTCATCGCGCGTGACGATGAGTGGCGGCGCGAATCCGATGATATCTCCGTGCGGAAGCGCTCGTACTATGACGCCCTCCTCGATGCAGGCGGCGGCGATCCGAGGTCCGACTTTCGCACCCGGATCGAAGCGTGTGCGTTGAGTCGGGTCTTCCGCAAACTCGATCGCTCCCAGCAGGCCCACGCCACGCACTTCGGCGACCCGCGGTCGGCCCGCAAAGGTCTGCTTGAGCTGCTGGATGAAGTACGGCGCGATGTCCGTGACGTGATCGAAGATGCGCTCCCGCTCCAGGATGTCCAGATTCGCAAGCGCTGCCGTGGCGCACACCGGATGCGCAGCGAAGGTATAACCGTGTCCGAAGGCGCCGTACTTGTCCGAGCCCTGCTGGAGTACCTCCCAGACGCGCTCGCCGATCAGCGCACCCGACAGGGGCAGATAGCCGCTGGTGATTCCCTTGCCGACGGTGATGAGATCCGGCTCGATACCATACAGAGGTGAGCCGAACGCCGCTCCCAGACGGCCGAATCCGCACACCACCTCGTCTGCGATCAGCAGAACGTCGTAGCGCCCGAGGACCTGTTGGATCTCGTCCCAGTAGCCTTCCGGGGGAGGGATGATGCCGCCGGTGCCGAGTACCGGCTCGCCGATGAAGGCGGCGACGGTGTCCGGGCCTTCGGTCTGAATCAGTGCCTCCAGGCGTGCGGCACAGGCTCGCGAGAAATCCCTCTCGCTCATTCCCGGCTCCGCGTGCCAGAAGTAATGCGGCGTGATGGTGTGCAGCACCGGCCCCTGCGGGAGATCGAATCCGCGATGGGTGTTCTCCAGGCCCGTGAGGCTGCCGGACATCACGGTGCCGCCGTGGTAGCCGCGCCAGCGGGAGATGATCTTCTTCTTCGCGGACCGTCCCAGCACGTTGTGGTAGTACCAGACGATTTTCATCTGGGCTTCGTTGGAATCGGAGCCGGACAGCCCGTAACACAGCCGCTGCATCCCTCCAGGCGCCATGGCCAGCACGCGCTCCGCCAGGCGGATCGCCGGCTCGTTCGAATAGCCCGAGTAGCAGTGGTAATAGGGCAGTAGCAGCGCCTGTTGGTGAATGGCGTCCGCGATCTCACGCCTGCCATAGCCGACGTGCACGCAATAGCGGCCGGCGAAGGCGTCGATCAGCTCCCGCCCGTCCCGATCCCGTACCCGGATACCCTCGCCCCCCGCAATGATCAGCGGCTCACCCAGCTCGCCGGAGGCGAACTGGCGCAAAGGGGTGAAGGGATGCAACAGGGTGGCCCGGTCGAGGCTCTGCAGTTCTGCGGTGGAGTGGTTCATAAGGCCAAGACTTTGTGTAATTTTCCGGGTTTGTAAAGCTTGCGCTGGCGCTTGCCGGCGGCAGCCGGCCAGGTGCGCACGGCGCGGCCGCGGCAGCGACCGCGCCGCCCGGACCAATTCTTGCTTGGTTCGGGTCTAAAAGGGAGCCGCCTGCGGCACATACCGAGCTAAGGGGTCATGAGCACCGTCACGGCCATCGTCGACGCCCACGTCCATCTGCACACCTGTTACCGAGCCGACGAGTTGCTGGACAACGCCGCCCGCAACCTTTCGAGCGCGCGTGCGGGGAGCTCTCCACCGGCACCGCAGGCACTGTACCTGTTGCTGGCCGAGTGCCAAAACGATGACTGCTTTGCGCAGCTGCAGGTCGTGGCGCAGCGTGACGGTGCGGCGGAGCGGCAGGCACTGGGACTCGAGGCCTGGTTCATCGCTCCCACGGCCGAGGAAATCAGCGTCGTCGCCACCAGCGGGGCGCGGCGACTGTTCATCGTCGCCGGGCGGCAGGTGGCCTGCCGGGAAGGCCTCGAGGTCCTGGTCCTCGGCACCACGCGGAAGTTCGCCGACGGTCTGCCGATCCGCGAGCTGCTCGCGGAGACCGACTCACTCGGGGTGCCGCGAGTGATCCCCTGGGGACCGGGCAAATGGCTGTTCAGCCGCGGCCGGCTTCTGAAAAGTCTACTGGAGGAGTTCCGCCAGCCCACTCTGTTCCTCGGGGATGAGGGCGGGCGGCCGGGATTCTGGGGTTATCCGACCCACTTTGAGCTGGGTGCCCGCCTGGGAGTCCGCGACCTGCCGGGAACCGATCCGCTGCCGTTCTCGCACGACGTGGGCAAAGTGGGGCGGATGGGTTTCCGCGTGCCGGTGAATCTCGATCCCAGCCGTCCCGCCGCGAGTCTCATGCACTCTTTGACCGACCCTGCGGTCGTTTTCGAGCGGTTCGCCACGCTGGAGCCGCCGCTACGCTTCGTACGCAACCAGATCGGAATGCAGTTGCGCAAGCGACGCTTCGCCTGAATGTGTGGCATTGCCGGCATTGCTACCCGAGGCGCTACGCCTGCGCGCGAGCACATCGCTGCGATGTGCTCCGTAATGACCCACCGAGGCCCGGATGGAGAGGGCACGTACCTGGGTCCCGGAGCCGGTTTGGGGATGCGCCGCCTCGCAGTGCTCGACCTGAAGACCGGAGACCAGCCGGTCACCAACAGCGCAGGCACCGTGCGGGCCGTCTTCAACGGCGAGATCTATAACTACATCGAGCTGCGCCGCGACCTGTTGTCGCGGGGCTATGTGCTCCACGGCACGGGCGACAGCGAGATCATTCCTCACCTTTACGACCAATACGGGCTCGAATTCGTCACGCGGCTGAACGGCATGTTCGCCATTGCCATCTGGGACACTCAGTGCCGGCGGCTGCTGTTGCTGCGCGACCGGATGGGCATCAAGCCGCTCTTCTACAGCATCCGCAACGGCACCCTGTACTTCGCGTCGGAGGTGAAGTGCATTCTGGCGGCAGGCGGCTCGGCCGGACGCATCGACGCGCAGGGCGTCGATCAATTGCTGACATTCGAGTGCACCGTCGCCCCCGCGACGCTGTTCGACGATGTGAAGAAGCTGGCCCCCGGCAGCTGGCTGACCTGGCATGAAGGGAGCGTGTGTTCGGGGCGCTTCTGGTCGCCGGATGACGCCGTCGAGCCGTTGCTTTCGACACCGGAAGAGATCGCCGAGCGACTGCGTTACACCCTCACAGCTGCGGTCAAGCGGCAACTGGCGAGCGACGTACCCCTCGGAGCTTTTCTCAGCGGTGGCGTCGACTCTTCCATCATGGTTGCCGCGATGAGCGCAACCTCTCCGCGTCCGCCGCTGACGTTTTCGGTCGGCTTCGGGGAGGCATCGTACAGCGAGCTGCAACATGCGAAGAAAGTGGCCGAGCATTGCGGCACACAGCATCACGAGGAGCTCCTGACCCCGGACTTCCTCTCCCTGTTGCCCGATGTGATCGCGCAGCTGGACCAGCCAATAGCGGATTTCTCGGTGTTTCCCACCTTGTTGGTTTCGCGCATGGCTCGGCGTCACGTGACCGTCGCATTGGGCGGCGATGGCGCCGACGAGCTGTTCGCGGGGTACGATGCCTACGAGGCGGACCGCTATGCGTCGCGCACTCTGGACTGGCTCCCGAGTGCGCTGCGCGCGAGCATGGAGCGCGCAGCGCGGTTGCTGCCGTTGAGCGAGGATAAGCGCGGACTCGGGAATCAGCTGCGTCGCTTCCTGGAGGGCGCCTCACTCCCGGCCGAATGGCAGCACATGCGCTGGATGGTGGCGCTGGGAGACGCCGCGCGCCTGCGCCTCTATCGTGACGGCTTCCGTGCACAGGTTGCCGGGCAGGCCATGGATGTCATCCGTGCCGCATTCACGCCACCCGGAACGGACTCGCTTGCGGAGCAGATGCGCTGCGACCTGCGGCTTTATCTGCCGGACAACATTCTGACGAAGATCGATGCCATGAGCATGGCGACCTCGCTCGAGGCGCGTGTGCCGTATCTGGACAACGAAGTGGTCGACCTGGCGCTGTCGATTCCCTCCAGACTCAAGCTGCGCGGCGGGGTGCGCAAATGGATCCTGAAGAAGGCGTTCGCGGGCCGGCTGCCAGCGGCGATCCTGCAGCGCGGCAAGGAAGGTTTCAGCATGCCGATGAAGAACTGGCTGAACGGCGCCTGGAACCCTTTGATGCACGAGCTGCTGTGCCGTGAGAACCTGACGCGGGACGGATTGTTCGATTGCACGCACGTGGCAAGCATGATGCGCGAGCACGAAGCACGCACTC
>FTEO01001289.1_pt1 | contig 17915 bp, 15 predicted proteins | sample 1640211 | NCBI WGS metagenome assembly FTEO01 (sample SAMEA3914816, study PRJEB12502) | metagenome | biome: forest; material: soil | place: USA | collected 2011-09-16 | depth 0.3 m | reverse complement strand
TTCCATCTCAGCGCGACGGGGTCCGCGCGCGAACCACTCGAGTCCGGCAACGATCAGCACCAGCGCGATGGGCAGATGCAACAGGAGGACGTGAAAGCGACCGAGAAAGTAGAGCGGGTGCATCGGCTCACTCCACGTCGTTGCGTGCTGGCCCGACGCTCGAGCGCGACGCCCGGCCTGGTGATCTCACCGCTCGGGCTCCAGCATCTGTGCGTACATCGGGTTCGTGATGGGAAAGCCGATTGCCTTGATGCGCTCTTCGCTGACCGCGCCTTTCGGGAAGGCCGCCATGATGGCTTTCGAGCGCTGCTCGGCACCTTCTCTGAACTCGTTGTGCGTAATAATAAAGAGTCGGTTATGTAAAATAGCTTCCAGCACACGCTCGCCGGTGACCAACGGATCCATCCACACGGAAGGCGCGCTGCGCTGTGCGAGCTGCTGCTCGATTTCCTGGAATCCGCTGTCGCGGTATTTCTCGGGCCGCATCCGCCCGACTTCATGAATGTTCGTGACGGTCGGTCCGGGAATCAGCAGCGAGACACCGATGTGATCCTCTTCGAGCTCGGCGCGCAGCCCCTCCGTCATGCCGACGATCGCCGACTTTGCCGTGAGGTAGACGACCCCGCCAGCCATCGGTAGCAGCGCGCCGATCGAAGAGGTGTTGACGATGTGTCCGCCTTCGCCGTGGGAGAGGATGTGCGGCAGGAAGGTCTGCACGCCATTGATGACGCCACCGAGGTTGACGCTCATGCCCCAGTCCCAGTCCGCATAGGTTGCCTGCTTGATGCCGCCGAGCAGGCCGACGCCGGCGTTATTGCAGAGTACGTGCACCTTGCCGAAGACGCGGATCGCCTCGTCTGCAGCACGCAGCATCGCGGTGCGGTCCGAGACATCGAGCTTCAGAAAATGTGCGTTGCGCTCGCCCTTCAACTCGTCCGCCGCTCTCTGCAAATGATCCACGCGGATGTCGGCGATGACGACCTTCATTCCATTGCGCAGAAAGACGCGGGCCATTCCCCAGCCGATACCACTCGCGCCGCCCGTGATGAAGGCAACCTTTCCTGACACGCTATCCACAGCCCAACTCCTAGGAACGCTTGCGCGTCAGGTAAGCAACGATTGCATCGAGATCCGCATCGCTCAGCTCCGTCTTGCGCAAGGGCGGCATGACGGTGAGTCCATGGCGCACAACGGTGCGGATGTAATCAGGCGCGAGATCCACGCGTTCCTGGAGGAGAGCGGGCAGTGAACCGCGGTACTTGGTGCTGAGCGCGCGCGTGCCCGGCCGTGCCAAGCCGCTGCCGTGACAGACCACACAGCTCTTTTCGTACTGCGCATACCCTTTGGGGTCGTTGGCGTTAGCCGGCACTGCTGTCTGAGTCCAACTGATGTAGGAGGGCAGATCCGCGGCATGAGCGGCGGGCGCGGCGCTGAGTCCACCGAGAGTGCTCATCAGGGCGATGCGCGCGAGGGTGCGATTCAGAGGTTGCCAACTCATCGTGATTTCCTCAGGTGCTTCGGCCAGATGCCATAGCGGCCGGGCGAGAGAACACCGTTCGGGTCGATGGCATCCTTGATCGTTTCGTGGAAACGCCGCAGCGCGTGATTGTTGTACGAGTACACGTTCATGATGGCGTCCTGAAACGCCGGCGCCGTCCGGTATTCACCCCAGCCATGCTGCGCACCGAGCTCGATCAGCTTGTGGAACGCGTTGCGGTTCTTCCGGTTGGTGGCGGGGTCCGTGGTCACCGGGAAAGCGAAGATGAAGATGAACGCTCGCTCCCAGTAGCAGGAGGGCAGGCTGAAGCGCAGCGTCGGGAGATCGAACTCTCGCGCTGCGGCCGCGAAGACCTTGTTGGCTTCGAAGACGGCTTCCGCCGTGCGCGGGATAATGGGCGAGAACCACATGTGCCCGTGCGTGGGCGTGGGATTGGAGCTCGACCGCGCGCCAATGGAGAACATGTTGAGCGTGGGGATGCCAAACTCGGGCCAGTGCACGTTCTCGCGCTGTTCGGCGCTGAGCGGCAGCCGATAAAGCGGGCCGTCCTCGAATCGCACGCCGGGGATGACCGAGAACTTGTCCTTGCAGTATTCCCACTGCGCGGCGATCGCCTTCGCCGGTCCGTAGAATTTCAGCTTGAACTGCCAGTAGGCCATGTTCTTGCGCGAGCCGTAGGCTTCGAGGTCCGCGGAGTCGCCTGCTTCCGCCTTGTCGCGCGCGGCGAGAAGCGCCGGGTCGGGCGCAGGTTGTGGCTTGTCCTCCATCGCCTGCGCAAATTCCTCGATCGTCTGAATCCCCAGGAGCGGACTGCCGGTGTCGGGCAAGCCGTTCGTCACGCCGCTGTTCTCGACGTGATTGAGGATTTTCACCATCTGGTACAGGTCGTCGCGCTTCGCCGCGAGCACCGAGCCGGAGAGATACGCTTCCGGCTCCGGCATCAGCCAGAACCCCATCTTGGTGACGATGCCGAAGTTCGACTGCGAGAACATGCCGTCGATCCAGGGACCGAACCCCGACTTGTACTGCTGCCAGGTTTTCGCGCCCGGAAGTGCGCCCATCCCCGTGCGCATCAGCTCGCCATCGGGCAGCACGATCTCGAGGCCGCAGTGCGCATCGAAATGGTTACGAAACTGCGGCCGGGTGTAGCCGCCGCCGCGATCGAGCGCATTGCCCAACGGGCTTCCCCAGCCCGGGTCGGGAACATCGACCCACAGCTTGAGTCCGCGTTCCTGGATGTGGCGGTACAGATCGAAGTAGCTGACGCCCGGCTCGACGAGGCACGACGCATTCTCTTCGTTCACGTCGAGAATCCGGTTCATGCGCTTGAGATCGACCACCACGCTGCCGGAATACGCGGGTGCGGATCCTCCGTAGCCAAGGTTGCGTCCGGTAGAGATCGGATACAGTGGAATCTTGAACTGGTTGGCGATGCGAACGATCTGCTGGACCTGCTCGACCTCACTGGGAGCCACCGCGGCAGAGGCCATGCGTTCTTCGGGCTCGCCGAGGAAAGGGGAGAACGCGTCGCGATAGAGGTCGACGTCCTCGTCGCGCGTATAGACCCAATCCGCGCCTACCGCCTGCTCGAACTGCCGGATGGCTTTGGCAAAATCACTTGGGCTGACGCCCGGTACCGTCCTCATCATTCACCCCAGTTGTCGGTTGTGGCGTGGCGCCGCTGGCGTTCTCATGCCGATGCGCGGGGCGCGATCACCCACGAATACAGAGTCTCATTCGTCGTGCGTTTTGCTGAACGCGCTGCGGTGATCGAGCGCTGTTCCGCGAGGCCCGAAGTCGGGAGCGAGGGATCCAATGCCAAGACGCGTGCGGCGAGATCCTTCGGCCAGTCGTGCGCCAGCGGCGCCAGCACCGCGTTCCGTGCCGGCACCGCAGCGAGCCTGTGCTCCACAGCGTTGTGTGGAAGCGGACGATGTTCGCCTCGAAAGATCATTCGCATCCCGTGGTCCCAGGCGAGGCGTTCCAGACAGAACATCGGCCCATAACCGCTGAGACCGGCAATCGCCGCGGGTCGCTGTTTCCACAGAGGATGCAGGTGCACGTACCAGAGCGCCGTCACGTCCCCGCGCGTCTCGTGCAGCGCCACGCCGTTTCGGCTCAACTCGGCTCCAAAGCGAACGCTTTCGGGGAATCGCGTGTCCACCATCGCCACATGAGGTCGAAAGGAGGCCGTGGACGCAGGTTCGAGGAACGAGGAGGTGCCCCCCACCGCTGTGGCGAGCACCCCAGCCGAACCCACTTGAAGGAACCGTCGGCGATCGATCATCGGTCTACTCCGCAGCGGCCGTGGCCAGGTCGGACAAGCGCTGGAAGCGCTCGACGTTGTCACCCTCGTTCATGACCCCGGCGGTGAGACAGACGAAGGTGAGGTCACGCTTCGGATCCACCCAGAAGAGGGCACTGCCCGCTCCGGCGTGACCCAACGTGCGGGGCGAGCTCAGATTTCCGAACTGGTGCTGACAGATCGCCTCACCGCGTAACGAGAAGCCCAGCCCGATGTACGCGGGATACGGCTCCCAGCCGCGCGAGAGCGCCAGCTGCTTGTACAGCTCGTTGGGGCGATCGCCGGTGCGATTGAGGGTCGCCTGATCCAACAGCGCAGGCGAGAGCACGCGGACGCCATCGAGCTCTCCACCTCGACGCAGCATCTCCGCAAAACGAAAGAGGTCGGGTACCGTGGAAATGGCGCCGACCCACGGCATCTCGGCGAGCTCTTCTTCGAAGGCGCCGTTCGGGCCGAGATCGCTGTGTCCCGGATGCTGGAACGGCATCGGATCGATGAAGTGCGGCACCACGTGGCGCGCTTTCAGATCTTTCCGTACGCCGAGCGAGGTATCCCGCATGCCGAGCGGCTTCAGAATCTCATCCTCCACGAGTTGGCGATACGTGCGTTTCTTCGCGTCGAGCCGTCGCGCGGCCTCGCCCATCAACGCGTGCGCGGCCATCGGGGCATAGGTGACGCGCTCTCCCGGCGGGGCCTCGCAATGCACGTTCTCGCAGATCGCCTCGATGATCTCGCTGAGCCGGTCGATGTACATGCCGGGCCGGGGACTGAAGACCGCCGGCAGGCCCGAGCTGTGCGTGAGCAGGTGATAGAACGTGATGTTCTGGCGCAGGCCGCCGGAGAACTCGGGAATCACCGCCGAGACCTTCGTCGTCAGGGCCAGATCGCCGCGCTCGATGGCGCGAAAGATGAGGGCGTTGGTGAACGCTTTCGTGACGGAGAAGATGCTGAAGACACTGTCCGCCTGCAGCGGCCGGCGACCCTCGGCATCGGCATGCCCGATCGCCTCGAAGAGTCCGAGCGAGCCGTGGCGGGCAATCGCGATGACGGCGCCGAAATAGCGTCGCCGCCGCACGTCTTCCTCGAGAACCGACTTCAGGTGCCGGAGGCGCTCGCGCGCGAGCCCCTGCACCTCACTAACGGGTGTCATCTCGCTTTCGCCCCCTCTGTTTCATCCCGACGGCTCGATCAATATTTATACAAAAGTATAAACTTTTGCCGAGGCTGTCAATGTGCTTGACGCCGCGCGTCCACCCGTGCGCAATGCGGGCCCTTTCACGTGGAGCGAGCGTCATGCCGGTGAGTGTTTTCGTGCGATTCTTTCCGAAGGCGGGCGAAGCCTCCCGCGTCGAACGCGTCCTGCGTACCATGGTCCCCGCCACGCGTCAGGAGCCCGGCTGCCAGCGCTACGACCTGTTCCAGGTCGCCGGCAGATCGCCCGCGGAGCCCGTGTTCTGTCTGATCGAAAAGTACGCGGATCAGGCCGCCGTGCAGGCGCATCGGGAAACCGAGCATTACAAGACGTACCGTGCCAGCGTCGTGCCCCTGCTCGAGCAGCCGATCGACGTCACGATCCTCGAGGCCCTGGACGAACGCCTGGCGTAGCGCTCACGACCCGCGTGTCCGGGTCGAGGGAGCCGGGGCACTGCTGCCCGGTCGTGTAGAATTCCGGTTCCCTCACTTTCCGGATCGGGCACATGCCAACACGGGCACAGGCGCGCACGACGCACCTCGCGCAGAAGACGATTGCCAAGTTTCTGAACGCGGCCGAGGAGGTCTTTGGGCAACACGGGTACGAGGGGACCACCATCCGGGCGATTGCCAAGGCCGCGCGTGGCAACCTCGGCACTCTGCAGCACTACTGGGGCAGCAAGAAGGTGCTCTTCCGGGACCTGTTCGAGCGGCGCTTCCGGCCGCTGGCCCAGGAGCACCTGCGGCGCCTCGAAGAGCTGGAAACGCGCCTCGCGGACGGCGCCCGACCGGAGGTGGCGGACGTGCTGCGAACGCTGATCGAGCCTACGTTCTTCATTGGGCCTACGGCGATCGCCGGGTATGGCCCGGACACCGAAGGGCAGGCGGGACGCAAGCGCTTCCACGCGCTCTACGGGCGCGCCCTCATGGATGCCTCACCCGAAGTCATCGCCCAGCTGACGCGGATCTTTGGCGAGTCTGTCGATCGTTTCCTGGCGCTGATGCGCCGCGCCTGCCCGGAGCTCAGTGACGCGGAGCTCGATTGGCGCGTGAACTGCATCATCGGCGCGCAGGTGTTCTCGCAGGTCTACGCCGAGCGGGTCGGTAGCTTCTTCGGTAGCGAGGCGGATGTCGAAGACGCGCTCGCCGCCGACTGGGTGATCAATTTTCTGCTGAACGGCATCCGCAGCCCGCCGTTCGAGCGCGAGCAGAAGAGTCAACGCAGCGCGGTTCGACGAACCAATGAGCGCGCACCACGGGTTCGGTCGGGCAGCACTTGAAACGCGTTCCAGCCTCGAAGCGGCAGGCGGGTCGGGTGGTAGCGCACCGCGGTGCGGTCGCTGGCGCCGCGGCGCCCCATCTGGATCTTGATACGCACATCAGCTTCCTCGTGATCGCGCTTTCCAACCGGATTTCCAGCAGCGCCACGCAGACCTACATGCGGCACTTTGGGGTGGGCGTGATGGAGTGGCGGGTTCTCGCAATGCTCGCCATCGAGCCGGACATTACCGCGAACCGCATCAACCAGGTCACAGGCGTCGATAAAGCAGCGATCAGCCGCGCGGTGAAGGCGCTCGTCGCTCGCCGCTATGTCAAAAGCGTAGGCGATGCGGACGACTCGCGCCGCAGTCTGCTGTCACTGACAGCGGCCGGACGCGCGCTGCACGATCGCATCGTGGTCGCTTCGTTCGCGCGTGAAGCGCGCCTGGCGAAAGGACTGTCGCCGGAAGAACGCCGGACGCTGATCCGGTTGCTGAAACGGATCTCCGCCAATGTGCCCCACGTCAATGCCTATGATCCGTCTGCTAAGACGCTTGATCCTCCGGTATTCCGCCGCACTTCGCGCCGGCCTGCGCGCTCGTAAACCGTAGCTGTCACGCAACGTCGGGCGCTCCTCGCCCACGTTCAAGCTCGACGAGATAGTTGCCAAGTCAACTATCTCGATGCAGCATAGTGGGCGAAGCGCTTCACGCGCGCGCCTAAGCCGAGGTCATTCCGATGTTTGTCCGCAGATGCTGGTATGTCGCCGCGTGGGGGCACGAGCTTGCCCAGGGAACGCTGATCTCACGAACGATCATCAACGAACCCCTCGTGCTCTATCGCGTGCAGGATGGGGGCGTCGTCGCACTCGAGGATCGCTGCTGCCATCGCTTCGCACCGCTCTCGGCGGGCCGGCTCGAGGGCGATGACGTGCGCTGCATGTATCACGGCCTCAAGTACAACCGCAGTGGTGCGTGTATCGAAGTGCCGGGCCAGTCCGTCATTCCACCCAAGGCTCGCGTGAGGAGCTTCCCGGTTGTCGAGAAGCACGGCTGGATCTGGGTGTGGATGGGTGAGCCGGCGCTCGCCAGCGAGGAGCTGATTCCCCCGGCCGTCGGGCCGGCGGATCCGAAATGGACGCTGCGCTGCGGGCACATGGACTACGAAGCCAATTACCAGTTGATCAACGACAACCTCACCGACTTCACGCATCTCTCGTACGTGCACCCCAAGTCCTTCGGAACCAGCGAAGAGTTCGCGCGGACCCGGCCGAACGTCGCGCGCATCCCGCGCGGCATTCGCGTGCAGCGGTGGGTATCCAACCCGGTCGCCGCGGATTCCGGTTCACCACTCTCCAAGGACAATGGTGCGTATGCAGAGCGAGAGGTGTGGCAGACGTATGACTATCTCGCTCCGGGAATCCTGCTCATGTACAACGGCCTTTATCCCACGGGGACTGCCGATCGGCTACGCCGCCGCGAGCCACGCCCCGAAGATGGCGAGCCGCTCGATGAGAACTTCACCTCGCAGGCGGTCACGCCGATGACCGCGGCCAGCTCACGATATTTCTATTCCTGGGGTCCGCGCGCGCGACAGGGCAGTGCGCCTGTTGCGGACATGATGCTCGAGCTTGCCAAGGTCGCCTTCGCAGAAGACAAGACGGTGATCGAAGCCCAGCAGCGCATCATCAACTTCGATCCGCATCGGCAGGAGCTGCTGACTTCCGCGGACCTCGGCCCGGTGCAGATGCGGCGAGTCATCGAGGAACTGCTGAATGCCGAGCGCGAGCCGCCCGACACGGGCCCGTCGCGTGGCGCAGGTCGAGAGCGGTTGGCTGAGAAACTCGACGTCTAGCACCGCCGTCGCCTCAGCTCACGAAACTGCAGCGTCAAGAGCTCAACTGACAGTCACGGAACCCGAGTCATGAGAATCACTCTGGTATCGACGTACGCGACCCTGGCGTCTCTCGCGCTGGCGCTGCTCAGCGCATGCGGTCATGGTGAGCGGGTCGCGGCCGGCGTTCCCGACAAGATCGACTTCAACTGGGACGTGCGTCCCATCCTCTCGGACAACTGCTTCCGGTGCCACGGACCGGACGTCAAAGGCCGTAAGGCCGGGCTGCGTCTGGATCTGCCCGAGACGGCATACGGTGAGCTTCCCGAGTCTCCTGGCAAGCACGCCATCGTGCCCGGAAGTCCGGATCAGAGTGAGCTCGTGCGGCGGATCACGTCCAGCGACCCGGACGTGCGCATGCCGCCGGCAGCGAGCCACAAGTCGCTCGCTCCTCAGCAGGTTGCGCTGCTGAAAGCGTGGATCGAAGACGGCGCGAAGTACAAGCCCCACTGGGCGTTCATCGCGCCGCAGAAGGCCCGCGTGCCGCAGAGCCGCTTCGAGAAGCAGGCCATCAACGATGTGGATCGGTTCGTGCTCGCGCGGCTGGAGCACGACGGGCTCGTACCCTCCACAGAGGCGGATCGGGACGCGCTCATCAATCGCGTGAGCCTCACGCTCACCGGATTGCCGCCAACACTTGAGGAAGTCGAGGCGTTTGTTCGCGACACGGGTCCGAATGCCTATGAGAAGGTTGTCGATCGGCTCCTGGCTTCACCCGCCTACGCTGAGCGTATGGCGAGCGTTTGGATGAATCTCGCGCGCTGGGCGGAGACGGACGGTTACCTCGACGATCACCACACGCGTTTCCTGTGGCCGTGGCGCGATTGGGTCATCGACGCCTTCCAGAAGAACATGCCGTACGACCAGTTCGCGACGACACAGATCGCCGGCGACCTGCTGCCCCATCGAACGAGAGAGCAACTGCTGGCGACGGCTTTCCTGCGTCTCGGGAAGCGCTCCGCGGAGAACGGCTCGATCGATGAGGAATTCCGCATCGAGTACGTCGTGGACCGGACCGACACGATGGGCACCGCGTTCCTCGGCTTGACGGTCGGTTGCGCGCGCTGTCATGACCACAAATACGATCCCATCAGCCAGAAGGACTACTACTCCCTCTCCGGATTCTTCAACAGCGCGGACGAGCCCGGTGTCTATGCACCGGGGCACAGCGGCATTCAGGGTGGGCCGACGCTTCCCTGGCCGAGCAAAGAGAAGCAGCTATTGATCACGCAGGCGGAGCAAACGCTGCGCGAGCGCTCCGGCGCGTACGACTCCGCGCTGGCATCTGCCACGCGCGAGGCGAGCAGCAAAGTCGCCGCGCTGCTCCACGATGGACTGTCGGAGAAGCCGCGAGCGGTGCTGACCAAGGTCACTGCGCCTCGCGGTAGTGACGTCGCAGGTCTGGTCCGTAGTTCACTGGACGCTGCGATGGTCGCGTACTACCCCTTCGACAACACGATTGCGATTCCGGATAGCGCGCTGCCGAGCACGAAGCGCCCGCCTGCCGATCCGCCATCTACCGACATCGTGGAGTGGCGCAAGGAAAGCATGTTCCGGAATTTTGCGCCTCCGGCCGCCACGCCACCTGCTGGCAAGCCCAAGAAGCCCACGGGTCCACCGATCGGAGCGTTCGGGCCGCCCGTGCCCTCCATGTATGCACGCGAGCAAATGCGGTTCTCGCCGGCAGGCATGGTGGGCGTGCCGCCGGCGGTCATCCAGGAGCCGACGCTCGCTGCCGGCGTCAAGGGTCAGGCGCTGTTCTTCAATACGACGAACAAGGGCTATTTCGGTCGTGACGTCGGTTACTACGATCGCACGCAGGAGTTCAGCTTCGATCTGTGGTTCCAGCCGGCCGAAGCCTACGAGGACAGTGTTCCGGTTCTGTCTCACCGCGACGATCTCAACACGGGCGCGGCAGGCTATCAGCTCGATCTCGTGAAGCAGCGTCTTGTGTTCACGATGGCGCATTCGCGTCCGTACAACATGCTGACGATTTCGGTCACTGAACCGCTGCCTCTCAAGCAGTGGACTCACATCACGCTCACTTACGATGGCTCGAGTCGCGCCGCGGGTCTCCATCTCTACCTCAACGGTCGCCTCGCACCGGTCGAGGTTCTCAAAGACAACCTGACGCAGAGCGCACTGCCGGTGGGTTACGGGTTCCCCATCGAAGACTTTGTCGGGCTCTCGTTCGGCACCCGCTTCAGAGAAAAAGCGCCCGTCGGCAGCGGGCTCGATGAATTCCGGGCATTCAACCGTGCCCTCACCCCGCTCGAGGTTCAGTTTCTGCACGAGGGCGAGCGCGCTTTGCAGGCGGATGCTGGCGGTCTGGATGACGCACTGGCGCAGATTCTGGCCACGCACGACGCAAAGGTTCAGCAGGCGCGCCATGCTCTGGATGAGGCGCGTTCGGAGCAAAACCGCCTCGTGACCTCCGTGCCTCAGGTGCTGGTCATGGCGGATACGGCGACGCCGCGGCCGACGTATCGGCTCGATCGCGGCGTATACAGCGAAAAGCGCGAGGAAGTGCCGGTCAGGGCGCTCACGCAGATCTTTCCGTGGGATGCACAGCTGCCCGCCAACCGCATCGGTCTCGCGCGCTGGCTGTTCGACCGCAAGAACCCGCTCACGGCGCGCGTCTTCGTCAACCGCATCTGGCAGATGCATTTTGGGACCGGGCTCGTAAAGACCGCGGAGGACTTTGGCGCCCAGGGCTCGATTCCGAGCAACCCCGAGCTCCTCGACTGGCTGGCTGTTGGATTCATGGACTCCGGCTGGGACATCAAGCGTCTGCACAAGCTCATCGTGATGTCGGCTACTTATCGCCAGAGGTCCGAGGCGAGCGAGGACCTCCTGAAGCGGGATCCGGAGAACATTCTGCTGGCGCGTGGGGTGCGCATGCGAATGCCGGCCGAGATGGTGCGCGACAACGCGCTCGTCGCCTCGGGTCTGCTCGCGCGAACCGTTGGCGGTCCGAGTGTGCATCCGTATCAGCCCGACAACATCTGGGATCCGCTGATCACGTTCTACCAGTATCCGGATGCAGACAAGATCTCCCCGGATGAGCACCATCGGCGCAGTCTTTACACGTTCATCAAGCGCAACGCGATGCATCCGGGAATGCAGCTCTTTGACGCCGCGGATCCCAACGTCAGCATCGCGCGGCGGCGAGTCTCCAATACACCGCTCCAGTCACTGCTGCTTCTCAACGACCCCCAGTACGAGGAAGCGTATCGTGCCCTGGCCACGCGGGCCTTGAAGGCGCGCGCGCAGACGACGGAGCAGCTGATGCTGATGTTCCAGCTCGCACGCCGGCAACATCCGACGCCCGAGCAGCTCGGCATTCTCAGCAGCTATTACAACGCGGAACGGCAGCACTATGCCGCCGATCCGGGTACAGCGCAGCAGGTATTGAAGGTCGGCGTGATGCCGGTCGACGCGCAGGCCGATCCGATCAACCTCGCGGCGCTCACTGACGTGGCGGCACTCATCATGAACTCGCCCGACGCGTACTCCATCCGATAGGACATGGCGCATGAAACCTGAGCTCGGTGTTCCAATGTCTGACGACGTGGCCGACGCCGTGAATCGCTCGCGGCGCTCGTTCATGTTGCGCGCCGGTGCAGGGCTCGGCGCCATCGCGGCGGCGGAGCTCCTGGGACCTTCGGGAGCGCGAGCGGCCACGGCCACCGCGACGGCGAATGCGGCCGGCCCCAACCTCGGTCTGCTCGGATCGGGGCATTTCCCCGCGCGCGCGAAGCGCGTGATCTACATGCACATGCTGGGTGCGATTTCCTGCCCGGACACGTTCGACTACAAACCCATGCTCGTGAAGATGCATGGCCAGGAGATCCCGCCGTCGGTGCGCAATACGCAGCGGCTTTCCACCATGTCTTCGGGCCAGTCTTCGTTCCCGATCGTCGGACCTCTGGCCAAGTTCAACCAGCACGGCCAGTCAGGGGCCTGGGTCAGCGAGCTGCTGCCGCATATTGCCGGCGTTGTCGATGACCTGTGCTTCATCAAGACGATGCACACCGAGCACGTCAATCACGATCCGGCCTCGAAGTTCCTGCACAGCGGATTTCAACTGGCAGGGCGGCCGTCCGCCGGGGCGTGGGTGAGCTATGCGCTGGGCTCGGACAATCGCGACCTGCCCAATTTCATCGTGATGAATGCCGGGACGGCCTTCGGCGTGCCACAGGATGCGGCCATCTGGGGCTCGGGTTTTCTGCCGTCCCATTATCAGGGCGTGCAGTTCCGGTCCGGCGCGGAGCCGGTGCTCTACCTGAGCAATCCGGCCGGTGTCGCCTCCTCAGATCGTCGGCGTCTGCTCGATGCCCTGGGGCAGCTCGCCCAATCCGACTTCAAGAGCTCGCACGATCCGGAGATCCTCTCGCGCATCAGTCAATACGAGATGGCCTACCGGATGCAGCATTCGGTTCCCGAGGTCGCCGATCTGTCGGATGAGTCGAAGAGCGTTCTCGACATGTACGGGCCGGATGTTCTGCAGCCGGGTACCTTTGCCCACAACTGCCTCATCGCGCGGCGTCTCGCCGAGCGGGGCGTCAAGTTCATCACGCTCTTCGGCATGGGCTGGGACCATCACCAGGCGCTTGCGGCTCTTCTGCCGATCAGCTGCAGGATGGTCGACCAGGCAAGCGCCGCGCTCGTGCGGGACCTGAAGCAACGCGGCATGCTCGAGGACACCCTGGTGGTCTTCGGCGGCGAGTTCGGACGAACCCCGTTCGCGCAAGGAACCCTGAAGACCAATTGGGGGCGGGATCACCACGGAGGCAACTTCACGTGGTGGATGGCTGGCGGTGGCACCAAGGCGGGCTACACGCATGGGGAGACGGACGACTTCAACTACAGCATCGTCAAGGATCCCGTGCACGTGCATGACTTCAACGCCACGCTGCTGCACATTCTCGGCATCGACCACGAGCGCCTGACGTATCGGTACCAGGGGCGCGACTTCCGCCTCACCGATGTTCACGGAAGCGTCGTGAAGCAGGTGCTCGCTTGAAGCCGCGCCGGGTACGTTACTTGAGCGTGCTCACGTAGAAGCTGTCCATGTACTCGCGGATGGCGAAAACCTTGCCGTCCCTGATCTCGACGAGCCAGCAGTAGAGGTTGCGATAGTCGCGACCACTCTTCATGCGACCCACACCACGGCATTCCACGCAGACGAGGGGTCCCTTGGAGAGCACGTTGTCGATCAGCATCTTGGGGTCACCCGCCTCGAAGAGCCCGAGCCGCACCGGCATCAGAAACTCATCGATGATCGCCGTCGGGCCGCGGTACACGCTGCCGGCGCCCTGAACACCCTGCACCTGCAGACTCCAGGTGGCCTCCGGATGCAGCAGGCTCTTCAGCGCCACGAAGTCCCCCGCGCTCAGCCTGTCGAACCACTCCAACGCCAAACGTTCATTCGCATTCTCGGCGAGCGCCATGATCCAGTCCCCCTGTCGAAAGTCGCATGCTATGATGCCGAAAGTTTATACTTTTGTATAAACTAATGTCGAGGGGTGATCGCGGGTGGAGCGCACGGCGCCCGCCGCTGAGAGCTCGCCAAACGCCCGTAAGCGTCGATTTCGAGGGGGATTTCGCGGATGGCTGCCAACGCAGATGCAGGTGAGGTTGCGCCCGCCGGGACAGGGGCACAGGCCGGAGCGTTAGGCCGCTTCTCCTGGGCGTTATTCGACGGGACGCGCGGACCCTACGGCAGTCTCATCACGCTTTTCATCTTCTCCGCGTATTTCGCCACGGTGGTCATTCCCGACCCGATCCGCGGGCAGGCCTTGTGGGGCTACGCGAACTCCATTGCTGCAGCTCTCGTCGCCATCGGCGCTCCCGTCGTTGGAGCCATTGCCGATGCCAGCGGCCGGCGCAAACCCTGGATCGCCGCCTGCATGCTGGTCGGCATTCCCTCCATGGCGCTGCTGTTCCTTGCGACGCCGAACATGGGTCCGTCGCTGGTGTGGGTGATCGTGGCGCTCGTCGGTGCAGGCGCGAGCATCGAGTACGCCGCGATCTTTCTGAATGCAATGCTGCCCAACATCGCCTCGCGCGCCCGCATCGGCGTGCTGAGCGGCATGGGCCTGAGCTTTGCGAATCTCTCGAACATCATCGTGCTGCTCTTCTTCCTGTTCGCGTGGAGCTGGAGCTCGCAGCCGCTTTTCGGGCTCGACGCCGCACAGCACGAGCCCGAGCGGGCGGTCGGCCCCATCGCGGCGCTCTGGTGGCTGATCTTCGGGCTGCCGCTCTTTCTGTTCACGCCGGATTCGCCTGCGACGGGCGCGAGCAAGCTTCAGGCCGTACGCCTGGGCTTTCGCAGCCTGAGGGACACCATCCCGAAACTGCGGCGTTACGAGAACACCACACGCTTTCTGATTGCGCGCATGGTTTTCAACGAGGGCTTCATCGTCATGATGATGCTCACAGGGGTCTACGCGGCGGGCATGATGCACTGGACGCCGCGGATGCTGATCGCGCAGGGATTGATCAACAGCCTCTGCGCCGCCATCTCCGGCTTCGTCGCAGGTTGGCTCGATCGCCGCTGCGGGTCGCGCATCAGCACGGTGATCTTCGTCAGCGGCTGCCTGTGCACGAATGTCATTCTGCTCTCCCTCACGCCGACCTCCGTGCTGTTCTTCGATCTGCCGGCCGGGGACTCTTCGGGGGGCATCTTTCCAGGCCTCGCCAACAAGGTGTTCTCGGCGACCATTGCCGCAACCGCTGTCTTCGTCACCGCAGGTTTCGCGAGCAGCCGGGCCCTCATGGCGAAGCTTGCCCCGGCACACCTGCAGAACGAGTTCTTCGGGCTGTACGCGTTGTCGGGAACGGCGACATCCTTCTTCGGCCCTCTGGCCATCGCGCTCGCCACCACCCTGCTTCACAGCCAGCGCGGCGGCGTCGCCGTCGGCATCGTCTTCCTCGCAATCGGACTCCTGCTGCTCTTCAAGGTGCGTGAGGAGCCGCGCCCAGTCCCTGCCGGAATCCGATCCGGAGGCTCGCCGTGATGCCACCCAGAACCCTGAATACCCAGCACGTCCGGCACTGGCAGGTCGGCGATGTGCAGATCACGCGAATCGTCGAGATTTTTCCGTTCCAGGTGCCCGTGGGCGATCTGCTCGCGGGGGCCAGCGCGGATCTCGTGCAACGCTACCCCTGGCTTCTTCCGCATCACGCCACACCGGATGGCCAGATCATCTTCGCCTTTCAGGCGTTCGTGGTTCGCTCGCAGGGTCGGCGCATCATGGTGGATACGTGTCTCGGCAATTCGAAGACCCGCGAATACGAGGTTTTTTCGAATCTGCAGACGAGCTTTCTTGAAGACCTGGAAAGCGCCGGGACGCCGGCGAGCTCGATCGATTTCGTGCTGTGCACCCACCTCCATCAGGATCACGTGGGCTGGAACACACGGCTGGTCGATGGCGCGTGGATACCCACATTCCCGAACGCGCGCTATCTCTTTGGGCGGACCGAATGGGAACACTGGAGTCCGCGCCGCAACGAGCAGTCGATACAGGTCCAGCATCTGGTCGATGCGATCGAGCCGGTGGTGCGTGCGGGCCTCGTGGACTTCGTGCCCGCGGACCATCGCATTACCGACGAGGTCTTCCTCGAAGCGACTCCGGGACACACCCCGGGCCACGTGAGCGTCCACATCTCTTCGAAGGGGCAGGAAGCGGTCATCACGGGGGATGTCATGCACCATCCCCTGCAGTGCGCGGAGCCCGACCTGCGCACGCACTTCTGCGCCGATCATGAGATCGCACGCACGACGCGCCGCGCCTTCCTCGAACGTTATTCGGATCGCCGCGCCCTGATCATTGGCTCTCATTTCGCAGACCCGACCGTCGGATGGCTCATCCGCGAGGCGGGTGCGTGGCGCTTCAGCTCGGACTGATCCCGCCAGACATCCCTTCACGATTCATCCGCAGGAGTGCTTCGACTTGGCTAGTGTTCAATCTTCGCTCGTTCCCGAGCGGCTCGCGCGCCTCAAGACGGTGATGGAGGCGGACATTGCCGCCGGGCGCTATTACGGCGGCGTGCTGGTCGTCGCGCGGCACGGAGAAGTCGGCTGGTTCACGGCGGTCGGACACGCCGATGCGGCTGGGCAGCGCGCAGTGCAGAAGGATTCCGTATTCAGCCTGTTTTCGGTCACCAAGGCGTTCACGAACGTGCTCGTCTTTCAGGCGATAGAGCAGGGGCGCCTCGCGCTCACCACAAGGATTGCCGATGTCATTCACGAGTTCGCAGGCGGTCTGCGTGAGCGGCTGACGATCTTCGATCTGCTCACGCATACCTCCGGCATGCCGAGCCTGTACTCACCGCGTCCGGGCATGTGCATCGATCGGCTCGACGAGGTCATCGCCGCCATCTGCGAGAACGTGCAGGCGGTCGAGGCTGCCGGCACGCGCGTCGATTATTCCCCGATGGTCAATCACGCGCTGATGGGCGAGATGGTGCGCAGGCTCGATCCGCACCGGCGCGCTTACCGGACGATCGTCGAGGAGGAGATTCTGAGCCCATTGGGTATGAAGGACACGAGCGTCGGCTTGCGCGCGGATCTGCGGTCGCGTCATTTCGTGCCTGACTTTCGCGGTAACGCGGCCATCAACCATCTGGGCCACAGCAACCTCGGGCCCAACGGCGCGTTCGAAGAGCCCGACGCCGAGATGCCGTGGGTCGGAATCGCCTCGACGGCTGGCGACATGCTGCGTTTTGCCGAGATGCTGCGACGGGGTGGCGAGCTCGATGGCGTGCGCATTCTCTCGCCGCGCATTCTGCAACTCGCCCGTCGCAACTGGACGGGTGACAAACCGAACGAAGTGTATCGACGGCTGGCGGCCGACCGCGGCTGGAATGTCATGCCGGCCTATCTCGGTCTCGGCTTTTCCCTGCGGGGCGAGGCCATCGGTAATCATTTGTTCGGAACGCTCGCGTCGCCGCAGACCTTCGGCAACTACGGCGCCGGTACCACGCTCATGTGGGTGGATCCGGAGCTCGATCTGACATTCGTGGGGCTCTGCACGGGCGTCATGACTTCCGGCGACAACATCCAGCGTTGGCAGAAGCTTTCGGATATCGCGGTGGCGGCCGCTGTCTGACAGACACACAGATGGTCTACGCCTCACAGATCGCTCCAGACGCGGAGTTCGACTACGTCATCGTCGGTGCGGGGTCCGCCGGGTGCGTCCTCGCGCATCGGCTCTCGAGCGATCCGTCGGTTCGCGTCGCGTTGCTGGAGGCGGGGCCACGCGATGACAGTGCACTCATTCGAACTCCGGCAGCGGTGGGCGCGCTCCTGCGCCACCCGCTCTACAACTGGAACTTCAGAACGACGCCACAGCGCGCCCTGAACAATCGGGTCATTCCGGTGCCGCGCGGCCGTGTGCTGGGCGGGACAGGCTCCATCAACGGAATGGTGTATACCCGCGGCCACCCGAAAGACTTCGACGAATGGGCGCGTGCGGGCTGCAGAGGCTGGAGCTATCGGGACGTTCTGCCTTACTTCATTCGGTCGGAGAACAACGAGGCCTGGCCCGACTCGCCCTATCACGGCGTGGGCGGCCCGATGAACGTCATCGACATCGTGCCTCACAATCCCCTGGTCGACCGATTCGTCGATGCGGCGGCGAGCCTCGGATACCGCCGCTGTGAAGACTTCAACGCGGGCGAGCCTGACGGCTTCGGGCCTCGCCAAGCCACCATTCGTCGGGGCCGGCGCGAGTCGACGGCCGCCGCGTTTCTGCGGCCCGC
>FTEO01000444.1_pt1 | contig 17988 bp, 14 predicted proteins | sample 1640211 | NCBI WGS metagenome assembly FTEO01 (sample SAMEA3914816, study PRJEB12502) | metagenome | biome: forest; material: soil | place: USA | collected 2011-09-16 | depth 0.3 m | reverse complement strand
AGGTAGCTGTATGAACCCGAAAGTCCGTGCGGTACGGCCGTTGCCGGACCATCGTCTGCTGCTCGAATTCACGAACGGCGAGCAGCGTGTGTTCGATGTCAGCCCGTATCTTTCAAAGGGAGTATTTCAGAAGCTGCGTGACTCGGAGATCTTCAAAGCGGCACGCGTCGTGTCAGGCTCTGTTGAATGGCCCGGCGAAATCGACTTGAGTTACGACACCGTCTATCTCGATAGCACACCGGCCCGCACGACCTCCGCGAAGACGATGGTCTGAGCTAATCGTCAGGCGGCCTTGGGCTCCACGGTCATGCGCGCCCGCAGACCCGGATGGTTGTCGGCGAATTCGAGCGAGCCGCCATGGAGCTTCGCGACGGCCTCGACGAGACTCAGGCCGAGCCCGACGCCTGGCGTGCCGCGGCTCGCATCCCCGCGATAGAACCGTTCCACGACCTTCGGCTTCTCGTTGTCGGAGATGCCGGGGCCATTGTCGGCAACGGCAATTTCGACCCCCTGCTCCGTGCGGCGTGGAATCTCCACGGTGATCGTGCCGCCCGTGGGCACGTACTTCAGCGCGTTGTCGATGAGATTGCTCACCGCCTGTGCGAGCAGCACGGGGTCTCCGGAGGTGGGGGCCGGCCCTGAATCGCGGAACGCCAGCGCGACGCCCTTCAGCTCCGCCGCAGGCAGATAGAACTCCACGGCTTCGGCTGCCACTTCTGCCGCATCGAGCGGCACGAAGCCCGAGCGTCGCATGCCCGAATCGATCTGCGCGAGCCGCAGCAGTGCGTGGAAGATCGCGATGACGCGGTCCACGTCGACGAGTGCAGCGTCGATCTCGGCAAACGTTTCAGTGGGGGAAGGCCGCGTGAGCGACAGCTCCTCGAGGCGCGAGCGCAGCTCCGCGAGCGGCGTGCGCAGATCGTGCGCAATGGAATTCGAGACGTTGCGCACGCCACTGATGAGCTGCTCGATCTGGTCGAGCATGCGATTGATGGTCTGCGAGAGCGTGTCGAGCTCATCACCGGTCTGGCGCGTGTCCAGGCGGTGGCTCAGGTCGCCGTGCATGATCGCCGACACCGTCGCCTGAATGCCCTGAATGCGATAGAGCAACGCGCGCTGCACGAGGATGCCACCAACGACGCCGACAATAGCGAGAATCGCCGCGGCGCCCGCGAGCCCGTACCAGAAATGCTTCTCGAGGGGCGCAAAGCGCTCCGTATCGCGCCCGACGAGCAGGTTGTATCCCCCGTCCAGCGTGGAGTGCACGACCACCGAACGCGTCGGGCGCCCGTCGAGATCGAGCGTGACGGTATCGGTGCCCGCCTTCGAGGGCAAAACAGAAGGCCATGCCGGCAGGTTGCCCGCGAGCGGATGCAGTGCCGAATCCGTGAAAAGCAGGATGCGCTCGCCCGCAATTTGCAGGCCCACGCGCTCGCGAATGAAGGCGACCAGGCCATCCGAGCCGTTGCGGCGGAACACCTCCGTGAGACGCTGCGCGTCCGCCTTGAGGATCTCCGCTCGGCCGTCTTCGATCGTGCTCTGCCACGCGTACCAGAGCGGCGCAGCGAAAAGGATCAGCGCCGCCACGCCGAAGGCGATGTAGCCCGCCGCCAGTGTCGTCGCAGACGATCTCAGTATGCGTGTCATGCGCGCCGCCGCCCGCCCCCGTTACTCATGAGCCGTGATCATGTAGCCCGCGTTGCGCACGGTGCGCAGCAGCGGCCGCTCCTCGCCCACGTCGATCTTCTGCCGCAGCTTGCTCACGTGCACATCAACCACGTTGGTCTGCGGGTCGAAATGATATTCCCAGACGTTTTCGAGCAGCATGGTGCGCGTGACCACCTGCCCCGCATGCCGCATGAGATATTCGAGCAGCTTGAACTCACGAGGCTGCAGGGTAATCGCGCGGCTGCCGCGCTGAACTTTGCGAGACAGCAGATCCATGCGCAGATCGTCCACTTCGAGCAGGCGCTCGCCGCCGCCCTGCCCGCGCCGGCCCAGCGCATCGAGGCGCGCCAGCAGCTCGCCAAAGGCGAATGGCTTCGTGAGATAGTCGTCCCCGCCGCTGCGCAAGCCGTGGATGCGCTCGTCCACGTCCGACAGCGCGCTCAGGATCAAGATCGGGGTCTGGTTGCCGGAGCGCCGCAGCGCCTCGATGATGCCGATGCCGTCGATCTGGCCGGGCAGCATGCGGTCCATGATGATGACGTCGTACGGCTCGCTCGCGGCGAGGAACATGCCGTCTCGCCCGTTGTCCGCGTGGTCTACCGAATGCCCGGCCTCGTGCAGTCCTTTCGTCACGAAGCGGGTCACGCGCTCGTTGTCTTCGACCAGCAGTAGTTTCATGGCAACCGTTTCACGACGACCGGGCTTTCGGCAGCAGCCGCACAGGGGCGGAGACGACTTCGGTCGTGCGGGCCGCTTCACTGCGCCGCCGCCCGAGCCGGGTATTCAACCTGTCTAGATACAGGTAAACCACCGGTGTTGTGAAGAGCGTCAGCATCTGGCTGAGAATCAGGCCGCCCACCATCGTATACCCGAGCGGCTGGCGAAGCTCCGAGCCCGTGCCCCGCCCCAGCATCAGGGGCAGCGCGCCCAGGAGCGCCGCCATGGTCGTCATCATGATGGGCCGGAACCGCAGGAGGCACGCCTGCCGGATGGAAGCCTCCGGCGAGAGATGCTGCTCGCGTTCGGCGTGGATCGCGAAATCCACCATCATGATGCCGTTCTTCTTCACGATGCCAATCAGAAGAATGATGCCGATCAGCGCGATGACGGACAGATCGAAGCCGAAGGCCATGAGCATGAGGAGCGCGCCGACACCCGCCGAAGGCAGCGTCGAGAGGATCGTCAGCGGATGGATGTAGCTCTCGTAGAGCATGCCCAGGATGATGTACACCACCACCAGTGCGCCCAGAATGAGCAGCGGCTCGCTCTTGAGCGATGACTGGAACGCCTGCGCCGTACCCTGGAACGTGCCGTTCACGGACTGCGGCATGCCGAGCGTCTGCGCCTCGCGCTCGATAGCATCCACCGCCTGGCCAAGCGAGGCGCCCGGAGCCAGATTGAACGACAGCGTCACCGCCGGGAACTGGCTGAGGTGGTTGATCGACAGATACGACACGTGCTGCGTATCGAACTTGGCAAACGTCGAGAGCGGAATCTGCTGCCCCGTGACCGGCGACTTCACGTAGAGCTTGTCGAGCGTGTGCGGATCGGACTGTAGCTTCGGGGTGATCTCCAGGATCACGTGATACGTGTTGAGCTGCGTGAAGTACTGCGACACCTGCCGCTGCCCGAAGGCATCGTAGAGCGTCTGGTTGATCACCGCTGGCTGAATGCCGAAGCGTGCGGCCTGGTCGCGGTCGATGGCGATGGCGAGCTGGGTGCTGTTGGCCTGCTGGTCCGAGGCGAGGTCGCGCAGCTCCGGCAGCTTGTGCAGATGGTCCAGCATGCGCGGCGCCCAGATGTTGAGCTCATCGAGGTCCGCATCCTGCAGGGTGTATTGATATTGCGTGCGCGCGAGACGGCCGCCCACGTTCAGATCCTGCACCGCCTGCAGGAAGAGCGTGGCGCCCTGAACCTTGCCCACCTCTTTACGGATGCGCGCGATGATCTCATCTGCCGTAGACGTGCGTTGTGAGCGCGGCTTGAGGCCGAGCACCGCGAACGCATTGTTGAGCGGCCGCTGCCCGCCCACGAACGCGCTGTACGCCGCCACATCCGGATCTTTCGCGACCACGTCCATGAGCTTGTGGTGGAGCGCCACCATCTGCGAGAACGACACGTCCTGCGCTGCATCCGTGAGGCCGGCGACGATGCCGGTATCCTGCTGCGGGAAGAATCCCTTCGGCACCATCACATACAGAATGCCGCTCGCGGCCACCGTCGCTGCGAATACCAGCAACGTCGCACGCTGATGGCCCAACACGAAGTCGAGCCCGCGCGTGTAGCCCTCGACCATCTTGTCGAAGCCGCGCTCGATGATCATGTAGAGACGACCGTGCTGGCGGTCTTTCTGATTCTTGAGGAAGAGCGCGCACAGCGTTGGCGAGAGCGTGAGGGCCACGAAGGCCGAAACCGCAATGGTGACGGTAACGGTGATAGCGAACTCGCGGAACAGCCGGCCCACGATGCCGCCCATGAGCAGCAGCGGAATGAACACCGCCACGAGCGAAATGCTGATGGAAAGAATGGTGAAGCCGATTTCGCCGGCGCCCTTGAGCGCGGCCTCCTTCGGCGGCATGCCTTCCTCGATGTGGCGATAGATGTTCTCGAGCATGACGATGGCATCGTCCACCACGAAGCCCACTGCGATGGTCAGCGCCATGAGCGACAGGTTGTCGAGGCTGTAGCCCACCACGTACATCACCGCGCACGTGCCGAGCAGAGCGAGCGGCACCGTCAGGCCCGGAATGATCGTGGCCCACACGTTGCGCAGGAACAGGAAGATCACGGCGACCACGAGACCGATCGTGAGCAGCAACGTGAATTCCACGTCGTGTACGGACGCCTCGATGGTCGTCGTGCGATTGACGATGCGGTCGACTTTGATCGACGGCGGCACCGAGGCCAGGATCTGCGGCAGCAGCTGGTCGATCTTCTGCACCGCCTCGATGATGTTCGCGCCCGGCTGCTTGAAGATCTGCAGCATGATGCCCGGCTTGCCGTTCTGCCACGCCGTGAGCTGCGTGTTCTCCGGCCCGTCCACAGCCACACCGATATCGCGGATGCGGATGGGCGCGCCGTTGCGATACGCCACGATGACGTCGTTCCACGGCTCCGCCTTCAGGAGCTGATCGTTGTCGTAGATCGCGAAGTTGTGCTCGGGTCCGTTGATGGCCCCCTTCGGCGTATTGACGCTCGCGGCCGTGATGACGCCCGCCACGTCCTCGAGCTGGATGCCGAGCGCCGCGATCCTGGAAGGATCCACCTGTACGCGCACAGCCGGCTTCTGCTGGCCGCCGAGATTCACCTGGGCGATGCCGGGAATGCGCGAGATCTGCTGCGCGATCACGTTCTCGGCGGTGTCGTCCACCACCGTGAGGGGCAGCACATCTGAATGAACCGAGAGAATCAGGATCGCCGAATCCGCCGGGTTCACCTTCTTATATGCAGGCGGGCTCGGCAGATTCTTCGGGAGCTGGCCGCCAGCGGCATCGATGGCGGACTGAATGTCCTGCGCGGCCGCGTCGATGTTGCGGTCCAGATCGAACTGCACGGTGATCTGCGTCGTGCCGAGCACGCTCGTGGAGGTCATCTGCGAGACGCCCGGGATGGCACCGAACTGATTCTCGAGCGGCGTCGCCACGGACGACGCCATGGTCTCCGGACTCGCGCCCGGCAACTGCGCAGAAACCTGGATCGTGGGGAAATCGATCTGCGGCAGCGGCGCAACCGGCAGCAGTGGGAACGCGGCCAATCCCACGAGAAAGATGCCCGCCATCAACAGCGAGGTCGCGATCGGGCGATTGATGAAGCGTGTCGAGATGTTCATGACGCGGCGCGCGCGACCGCATCCGGGCTCGCGCCCGCCTGGGCCGCACCTTTCGCCCGATCGCTCGGCTTCACGTGAGTGCCAGGCTGCAAGCGGAACTGGTTGCTCGTCACGACGCGGTCGCCGTCGGCAAGGCCATCCTGAATCACGGCCAGGCCGTCGTTCTCGCCTTCCGTCTTGACGGGCCGCGCCTCGACCGTCGAGTCAGGCTTCACCACGTACGTAAACGTGCCGTTCGCGCCGCGCTGCAGGGCCGCGGACGGGATGGTCAGCGCATTCTGCTGCGTCTTCACGAGCACCCGCGCATTCACGAACTCGCCCGGCCAGAGTCTGTTGTGTACGTTCGCGAACGTCGCTTTGAGCTTGACGGTGCCGGTCGTCGGATCGATCTGGTTGTCGATGAGCGCGAGCGTGCCGCGATCGAGCTCAGTCTGGCCATCGCGCGACAACGCCGCCACGGTTACCTTGCCCGCGGCCAGCGCACCCGTGATCGAGGGCAGCGATTCTTCGGGCAGCGTGAACACCACGGAGATCGGCTGAACCTGCGTCACCACCACGATGCCCGTAGCGTCGGTCGCACGAATGTTGTTGCCCGGGTCGACCAGGCGAATGCCCGTGAGTCCATCGATGGGCGACGTGATGCGCGTGTAGTCGAGCTGCGTCTTCGCGTTGTCGATGGTGGCCTGATCCGCCTGGATCTGCGCCTGCAACTGATTGACGAGCGAGGACTGCGTATCGATCTGCTGCTTGCTCGCAAGATTCGCGGGCGCGAGCGTGTTGTAGCGGTCGAGATCGCGCCGCGCGTTGCCGAGAAGCGCAACGTCTTTGGCATGCGTCGCATTCGCGGCGTCGAGCGCAGCCTGATAGGGGCGGGAATCGATGCGCGCGAGCATGTCGCCTTTGTGGACGGTCTGGCCTTCGGTGAACGCCACTACCTGAAGCTCGCCATCCACGCGAGCCGTGATCTTCGCCGTGTAGAAGGCCTGGGCGGCGCCGAGGCCTTCGAGATACACGGGCACGTTGGCGCGCTTCACGACTGCGGTATCCACGACGACGTTGTCGTTCGTACGCGTCGGCGCGGCAGCGACATTGCCCTTCGGCACCCAATGCCATCCGAGCACCACCACGACCGCCAAGCCGGCGCCGACCATCACGAGGCGCGTGCGACCGATCTGTTGAACTCTCATCGAAACGAAACTCCTATGACTGCTGCCAGCCCCCACCGAGCGCGTTGTAGAGACTCACGAGCGCTTCGAAGTGGGAAAACCGCACCTGAACCAGGGCATCCTGGGCACTGAACAACGCGCCTTCGGTGTTCAGCACCGTGAGCACGTTGACGGTGCCCGCGCGCATTTGTGCCTGCGCGTATTCATAAGCCCGGCGCGCCTGCGCCACGGCCTGTTCCTGCCGTCGCTGCTGCTCGGCCGTCTGCCGCACTCCGGTGAGGGAGTCTTCGACGTTGCCAAATGCCGAGAGCACCGCCTTGTGATAGTCGGCGAGCAGTTCGTCGTAGCGGGCGCGGTTGAGGGCGACCTGGCCAGTGAGCGCGCCACCCGCGAAGAGAGGCTGCGTCAGCCCTGCGGTGAGCGAGAAAACTCTGCTGCCCGGCGTCACCAAAGAGGACAGCGCGCTGCTCGCATACCCGCCGGCACCCGTGAGAGAGATCTGCGGAAACAGCGCCGCTCGCGCCGCGTTGACGTTGGCATTCGCGGCCACCAGCTGTGATTCCGCCTCGGCAACATCCGGCCGGCGACTCAGCAACTCGGACGGCAAGCCCTGCTGGACCTGAGGCTCGCCGAGATCCGCAAGTGTGCCGGTCGCCACGTCGACATTCTCAGGCGGCTGCCCCACCAGAATGGCCAACGCGTCGACTGTGCGCGTGAGCTGTTCCTCGAGCGGTGGCAGCGCGGCGTTCAACGTGGCGACTACCGTTTCCTGCTGCGCCACATCGAGTGCATTGACCGTTCCGACCTGCTCCTCCAGATGCAGCCCATCGAGGACTTGCTGCGCGGTGGCGAGATTCTCCCGCGCCACGTTGAGCCGCTCGCGGAACTCGAGCGCCTGAAAATACGTCGTGGCGACGCTCGTCATCACCGTGAGCTCGATCGTCTCGCGATCGAAGCGGCTCGCGTTCGCGGTAGCCTCGGCGGCCGCGTGGAGAGAACGGTTTCTGCCCCAGAAATCGAGCTCGTAACTCGCGCCAATCTGCGGGCTGAACTGCGAGAGCGTTCGCGGCGCGCCTGTTCCCGCGGGCTGCGAGCGTTCTCGCGTGGCCGCAGCGGTGAGGTCCACCGAAGGCCAGAGCGCCGCACCTGCAATGCGCGCCTGCGCATCCGCCCCGCGCACTCGGGCGACGGCGGCCCCGATGTCATCGTTGGCGTGGCGTGCCGCGTCGATGAGCTCATCGAGACGTGCGGAGCCGAAGCCCTTCCACCAGTCCTCGGAAGGCCACGTGGCAGATTGCGCGTCTGATGGGGCATCTATATGCGCGCGCCACGCCTGCGGAGTCGGCAGATCCGGTCGCCGATAGCGCGTGCCGACGCTACAACCCGCAAGCGTGGCCGCGAGGGCGAAAAGAAGGGGCATGCCGCGATTCATGGACACGCGAGCCTAGCTCCCGGCGCATTCACCCCGGATTGGCGAATGATTAACTTCCGTTAATCCGGCGAGCCGCGTGACTTAAAATGGGGGGAACAGTCCTACATCGGTCCCAGGAGTCCCCGGAAATGAGCGACCCGTCGACTTATCCCCTGGAGGGCGGCTGCACTTGTCGCGCCGTACGCTACAGAGTGACTGCCGCGCCGCTGTTCGTGCACTGCTGCCACTGCCGGTGGTGCCAGCGGGAGACCGGCGCGTCCTTCGCGCTGAACGCCATGATCGAAGCGGATCGAGTGCAGCTGCTCCAGGGTGCGCCAGAAGCCGTGCACACGCCCTCGAACAGCGGCAAGGGTCAGAAGATCGTTCGCTGTCCGACTTGTCGCATCGCGCTCTGGAGCAACTATGCAGGCGCCGGCGATGCCGTCCGCTTCGTTCGCGTGGGCACGCTCGATGACCCGGATCGCCTGCCACCGGACATCCACATCTTCACGTCTTCAAGGCAGCCGTGGGTCGTGCTGCCGGCGGGCACGCCCAGCGTGCCCGAGTATTACGACCGCAAGAAGTACTGGCCGGAGGCGAGCCTGGCGCGGCGGGCCACGTTGCTCGGAGTGTGATCGAACGATCACGCGGCCGAGCTTGCGCGCCGCGCAAGCGTCGCGAGCAGCGCATCGAAGGGCTCGACGAATTTCTTCACGCCTTCGCGCTCGAGCTGTGCACTCACCTCCCGCGGTGAGATCCCGAGCTTCTCGAGACCCTGCAGGACGTTGCGAGCCCCGGCCAGATCTTCACCGATGCGAACGGCGGGTACGCCGTGATCGCGATACGCATCGATCGTGGCGCGCGGCAACGTGTTCACGGTCTGCGGAGCAATGAGCGCCTCCACGTAGTACGTGTCCGGATACGCGGGGTCTTTGCTGGATGTGGAGGCCCACAGCAGCCTTTGCGGGCGCGCACCGCGCGAAGCAAGCCGCCTCCAGCGATCGCTCACCGACCAGTTGCGGAACGCCTCGTACGCGAGCCGCGCACTGGCGATGGCCGTACGCCCGCGAAGTGCCTTGGCCTCGGAAGTGGCCAAGGCATCGAGGCGCCCGTCCACCAACGTGTCGATGCGGCTCAGGAAGAAGCTTGCGACCGAGGCGACATTCTCGATCGAGTGGCTGGCCTTCACTCGCTGCTCGAGGCCACTCAGCCACGCGTCGACCACCTCGCCATAGCGCTCGAGCCCGAAGAGCAGCGTGACGTTGATGTTGATCCCTTCTGCGATGAGCGTGCGGATCGCGGGCAGCCCTGCCGCGGTGCCCGGCACCTTGATCATGGCGTTCGGGCGATTGAACGCGCGCCACAGGCGACGCCCTTCGGTGAGGGTTCCTTCGGTGTCATCCGCGAGATGCGGCGACACTTCGAGACTCACGAATCCGTCCGCGCTGTTGGCGCTATCGAACGTAGGCCGAAATAAATCCGCGGCCGCCTGCACATCTTCGAGCACGAGCGCTTCGTAGATGTCGCCCGCCTTGCGACCCTTGCGGGCCAGGGTCTGAATGGCGCTCTCGTACTCGGTGCCCTCGCCGATGGACTTGGCGAAAATCGCCGGGTTCGAGGTGACTCCGGCAAGCCCATCCTTGTCGATGAGGCGGGAGAACGTGCCATCGCGCAGCCAGCTCCTGCGGATGTCATCCAGCCAGATGCTCTGGCCAAGCGCGTGAACGGTCTGAAGCGTATTCATGGGTCGATACTACTCCCGTGCCGGCGCGCGGCCTTGTCATTAGCGCAAAAAGAGTCAGGGGGGCGAGGAGCTCAGCATGCGGTCGTTCGCCGCATTGGCCGCGGGCAGGAACATTCGCGTGAGACCCGGGAAATTGGCGAGACGGATTGCACCATTGCGAGCCATGAGGCCCGCTGGCGTGGCCGGAATCAACCAGTCCGCTGCGCGGCGCGCAGAGCGTCGCATCAGCGTCATCTGAGGCCGCACGCGCCGCTCGTACTCCGCAAGCGCGGCGTTTACCGGCGAGCGGCCACAGAGCTGCTCAGCTAGCACTTCAGCCGCCGCCATCGAAAGCGAAGCACCCTGCCCTGGCAGCAACGACACGGCCTGGCATGCATCGCCCAGCAGAGCGATGCGACCGCGACACCACTGCGGCATGATCACCTGGCCCACCTGCTCGTAGTGCAGATCGGGCGCCGTCACGGCGGCCGCCAATGCTGCTTTCACAGGTCCGTTCAGATCAGCGTATGTCTGCGTCAACGTCTCCACGGCGTTGACAGGGGGCACGCCGTTCGCCGCGCGATGCACGAACACTACGGCCACCTTCGAATCACGCACCGGATAGAAGCCAACCTGCCGTCCCGGCACCGAGACGATGCAGAAGTCTTCGTTCAACGAGGCCCGCACGTCCGCGTCGCGGAAGACGAACGCAGCCGTATGGAAGCCCATGAAGCGAAACCACTGCGCACCGCCGTCGCCGAACATGAGGTCGCGAATCTTCGAGTCGTGACCGTCTGCGCCGACGAGCACGTCACCCCGCTCCGCCTCACCCGAGCTCAACAGTACTTCGACCCCGCCGACGGGCGTGCGCACTTGTCTGACAGACCGCTCGAACCGCAAGGTGACGTTCGGCGGCAGTTGCTCGATGAGGGTACGCTCCAGATCCCGGCGCATGAGGCTCAGCAGCCGGCCCTCGAGGAGACGGCGGATCGCGCGGAAGGGAAGCCGTGCCGTGGATTCGCCGGCCGGGTTGCGCCAGTCGATGGCGTCGAAGTCGTACGCCAGCGCCTGGAGCTGTGGCATGAGGCCGATGCGCTGCGCCGCCTCGAAGCCCGAGCCGAACAGGTTGATCATGTAGCCTTCGTCGCGGGCCGCCGCCGCCTCGTCGAACAAGCTGACATCCCAACCCTGCCGACCCAGCTGCGTGGCGAGTGTCAGCCCGGCAATGCCGGCTCCACAAATCAGCGCTTTCATGGGTGAAAAGGTCGCAATCGACGTGCCTTCGCAGGTTTGCAGGGCCACGCACGGTGAAGTCCGCGCTCGTGATCGTGCCCTCGGGATCGTGGAATGTCGATCACAGACGCATGCAGCAGAACGCCGCGGTGGTGTACGGAATAGAGACCTCGGCACGACCTGCGAGTTCCGGCGTTGCCTCGATCAACTTACGCACTCCCGCGCGTACTTTTTCCCGCCCCGCAGGTTCAAGGGCCGCAATAAGCGAGCTCAGCTCCGTAGCCCACGCCGCAGACCGATCGCGAACGTTCCAGATCAGGCCGAGCACGCCGCCAGGCCTCAATACCCGGTGGATCTCGGCAAGCGCCGCTGGTTTTGCGAACCAGTACGGCGTCAGGATAATGGGGGCGCCCGCGCACATAGTCTTCAGCTCCCCGGGCGAAGCCTGCGGCCGCGGCCCGATGAACGGCGTCGTCTGTCTCATTCATGGCAGCAACGATCATCCCACAGATCGACGATCAACCCGCTCACGCCATGACATTTGTCATGCGCATCGACCCTTCACCGGCCGATTGCGGCGGATCACCGGCCAAACCCGGTAGGCGCACACGCACTTCTCGTTAGGATTGCGCCAGACGAGAGATTCACTTCAGGGAGAACCTATGTACGCAGTTGCAGAGATGGCCGGTGTCCGCAAACGCTTCGGCAACGTCGCCGCGCTGGACGATGTGAGTCTCGAGATCCGCAGCGGAGAGCTGCTGGCCATTCTCGGCCCGAACGGCGCGGGAAAATCGACATCGATCGCGCTGCTTCTCGGCCTTCTACAACCTGGCGCAGGCAGCGTCACGTTGTTCGGCCAGTCACCCCACTCCGTCGAAGCGCGTCAGCGCGTTGGCGTGATGATGCAGGACGTGAACCTCCCGGACTTCCGCGTACGCGAGCTCATCGAGCTGACGGCGAGCTACTACCCAGCGCCGCTCGACGTGGACGCAGTGCTGGAGCTCACGCAGATCACATCACTCGCCAATCGCCCCTACAGCAAACTCTCGGGCGGCCAGAAGCGCCTCGCTCAATTCGCCATCGCGATGTGCGGACGTCCGCAGCTTCTATTCCTCGACGAGCCCACCGCAGGTCTCGATATCAAGGCACGCGAAACCATGTGGGCGACGCTGCGCAAGCTCGTGGCAGAGGGAACTTCGATCGTGCTCACCACGCACTACCTCGAGGAAGCCGAGGCACTGGCGGATCGCGTCATCGTGCTCGCGAGGGGACGCATCGTGGCAACCGGGAGTGTCAACGACATCCGCGCCCTCGTAGCGCGCAAGAAGATCAGCTGCATCACTGCGCTCACACCCGCGCAGGTAAGCATGTGGCCCGGCGTCGAGAGCGCGCAGCTGGATCGACAGCGCCTGGAGATCACCGTTGGCGAGGCCGAGAAGATCGTGCTGCAACTTCTCATCAGTGATTCGGGTGTGAAGGAGCTGGAAGTGACCCGGGCCGGTCTCGCCGAGGCGTTTGCCGAGCTCACCCAGGAGACTGTGAAATGAACACCGCCACACTCACAATGCCCGCACCCACCACGATGTCTCTCGCCCGCCGCCTCCGCGCCTACGCCATGGAAGCGCGGTTCGAGCTGGTGCGCACCGCACGCGCGCCGGTCTTCCTGTTTCCAATGCTCGTGTTACCCGTGATGCTCTATCTGTTTTTCGGCGTGGTGCTCGTGGGGCAGCACGGCCCGCCCGATCCCAAAATCGCGCTGCTCGTCTTCAGTGGCTTTGCGATGTTCAGCGTGGTGGGGCCGGGAATGTTCGGCTTCGGCATCGGCCTCGCCATCGAGCGCCAGTCCGGAGCACTCACCCTGAAGCGCGCTTTGCCGATGCCCGCAGGCTCGAACCTGCTGGCCAAGCTGTTCGCCGCCATGGTGCTTGCGAGCGTGGTGGTCGCGCTGTTGCTTCCCATAGCGACTCTCTACGGGCACGTGACGATGAACGGTGCGCAGATCGCTCGCTTCGCAGTCGTGGCAGTGCTGGGTGTCGTGCCGTTCTGCGCGCTCGGTCTTCTCATCGGGAGCTTCGTGTCCGGAACGGCCGCGCCGGGCGTGGTCAACCTGCTCTATTTCCCGATGATCTATCTGTCGGGCCTATTTCCCTTCCCGTTGCCGAAAGCCATGCAGACCGCCGCGGTCATCTGGCCCGCGTTCCATCTGAATCAGCTTGGGCTCGCCGCAGTAGGACTGCCGACCGCCATCGATCCGCGCATCGCGGCGACGGTGCTCGTGGTTCTTACGGTGGTGTGCATCGGCCTCGCGATGCGCAGGCTAGAACGCGTGGGCTAAGCGCCGACCCGGGCGTAGCTACGCTCCGCGGCAGGCGGCAAAAACCACGCTTTTTGCCGCCGGAAACGAAGCCACTATCCGAAAAAAGCGCCGCAGGCGACTTTTTTCCAATGAACTAATCAGGGAGGACTTTGCGAACCTTCTCGGCGAGGGCGTGGGCGGTGAACGGTTTGATGATGTAGCCGCTCACGCCCGCCTGAGTGGCGGCGATGATCTGCTCACGCTTCACTTCGGCCGTGATCATGAGTACAGGGAGCCTGGCGATGCTCGGCTCGGCCCGCACGGCGCGCAGCAGCTCGATGCCCGGCATCTTCGGCATGTTCCAGTCGGTGATCAGCAAGTCGAAGTGCGCGGACAGCAGGAGCGGCAACGCCGTGGCGCCATCATTGGCCTCCTGAATGCGCTCGGAGTCGTACCCCAGCTCCTGGAGCACTTTCCTCACGATCTCGCGCATGGGCGCGAAGTCGTCAACTACCAGAAATCTATGGTTCGGGTTCATGCGAATTGCGACACGATTCGGGGCATCATAGGCGTCGCACACTCTGCAATACGTGAAATGGATCGCACCGCGCCGGCCTCCTGGCTTGCACGGAGCACGCTTTTCACGCTGCGCGCCGCCGTCCTCCTCGGGACGTAAGCTCTTCATCGCCTTTGTTTTTTGCCAGTGCAGGCGCATGCCCGCAGGCTGGTCGCGGCAACGCGTCAGCCGTCGAGCTCGCGATAGTGGCGGTACAGGTCGTCGTTGTTGAAATCGAGCCGCCGGCCGGAGGCGAGATACCGTTTGATGCGCGGCCGGGAGAACACGTGCTCCTGCAGAGCGCGCAGCCGCCGGTAGGCAGGCAGGGTTTTGCGCATCGCCTTGGGGAAGGCGTACTCCAGGCCGGCGAGCACCTGGGCCAGGGACAGGTCCGCGTACGTGAGCCGCTTGCTCACCATTCCAGGTCCGCCGGCGCGATTTCTTGCGATCACTCGTTCGAAGTAGCCCAGGAACTTGGGGACGCGATGGGCGAGAAAATCGCGTGATCGCCTCTTCGCGGGTCCCTTCTGCTGGGCGTAATACAACCCGCCGCCGATCGGATGATGCGTGTCGTGAATCTCGACGATGAAGTCGGCGATCGTAAGCTGCAGCTGATGCGTCCATAACCGGCCCGCTTCATCGCGCGGGGCAAGGCGCAGCGGGCCGCCGAGATACAGCAGGATGTTCGCGGTCTGCCCGATGAGCAGTCGCCCGGCTTTGAGGAACGGGGGTGCGAACGGCGGCCGCTCCACACTGCGCCCCTCCAGAAATTTCTCGAGCGCCGCGACGCCGCCGCCCTTCTTCTCGGGCACCAGCGCCGTATCGACGTATTTCGCGCCGGCGTATTCCAACGCCAGGCGCACGTACTCGCCGCGGCCCTGGATTCCGGGCCAGTAGTACAGCTCGTAAGTCACATCGAAGGCCTCGTGTCAGGTGTCTTCGGGTCCAGAAAACCGATGACGATCATCACGAGTCCGAGCAGCAGCAGCAAGTGGATTTTGTTCCGCATGCTGAACAAAACCCATAGTTGCGAGTCGCCGCGATCGGAGCCGGAGTGGTCCCCTCGGCGGCTCGCAGCGCTTGAGCCCGGCTTATGAAGATTGACGGATACCTTCGCTCTATTGAGTCGAGTTGTCGAACGTGCGAAGAGGTGTCCAATGTCTCGTCCCTCTCTCGCTGCCCGCCGATGAATCCTTCCAATGACGGGCCTCCGCCATCTACGGCGCTGAGCACTCGTGCTGGTTGGCAGACACTCAATTCAGTTTCCGCACGTTGGCACGCGCCGGACATCACCGAGCGGGTTAGAATTATCACGTCTGAAACGACTGCAAATTCAGTTCGGCTTCTTGTGACTGGTTCAGTCTCTCTTATGCGCCCGTGATTGCGTCCGGTGGTTGACATGTTGCTTGGCCGGGGTTGTGAGCGACCTAGGTCTTCCGAAGGTTTCAGCCATGCAGGTCATGCGGCGGCTGCACGACATGGGGAGGAGGTCATGCTCACTACGGGGCGACGCCTGCACTCTGCGACAGCTCCGCGCGCAAGCGGCGCCACCGCTCGTATTGATCGGCCTTGCCAGGCGCCTGATCTTCCTCGCCCAGCAGCCAGAATCGAAACCAGTCGATGGCTCGTTCTGCAACGGCCAGCTTGTGTTGCGGTTGCCATTTCACATGGTATTCGTCCGGAAAGACATAAGCCTCCACCGGCTTGTGGGCATCTTTCAGAGACGCGAACAGCGGCGTGGTCTGCACGAGCTCGGTGTCGGAGACCTGGATCAACAGGGGTGTGTGGACTTGTTGCGCGTGGGCGCTGAGCGCGTAAGCGCCCCAGCGCTCCATGGCCTGCTGCCCGGACTCAGCGGCGAGATACGATCTCGTGAAGATTCGCAGAGCCTCGCTCGCTTGTAGTGCGTAAGACTCCGGCGACCAGTCGCCGCTGATGGCGGCGGCCGCGAAGCGCGTCGAGTTGAAGAGCGCATAGTCGACGGTCGAGGCCCCGTCGCTGAGGCCGGTGATGCCGATGCGCTTGGGATCGACTACGCCACGCCTCTCCAATTGATCCAGAATCAAGTTGAGCGCATTGAGCTTGCGACGGAACTGGTAGCCCTCCTGCCACTCCTTGGCCTCCAGCGCCCCGAGGTCCTGCAGGTTGTCCAGAGGGTATCTCGCGGCGAGCCGCAAGTCCTCGGGACTGTCGAAACTCAGCACCAGGAACCCGGCCGCTGCCAGCGGAAAGATCGGATATTCATCGCCGACTCCGCCGTTCAAGAATCCGCGCGAGCGGTATTGGACAATGACGAGCGGATACTGTCTGCCCGCAACGTACGCGGGCGGGTAGACCAGGTGTCCGAAGGCATCGTTCCCGTAGCCGTCTTGCCATTCGATGCGCTCGACGCGGCCCGGAGCGAGCTCGCTGAACTGCGGGTTCGGGTCGTACAACGTCGAAACCTCGCCGTCGTCGAGGGCGATAGATACGAGTTTGCGTGGGACTGTCGGGGTTTCCTGCAGGCAGATCAGTGCGGCTCGTCCGGCCTCGCAGGACTCGAGTTTCCCATCGAGCCGATGGATCAGGCGGACAGCGGACGTACCCGGCTGCCATTCGTAGAGCGCGGGCAGACTGTAGGCAGCTCCTTCCATGCGCTGAAAGATCAGGCGCCCATTGCGCCACCACAGTTGCGTGAGCTGCCCGTGGCACCGGGAAGCGCCGCAGCGTCGGCCTTCAGCGAACAACGTGAGTGGGGCGGCGTAGCCGCGCATGGCTTCGGGATCTTCATTTTCCAGCCATGCCACGCGCTTTCTGGATGAATCCCAGGTGATACCCTGAATGGCGCGCGCGGCCGCGATTCCGCGCGGGCGCCCGATTTGCACGGGCGCCAGTAGCGCCCTGTGTTCCTCGGAGGTCATCGGGTGCTCCTGTCGTCCAGAATCCACGGACCATGCACGGGGCGTACAGGTCTCGGACGCCGGTGTCGGCAGGCTCCATCCATCCCCGCCACAGGCGAGCCACAGGGGCTTCGTGCTGTATTCGGGAATGAAGCGATCGTCGAGCAGGTAGCCCTGATCGCCTTCCTCCTGAGCCGCTCGTGCCATCTCTGAACGATCGCGACCCACGGTGAAATAGATTCCGGCGCTGTCCGGATGCCACTGGAAGCTCATGACGTCGGCAGCGTTGTGCGTCACCTGCTCCTCGCCGGAACCGTCCGCGCGCGCGCGCCAGACCTGGACCTGGCCTGCATCCTTCCTGAGGTAAGCCACCCATCGACTGTCGGGCGACCACCACGGCTTGATGGGCGCCTGCACGCCATTCACGCGGCCCCCCGGTACCGGGTTGAATTGAATATCACCGAAATCCCCGATGCGAACCGGTGCCCCTCCCTGAACCGGTAGCACATACCACGTGCTGTGGAATGTGTGCGCTGCCATATCCACACGTTTGACCTGAAAGGCAATCGATCGCTGGTCAGGCGAGACGCTGATCAGCCCGAAATCGCCACCGATCTCATTGAGCGAAATGAGATCGCGTGCGGTGATCGCATGAGCAGGTACCGCCGAAGGGGCATCGCCGACTCGCTCGGCGCCCGCGACGCGCATTGCAAGCGCGACGGACGCGGCGGCCAGCACCGCTCGGAGCGCAGAGCGCATATCAGTAGTGCGTTGACAATTGCAGGCTCATGTATCGACCCAACGGGTTCGCGTTGGCACCGTCGAAGGTCGCGCCGTTGTAGGCGCCGGGATACTGGGGCGCCACGAAGGGAGGCCTGGCGTTGGTGATATTCAGGACGGCGAAGGTCAACGCAGTTTGGGAAAACAGCGCGTGCTCGCCGCTCCATTGGTATCCCACGGTGGCGTCTACGGTCGTCCAGGACGCGATCGGGAGCGATGTGCCGGACCGGTTGTCGTGACTGGAATCGACGAAATTCACGAACAGCGCCGTCGTAAAGGCATCGCGGGTCAACAACGCGCGGCCACGCAGCTTGAGATCGGTTGGATTGTAGACAGTATTCAGGAGGGCGCCCGCCGGGCTCCCCGCCGTGAATCGAGTGTCGAACTTCAGCACTCTCGTGCCGCTCACGCCCGTCTCCAGCAGGCCCACGGTCGTCGGGGCAGAGT
>FTEO01000715.1_pt1 | contig 18068 bp, 15 predicted proteins | sample 1640211 | NCBI WGS metagenome assembly FTEO01 (sample SAMEA3914816, study PRJEB12502) | metagenome | biome: forest; material: soil | place: USA | collected 2011-09-16 | depth 0.3 m | reverse complement strand
GTGATCAAGGGTGAGATTCGCTCGCCGCCGAACTCGCGGAAAATCCTGCCGGGCACGACGCGCGGTGTGATCGAAGAGCTGGCCGAGCGTGCCGGCATTGGCCACCGCGCCGTGCGAGTGACAGAATCGGAGCTGCGCGGTGCCGAGGAAATCTGGCTCTCGGCGGCAGTTCGTGAAATGTCATCAGTGACCACGCTCGACGGTAAGCCCGTGGGCACCGGCAAGCCCGGACCCCTGTATCGCCGCATTCGTGACGAGCTCGAGCGTTACAAGCGCGAGCTCGCGGGGCAGCCCTGGTGAGCGAGTCCGGCGAATCCCTGCTGAAGTTTCCAACGGACTATCCCATCAAGGTGGTCGGTCGCCCCTCGGATGAGTTTCGGGCGCGGATCCACGCCGTCGTGCTCAAGCACGTGCCCAATATCGAGACCGACCGCATCAGCGAACGGCTGAGCGAGAACGGCAATTTCCTGTCCATCTCCTACATGATCGTGGCCGAGAGCCGCGAGCAGGTGACCGCCCTGGCCACCGAACTTGCTGCAGCCGACGGCGTGCTGATGGTCATTTGACCTGCCGGGCACGTCTTCACGACGTGCCCTGTGCACTGAAGCCCGGGGCTTGGCCTGTGACGGGTGCCAGTCAGCGGTTCCCGATCCATTTGTTACCTACTTATAACCGCTGGGCCCTGACGCCACGGACGAGCCCCCGGTAGCATTGCCGCCCCTATGTCCATCACCCTCGATCAGGTTACCAAGCGTTATCAGGGCGTTCCCGTCGTCAACGACGTGTCCGTCGAAATTGGCGATGGCGAGTTCTTCGTTCTGCTCGGCCCAAGCGGCAGCGGCAAGAGCACGCTGCTGCGCACGATTGCCGGGCTCACGGGCGTCGACCACGGGCGCATCGCACTTCACGGTCGCGACGTCACGCACACCGCGGCACGCGAGCGCGGCGTCGGCCTCGTCTTCCAGAACTACGCGCTTTTCCGGCATATGTCGGTGGCGGACAACATCGAGTTCGCGCTCCGCGTGCGGCGTATGAAGCGCAAGGATCGCGTCAGCCGGCGACAAGAGCTTCTGCGGCTCGTTGCTCTCGAAGGGATGGACGAGCGCCTGCCTGCGCAGCTTTCAGGTGGCCAGCAGCAGCGTGTCGCGGTAGCTCGCGCCCTGGCGCACAAGCCCGAAGTGCTGCTGCTCGATGAGCCGTTTGGTGCGCTCGACGCGAAGATCCGCGAAGAGCTGCGGCGAACCATTCGCCAGGTGCAGCGCGAGCTCGGGATCACCACCGTGCTCGTCACGCACGACCAGGAAGAAGCCTTCGCGCTCGCCGACCGCATCGGCGTGATGAATCTCGGCCGCCTGCTCGAGATGGGCCGGCCGGATGAGTTGTACACCCGCCCGGCCACGCGCTTCGTCGCCACGTTCCTGGGCGCCGCGAATCTGCTGCTCGCCCGGCAATCGAAGAACGGCATTCATTTCGGCGCGCAGCGCGTGAATTCACATGCGTCCGGCGGCCCCACGGGCAGCCGCGAGCATGAAGTGGTCGCGGTGCTGCGGCCGGAGGAAATCGAGCTCGCGCACACGCGCGACGCGCTTGGCAGCAGCTATCTCGCGGCGGGAACGGTCGATGAGATCGTGTTCACGGGGGCCATGGAACGCATGCGTGTGCGACTCACGGATGGTGCCGGCGAAATTCAGCTCGCACGAGCGAACGGTGACGACGGAGAGTATCTCGAAGTCACGCGCACGCAGCCGGAGCAGCGCGCATTCCGGGTGGAGCGCGGGCAGAGCGTTGCCATTGGCGTGCGACGAATCCACGTGCTGCCGACTCCGCTTTCGAGCTTCACGGCCTGCGCGCCGAGCGAATCCGAAGTCGCAGCCCTCAGCAGCCAGCCGTTACTCGTCGAGCTGGCCACGCGAATGAAGACTCGCGTCGCCGCTCGAGTGGAACCCGCGCTTGCCGATGGCGAGTGCTCCTCTCGTGAAGGCAAATTCTCGGGTGCGGCGGTGATTGCCTCGCATCCGGATTCATTGAAGAGCATCGAATGCCTGCTGGAGCGTGGGGCCGAGGAAGTGTTCGTGCTTCCGCCTAATGCGCCCTCTCCGCAGCGCGTGCTCATTCACTGGGCAGACGAAGGTGCGCGAGCCGCCACGCTCGCTGTGTCCGCCAGCCTGCTGAGACATCTTTCCGCCGAAGCGATCTACGTCGATGTGATGCCTGACTCCACGCCGGACACGCAACGCCCGCAGGGAATGCGTGCGCTGCTGGATGCGCGCTCCGAGGCGCAAGCCGTGCACGGACTCGAGATGCGCACGGAGCTGCGCTTCGGGAACGTCGCGAGTGAGCTCGCCCGCCAGCTCGGGGATTCCACCACGGACCAGCTGTTGATCCTCGGCGTGTCGGAAATCGCTGGCCTCGCGCAGCGTTTCGGCGCGTTGCTCACCACGACACCGCGTTGGCCGCTGCTGGTGGTCTATCGCGAGCCAGAGGTCGTTGCGGCGTGAACGCGACTTCGCAAGTTCTGAAGCCGCTGCGCCAGCCGAGCGTGCTGCCGGGTTTCGGTCTCACATTCGGCTTCACGACAGTGTTCCTGAGTGCCGTCGTGCTGCTGCCGCTGACGGCGCTCGTGCTCATGACAGCCAAGATGAGCTGGGCCGAGTTCCTGCACACGATTTTCGATGCGCGTGCGGTGGGCTCGTACCGGCTGTCCTTCGGTGCCTCGATGCTCGCGGCGACGATCAACCTCGTGTTCGGCTTCATCATCGCGTGGACCCTCGTGCGCTATGAATTTCCGGGCAAGAAGATCATCGACGCGCTCATCGACATGCCCTTCGCGCTGCCGACGGCGGTGTCGGGCATCGCACTCACCACGGTCTTCGCGCAGAACGGCTGGATCGGCAAATACCTCGAGGCCTACGGCATCAAGGTGGCGTACACGTGGATCGGCGTTACGCTCGCGCTCACCCTCATCGGCATGCCCTTCATGGTGCGCACGGTGCAACCAGCGCTCGCCGAGGTGCAGGAAGATCTCGAGGACGCCGCCGAAACGCTCGGCGCCGGACGCTTCCACATCTTCCGCCGCATCATCCTGCCTACGGTGCTGCCGGCCATGCTCACCGGCTTCACGCTCGCGTTCGCGCGCGCGGTGGGTGAGTACGGCTCGGTGATCTTCATCTCCGGCAACCTGCCGATGAAGACGGAGATCACGCCGCTGCTCATCGTCATCAAGCTCGAAGAGTTCGACTACAAAGGCGCGGCCGCACTTGGCTTCGTGATGCTGGTGATCTCCTTCAGCATGCTGCTGGCCATCAACCTGCTGCAGGCCTGGGGACGCCGGCGCCTCGTGCGAGGCCGACGCTGATGGCCGCGCGAGCTGCAGACGTCTTCATCGACGAGCACGCGACGCGGCCGGGTCGCGACACGTTCATGACGGTGATCTCGCGAGCGGTGTTCATCGGCCTCTCGCTCGCCTTCCTCGCCGCGCTGCTCTTTGCGCCGCTCGCAACCGTCGTGGCCATGGCGTTCGAGAAGGGCTATCACGCCTTTTTCAACAGCTTCAGGGATCCGGACACGGGCGCAGCCATCCGGCTCACGCTCATGACCGCAGCGGTAGTGGTGCCGCTCAATACCCTGTTCGGACTCGCGGCGGCGTGGGCCATCGCGAAATTCGAGTTTCGCTTCAAGAGCTTCCTGATCACGCTGATCGACCTGCCGCTCGCCGTCTCCCCGGTGATCTCCGGTATGGTCTACGTGCTGTTGTTCGGCCTGCAGGGCTGGTTCGGCGTCTGGCTGCAGGACCACGACATCAGCATCATCTTCGCGCTGCCGGGCATCATCCTCGCGACCATGTTCGTCACGTTCCCGTACGTGGCGCGTGAGCTCATTCCCCTCATGCAGCAGCTCGGCAACGACGAGGAAGAAGCCGCCATCACGCTCGGCGCAGGCGGCTGGATGACCTTCTTCCGCGTCACGCTGCCCAAAGTGCGGTGGGGGCTGGTGTATGGCGTCGTGCTCTGCAACGCTCGCGCCATGGGCGAATTCGGTGCCGTCTCGGTCGTGTCGGGCCACATCCGCGGGCTCACCAACACCATGCCGCTGCACATCGAGATTCTCTACAAGGAGTACAACTCGGTAGGGGCGTTCGCCGTCGCTTCGCTGCTCATGATGCTGGCGGTGCTGACGCTGATCGTGAAGACGCTGGTAGAGCGAACAGGCTACAAGGGCCACTGAGCCCCGTGCTCGAACGCCTCCGCCAACTCATTGCCCGCCTGCGCTTCGATCCGCGCAAGGCGGGCCTCGGGTGGTCGCTCGCCGGCATCAGCGTCGGCATGGTCATCCTCGTGGTGCTCGGTATCTCGATCTCGGCGGTCGGCATGCTGCGCGATCTGGCGGATGAGCAAGGCAAAGCGCGCGTACAGCTTGCCGGCGCCATCGCACGCGAAGATCTCCGTCGCATGGGCGAGGACGCGCTTTCTTCAGCACGTGTGCTCGCAGAGCGCCCCGCCCTCGTAAGGCTGCTGAGCGAGAACCGCATGGACGCGATTCCGCCGCTGCTGCGCCGCTTCTGCGAAACGGGCGCCATCGATGCGTGCGCGGTGTTCGAGGGCGATCAGCTCGTAGCGCAGGCCGGTGCACCTATTCCGTGGTCGGACATCGTCACGGCGAATGCCGAGCAGGGCGAAACCTTTCTGGCGACGCCCGCCTCCGCCGCATTTCCGATGCTTGGTGCGGTGACTCCGCTGGGCACGCGGCCGGGTGTGCGCGTATTTATCGTGCGGCTGCTCGATCCGGAGCTGGCGCATACGCTGAGCCAGCACGTGGGGCTCGATGTGCGTCTCATCAACTACCGCACGTTCACGGCGGCGCCGGTGGACAACTTCACGCCCCTGCACGCGGCCGGTCTCGCGGACGGGCGCTCTGCCGTTCAGCGCGTGGGCCCGCTGGATCTCTATGCATCGAGCTTTCCGGTATTCGCCTCGACCGGCGAAGCCATCGTACTCATCGAAACGCGTCTGCCTGCCGCAGACATCGACAATTCGGCGAGCCGGCTGATCCGGCGGCTGATCATCACGGCGGTGGTTCTCTCGGCGCTGGCGGTGGTGGCCGGCGTCATTCTCGGACAGCTCGTTGCAGCACCGATTCAAGCGCTGACCGACTCTGCTTTGCGGCTGGGGCAAGGCGATTTCTCCGCGTCGATTCCACCGGGCGGCCCCGCCGAGGTGGGTGCGCTCGCTCGCACGATGGAAGACATGCGGCGCAATCTCGTGGATCTGACGGGCACGTTGCGTCGGCACGAGGCCGAGGCGCAGGCGGTGCTCCAGGGCATCGTCGAAGGCGTGTATGCCGTCGACAAGAACCGCACGATCCGCTACCTCAACCCGCAAGCCGCGAAGCTGCTCGGTGTGCGACCGGAAGAGGCCGTCGGCCGTTTCTGCGGCGATGTGCTGAAGCCGCGCAGCGAGAACGGACTGCGGCCATGCGATTTCAACTGCCCGATTCTCGCGGCGCGCGTCGATGGAAGCGCGAAAGCCATTGAACATCTTCAAACGGGCGAGCGCGGTGTGCGCACTACCGTGATCACGAGCTCCGGCATGGCCGAAGGGCTGCAGGTGCAGGTCATTCGTGATGAGACGGAGCTCGAGGCCGTGCGCCGCGCGCGCGATACCGTTCTGGCCAACATCTCCCACGAGTTCCGCACGCCGCTTGCGGCACAACTGGCCTCGATCGAGCTGCTACGCGAGGGGCTCGCCACGTTGGGGCCGGAGCATCAACGCGAGCTCGTGCTGTCCCTGGAACGCGGCACGCTGCGCCTCACGCAGCTCATCGACAACCTCCTGGAGAGCGTGCGCATCGAGGCCGGGCAGCTCAGCATTCGCCGCCAGAGCGTCGAGCTGATCGCCGTGGTTGAAGACGCGCGTGCGCTCATCGGCTCGCTGCTCGTGCAGCGTGGCCAGTCACTGGACGTGTCGATTCCCGAGGATCTGCCGCTCATCTCCGGCGATGCACAGCGCCTCACCCAGGTGTTCGTGAACCTCATTGCCAACGCAAGCAAGTTCGCGCCTGAATCGAGCACGATCCGCGTCGGCGCCACCACGCGGGACGGTAGTATCGAGGCCTGGATCGAAGATGAAGGGCCCGGTATGCCGGAAGGCTCGGACGGCTCGATCTTCGAGCGCTTCCGCCGTGGCGCTGACGTCGAGCCGGAGCCGGGTGGGCTCGGTCTCGGGCTGTGGATCGTGAAATCCATTGTCGATCGCCACGGCGGCACCATTATCGCGGTGCGTACGGCCGAGGAGCGCACGCGCTTCAGCGTGACGCTGCCGGCGGAGATCTCCGAATGAAAGTGCTGATTGCAGATGACGACCGCGACCTGCTCGGGCTCATAGCGTTTACGCTGACGCAGGCCGGCTACCTGGTCGTGAAAGCGAGCGATGGGCCCTCGGCCATTCACTCCTTCGATGGCGAGTCGCCCGACCTCGCGGTGCTCGACATCAACATGCCCGGCGCGAGTGGCTTCCAGGTATGCGAGGCCATCCGTGCGAAATCGCGCGTACCCATCATGATGCTGACGGTGCGCGGCGAGGAAGAAGACCTGATCCGCGCGCTCGAGCTCGGCGCGGACGACTACCTCACGAAGCCTTTCAGCCCACGCACGCTGCTCGCGCGGATCAAGGCCCTGCTTCGCCGCGCCGGCATCGAGAGCTCATCTCCGGTCGCCGCCGGCCGCGTAGCGCTGGACGTGCTCGAACACACCGTCCGCATCAGTGGCGGCGCGCCGGTGCGTCTGACGAAGCTCGAGCTCCGTCTCCTGCAGATGCTGCTCGCCAACGTCGGCCGAACGGTCACCTCCGACCGGCTTCTGATCCAGGTGTGGGGTCACCGAAACTCGGGCGATCGTCAGCTGCTGAAGCAGCTCGTCCACCGCCTGCGGCAGAAGATTGAAGTCGACCCGGCCGCCCCGCAGCTCCTGCAGACCTCGGCGGGCACCGGCTACAAGCTGGTCGTGGACTAACGCTTTCGGGAAGCGCAAAGAAAAAGCGCCACCCCTGTCCGGAGCGGCGCTCTAGAGAGATCTCGAGGGCGCGGGCTACTGCGCCATGATCTGATCGAACACACCCTTGTCGCCGAAGTGCTGCTTCTGCGCGACGGCCCAGCCGCCGAAATCCTTGATCGTCACGAGATTGAGCTTCGGGTACTGATTCGCGTACTTCGCGGCAATCTCCGGATCGCGCGGGCGGTAGTAGTTCTTCGCGATGATTTCCTGGCCTTCCTTCGTGTACAGGTACTTCAGGTATTCCGTGGCAACCTCGCGCGTACCACGACGCAGCACCACCTTGTCTACGACGGTGACCGAGGGCTCCGCGAGAATGCTGAGCGACGGCACGACGATCTGCACCTTCTCCGGCCCGAGCTCGCGAATGGCGAGCAATGCTTCGTTCTCCCATGCGAGCAGCACGTCGCCGATACCACGCTGCACGAACGTGGTGGTGGCGTCACGCGCGCCCGTGTCGAGCACCGGAACGTTCTTGAACAGCTTCGTCATGTACGCCTTGGCCGTTGCTTCGTTGCCGCCCGGCTGATGCAGGGCCCACGCCCAGGCGGCGAGGTAGTTCCAGCGCGCACCGCCGGAGGTCTTCGGGTTCGGCGTGATGACGCTGACGCCGGGCTTCACGAGGTCGCCCCAGTCCTTGACGCCTTTCGGGTTGCCCTTGCGCACGAGGAACACGATGGTCGAGGTGTACGGCGCGCTGTTGTTCGGCAGGCGACTTTCCCAGTTCACCGGCACCAGCTTGCCCTGGTTCGCAATCTGGTCGACGTCACCCGCCAGTGCGAGCGTCACGACATCCGCCGGCAGGCCATCGATCACCGAGCGCGCCTGCTTGCCCGAGCCGCCGTGTGACTGATTGATCTTCACGTCCTGGCCGGTCTTGCCCTTCCAGTACTTCGCGAACGCCGCGTTGAAGTCCACGTACAGCTCGCGCGTCGGGTCGTACGACACGTTCAGCAGCGTGACCGAGTCCGCGGCCTGCACGAGCGCCGGAGCGCCCACTACGGTGATGACCGCAGCAATCGCGGCCGCACCCAACCATTTCTTCAATGACATGCCCTGTTTCTCCTGAAAAAAGTGCGGCTCAGAAGTTGAGACCGATGCGCGTGAGGTAGGCCTTTTCGTCCGGGCGATCGCCGCCATTGGCAGCGCCACCGTCGAAGCGGGTGACCTCATAGTCTACCGACCACTTGACGTTCGGGTTGAGGTACCAGTTGACGCCGATGGCCGCAGCGCGGGCTCGGCGCGCGGAGGTTGCCGGGTTCGCGTACGAGTTGGCGCCGCCCGTGAAGGCATCGCCATCGATGCTCAGCTCGTGCACGCGGGCGACCAGCTCCCAGGCGCCGCGCCCGGCCTTGCCGACCTCGAAGTTGGAACCCGGCGTCACGGCCTTGAAGGTTTCCTCTTCGCCGGTGAGCAGCCAGTTGAGCTCGATCTGCCACGCCTTGTTGTCGAGCAGATCCGAGCGCGTCACGGCGCCGTTCACACGAGTCACGTCCTGCGACACCACGGCGTACTCACCCAGGATGCCGAAGCTGCTGAAGTAGTAATAGAACTGCGGCGAGTAGCGAAGGCGCTGGCCGCTCGCGAACGTGCCGTTGTTGATGGCCGGAGCAGTACCCGTGGCTGCAGTGTTGCCGCGATAGCTGAAGAACGTCGCCTGGCCCGGAGTCTTGTACGTGGGCAACAGTGAGTTCGTGGCGCTGCCCGTGGAATCCACGTACGTGCCACCCACACCGAAGCCGAGACCGCGCAGCGCGAAGTTGTCGGAGTTCAGGAAAGGTTGCAGGAACACGCGCGCGGACACATCGCCCTTCGAGTCGTTCTCGATATCGGGCGTGACGTTGCCGTCGCTGCTGCCGCCATCGGTGACGCCGTTCGTATAGCTGACGTTGTAATTGAGCACACCGCCGGCCACATCGCCGCCGAGCTGCACGCCGATGTCGCGATTCGGCAGGAGTGACGTCGGGAAAGCACGCTCGACGAAGCGGGTGTCATTGGCGGACTGGATGCGCTCGAGGCCTACCGGCACTTTGAATTTACCGACCGTCACGGCAGACCACGGCTGGAAGCGAGCGGTCACGTACGCGTCCTGCACGATGGTCTTGCCGCCGCCGAAGTCCGGCGTGATGCGGAAATCGTAAATGTTCGCAAACGTGCCTTCGACGATCGGCCGCACGCGACGCAGCAGCCACGTGTTCGAGGTGGCGGGGCTGCCGTCGCCTTCGAAATGACGACCGTCAATGTGGAGGACACCGCGCAGGCGCACGAAGTTCGCGCCATCGGCGGATTGAAGCGCGAAACGCGTCGGGCTCGCGCGCACCACGGGTGCGGACGCCGCGGCGGCAGTTTGCGCGTCCTGCTGAATCTCCAACTTGCGCTCGAGCACCTTGATACGTTGCTCGGCTTCTTCGAGCCGCTGCAGCACCGCCGCAGGATCAGGGGTCGCTGCGCTCTGCGCGTCCTGCGCAAGCGCTGCACTCAACGGCACCAGCGCCATGGCGACGCCTGCAAGACCTAGCCTGAGACGGAGACTCATAACCATTCCTTATTTGATAATCGTTATTTCGGACGAATACGCATCGTTCGACGCACCGGAAAGCGCGGAAGGCGCTACTCCGGGGCGGAGAATGCTAAGGAAGGCGGGGTTACGAAGTCAGTCGAGCTGAGGTTACAGCGTGGTTACGCGCGGCGTGCATACGCGCGGCGTGCTCACGCGCGAGCCGTAAATCCAAGCTCGCGCAGCAGATGGGGCTCGAGGCCGGCGGCTGCGGCATCGACGCTGCGCGTGCCACCGAGATCCGCGAGTCTTGTGACCTCGAGACCCTCGTAGCCGCACGGATTGATGCGCGTGAAGGGCTCCGCGTCGAGGCTCACGTTCATCGCGAGCCCGTGATAGCTCGAGCCGCGGCGGATACGGATGCCCACGCTCGCGAGTTTCTTGCCATCGACATAGACGCCCGGCGCGGAACGCCTGCATTCAGCGACGACGCCGATCTCCGCAACGTAACGGATGACGCTGCGCTCCAGCGCAGTGACGAGATCCCGCACACCGAGGCCGGCACGACGCAGATCGATGAGCGGATACACCACGAGCTGACCCGGCCCGTGATACGTGACCTGGCCGCCCCGATCGATCTGCACGACAGGAATGTCGCCGGGCGCAATCACATGAGCGCGACTCGCATTCATGCCGAGCGTGAAGACGGGCGGATGCTCGAGGAACCAGATCTCATCCGGTGTCGTTTCGCTGCGCTCGTCCGTGAAGCGCTGCATGGCGTGCCAGGTGGGTTCGTAGTCAACGAGCCCGAGACGCTTGATCACAGGAGCGGGCGGCGCAACCACTGCGGCCGCCGCTGTCACCGCGTTCACTTCGTCGCCGCGAGCGCGCTGTTGTCGAGGCCCGCGTTGTTACGGTTGAGCACCTGTTCGGCGCGGTAGCTCGAGCGCACGAGCGGTCCCGACACGCATTCGAGAAAGCCGCGCGCGAGCGCCCAGGAACGATAGCGATCGAACTCCTCGGGCGTGACGAAACGCTGCACGGACAGGTGATTCACCGTGGGGCGCAGATACTGCCCGAGCGTGAGGATGTCCACGTTCACCGCGCGCAGATCGTCCATCGTCGTGGCGATCTCTTCTTCGGTCTCACCGAGCCCGAGCATCAGGCTGGTCTTCGTGAGCACGCGAGGGTTGTGCCGCTTCGCATGCTCGAGCACGCGCAGGGTCTGATCGTAGCCCGCTCGCGCATCGCGCACGGGATGCGTGAGCCGGCGCACCGTCTCGACGTTCTGCGCGAACACTTCGAGGCCGGAGTCCACCACCGTCTCCACATCCGCGAGCACGCCCTGGAAGTCTGGTGTCAGGGCTTCGACGGCCGTTGCAGGCCGGCGCTGCTTGATGGCGCGGATGCAATCCGCGTAGTGCCTGGCGCCGCCGTCCGGCAGATCGTCCCGATTTACGGACGTGAGCACCACGTACTTGAGCCCCATGAGCTCCACGGTGTGCGCAACGTTCTGCGGCTCCTCGGCATCGAGCCAACCGCGCGGGTTGCCTGTATCTACGGCGCAGAAACGGCAGGCGCGCGTGCAGACGGCGCCCATCAACATGATCGTGCCCGTGCCGGCATTCCAGCACTCACCGATGTTCGGGCACTTGGCCTCCTCGCACACCGTGGCGAGCCGATGCTCGCGCACGATGCTCTTCACCGTGCTGAAGCCCTCGCCCGTGGGGGCCTTCGCCCGCAACCACGAGGGCTTGCGGGTGAGTCCGGTGACGCTTGCGCCGTGGCTTGCCTTGATGCCGTCGCGGATCGCCGTAAACCCTTGAGGGGTGACGTACTTTTCACCGCTCCGGGCGGGCGCTGAGGCCGGGCCGCTGGCGGTGACGATCGGAATACCTTTGAGCTCGGACATGAACGGCATTGTACGGATTGTTGGGTGCGGAAGCCTTGATCCACAAGGGGTAGGCAGGCCTTCGCTCACACCGGGCGCCCGTTCCGCAGGCGCGTTTCGAGACTCGCCAGGCGCTCGGGCGAGCCGATATCGGACCAGTCGCCGCGGTACACCTCGCCGCGCAGCCGCCGTGCTGCGATGGCGCGTTCCAGAAGCGGCCGCAGCGGGAATTTCCCGGGCGTGCACCCCGCGAACAAGGCCGGCGAAAAGATCCCCAGCCCGGAATAGGTGAAACGGTCGCGCTCACTCTCTATGACGTCTTCGCCCTGCAGGCCGAAATCCCCCCGCGCCACATGAGCCGGATTCGGCACGAGCACGAGCCGTGCGTACGCCTCCGGGTCGAGCGCGAGCCCGGTGAGGTCGAAGTCCGTCCACACGTCTCCGTTCACCACCAGAAACGGGTCCGGGCCGAGCAGGGGCAAAGCGTTGAAGATGCCGCCGCCCGTCTCGAGCGCGACGGGCCCTTCATCGCTGTAGGAGATACGGACGCCGTAGCGAGCTCCGTCACCCAGCGCCTCCCGAATCTGCGAGCCGAGATGCGAGAGATTGATGACGACTTCGCGGACGCCTGCGCGCGCCAGCGATTCGAGGTGATACGTGATGAGCGGCTTGCCCGCCACCGGCACGAGGGGCTTCGGAATGCGGTCCGTGATGGGCCGCATGCGCTCACCACGGCCAGCCGCGAGAACGATGGCTTTCATCGTGCGGGGCTGCATGCAGACACGCCGGCTTCGCTCACGCCGGCTTCGCTTCTGCGAGCGCACGAGCATTCGCGCGCGGCAATTCCGGCACGAACCCCTGCTCGACGAGACGCGAGAGCTGCGCAAGCTCTGCGTAGCGCGTGCACGTGTCTCGCACGTATTCGAGCGTGAGCGGGAGGTCCGCCAGATACCCAGGCTTCCCGTCGCGATACCACAGCCGCGCGAAAATGCCGAGAATCTTGATGTGCCGCTGCACGCCAATGAGATCGAACCAGCGAAGGAATTCGGCGTCGTCCTTGCCGGCGAGACCGCCTGCCGCCGCACCGCCCCGCGCCACGAGCCGCGCGCGATATTCGCGCACCCAGCGTTCCACGCGCTCGCGGGGCCAGGAGATGTAGCAGTCCTTCAGCAGCGAGACGAGGTCATAGCCGATCGGCCCGCGAAGCGCATCCTGAAAGTCGATGACGCCGGGGTTGCGGTCGCGGATCACCATGAGATTGCGCGAGTGATAGTCGCGATGAACGAAGACCTGCGGCTGGCGCATGGCCTCCACCGTCAGGAACTCGAAAGCGCCCGCGACCACGGCTTGATCCGACGCGGACAGCGTGAGCCCCAGATGCCGTGAGCTGAACCACTCCGGCATCAGCCCCATCTCGCGCATCAGCGGCTCGCGGTCGTACGGCGGAAGCTCGGCGGCCGCATCCCGGCCCTTGATCTGGATGTCCGCCAGCGCATCGAGTGCGTCGCCGTAGAGCGCTTCGGCGTCATCCCCGGCGTTGAGCCGCGCCAGGTAGAGCGTAGAGCCGAGGTCCTCGAGCAGCAGCAGGCCCTGCTCGACATCGGTCTCATGCACATGCGGCACGTGGACGCCCAGGCCTTCGAGCAGGCCCGAGACCTTGAGGTACGGCCGTACGTCTTCCTTGCCGGGCGGCGCGTCCATGACGATGAACGTGCGCCCGGGGTCACCGGATGCATCCGTCGGGGCACGCCCCGCAAAAATACGAAAGTAACGGCGGAAACTGGCATCGCTCGATGCCGGCTCGATTCGTTGCGGCGACAGGCCGAGGCCCCTTGAAACCCAGTCATGAATCAGCGCGAGGCGCGCATCGGATGGCGGCATGGTTCGACGGGAAAGACCTGATTTGGGGCCGCGCAGGAGCGGCGGGTCATTATAATGCGCGGCTTCATGCAGCGGTCGGGTCCATCAATGCGTTCGCCCCGAGCACTCTGGCTCATGCTTCTGGGGCTGGCTGGCATCCCGATCGCGGTGCGCGGGGCGGAGCCGCCGTGCGCGTCGTGCCCGTCGTCGTGTGGGCCCAGCGCCTCCATACCGGGCGCGAATGGGGCCACCGCGCCAAAGCCGCCGCTGCGGCCTACGCCCCCTTCGCCCGATGAAAAAATCGAATTCTCCGCGGACGATGCGAATGTCAGCGTGACGGGCGATGCCGTGCTGAAGGGCAACGTGGTCGTCAAACAGGGGGACCGCGAAGTCCGCGCGAACGATGTGCAGTACAAGCAGGGCGAGCAGTCCTTCCAGGTGGAAGGCAACGTCGACTACAACGACCCCCTGCTGCATGCCACCGGCAACAGTGGCAACTACTCGGCGACTCAGGGTTCGGATTTCCGCCAGGCCCAGTTCGAGCTGAAAGAGCGCTCGGCACGCGGCGCGGCCGCCCTCATGTCGCTCACGCCCGAGGGCCTCATCAAGCTCGACGAGGTGAACTTCACCACCTGCCCCGCGAAGGACACGTCGTGGCAACTGCGCGCAGACAGCATCGAGCTCGACACGCGCACTCGCATCGGCACCGGCCGCGGCACGCGCGTGGATTTCAAAGGCGTGCCGATCATGTATCTGCCGTGGATGTCGTTTCCGCTCGGCGATGAGCGCAAAAGCGGCTTCCTGTTTCCGACCATCGGGAACAGCACGCGCGGCGGCCTCCAGCTCGCGGTGCCGTACTACTGGAACATCGCGCCGAACTCGGACCTCACGTTCGAACCCACGTACTACAGCCGGCGCGGCCTCGATGCCGTGGGCGAATTCGGCCTGCTCACGCAGAAGTCGCTGAGCCACTTCGAATTCAGCTATCTGCCGAACGATGCCATCACGAACAGCGACCGCAGTCGCTTCAAGCTCGACAATCGCACCGAGCTGCCGGATGACTTCCGTTTGTACGTGGATGCGGAGTCGGTGAGCGATTCGGGCTACTTCGAAGACTTCGCGCAGGGCCCGGAAGGCACGAGCATCGCCTTCCTGGACCGGCACATCGGCGTCAGTTACCGGGACGAGCACTGGCGCGCGTCGGCTGAATTCCAGCAGTTCCAGACCATCGACCAGCAGCTCGCCGATACGGACCGGCCCTACGCGCGGCTGCCGCGCATTCTCGTCGACGCCGACTATGGCTGGGGACCCGAAGAGCGGCTGCGTTACGGCTTCGATTCCGAGCTCGTGAATTTCAGCCGCGCAACCGGGGTGACGGGCTGGCGCCTGGATGCCACGCCGGCCCTCTCGCTCGACTTCGGCCAGCCCGGATTCTTCGTTCGGCCGGGTGTCGCGTGGCGCTACACGCAGTACTCGCTCGATGACACCGCCCCCGGCCAGCGCAGCTCACCCACACGCAGCCTGCCGATTACGAGCCTCGATGCCGGCATGATCTTCGAGCGGGATTCGGGCTCGCGGGCGCAACGCCGCGTCACGCTCGAGCCGCGCATCCTCTATCTCAACGTGCCCTATCGGAACCAGGACGATCTTCCGCTGTTCGACACCGGGCTGCCGGACCTCAACCTGGTCGAGCTCTTCCGCACGAATCGTTACGTGGGCGCGGACCGGGTGAGCGATGCGAACCAGGTCAGCGTAGGCGTGACGAGCCGGCTGTTCGATGCGAAGAGCGGCGCGCAATTCCTCTCTGGCACGCTCGGCCAGATCTACTACCTGCGCGATCCGCGCGTGCATCTGCCCGATGAGGCCGTGCGCAGCGGCGGAACCTCGGACTTCGTCGCCGAGCTCGCGGTAACGGCTTACAAGAACTGGAATGCGGACTTCGGGATCCAGTGGAATCCGGAGGAGCAGCACAGCGAACGGGCGCAAGCGGGTCTGCAGTTCAAGCCGGGTGGCGAGGAAGTCGTCAACGTAATCTATCGCTTCCAGCGGGACAGCCTCGAACAGGCTGAAGTTTCGACCGCCTGGCCCCTCAGCAACCACTGGCGCGCCTTTGGCCGGTACGTCTATTCGATCCAGGACAACAAGGCCCTGGAGCGCTTTGCCGGCTTCGAGTACCGGGCCTGCTGTTGGCGCATGCGGATGGTGGCGCGCAAGTTCGTAAGCACCCGCACCGGGGTGCAGGACACAAGCATCTATCTGCAGCTGGAACTCACCGGGCTTGCCAGTGTCGGATCGGCGGCGGATGCTTTCCTCTCCGGCGCCATACGCGGCTATGATCGCCCGCAAAACAACGCCTTGAATTAAATAGGAATCTGATCCATGCAGCGGTTTCCTCGGGTGTTCCGCCCGGTGCTTCTTCTCGTCCTCGTGGGGGCTTTGGCGGCCGCCGGGACGGCCTACTCGCAAACCCGCGAGCTGACCACCACGGGCGACCTGCTGGATCGCGTTGCCGCCGTCGTGAACGACGGGGTGGTGCTCCAGAGCGAGCTCGACGATCAGGTGGTCATGATCTCCGAGCGCCTCAAGCAGCAGAAGCTCGAGCTGCCCCCGGACAACGTCCTGCGCCAGCAGGTGCTCGAGCGCCTGGTGCTGCAGGAAATCGAGATGCAGCGGGCGAACAAGGCCGGCATCAAGGTCCCGGACGAAGCGTTGAACAGCGCCATGCAGGACGTTGCCCAGCGCAACAACATCCCGCTGTCCCAGCTCCCCGAGGCGCTGCAGGCCCAGGGCATCGACTACGCGTCTTATCGGGACGCCATGCGCCGCGAGCTCACGCTTACGCTGCTGCGCCAACGGGACGTGATCCAGCGCATCTCGGTAACGCCGCGCGAGGTGGATCAATACCTCGACAAGCAGAAGAACGCGCCGGAGCAGACGGGCGAGTACAACGTCTCGCACATCCTGATCGCCGTTCCGCAGGCCGCGACGCCGGAGCAGCTCGACACCGCTGACAAGCGCGCGAGCGAGGTCTACACGCGGGCCCAGGCCGGCGAGGACTTCGCGAAGCTTGCCGTGGCGTTCTCGAACAGCCAGACGGCCCTCGAAGGCGGCGCCCTCGGGTGGAGAAAAGGCACCGAGCTGCCCACGTTCCTCACGGATCTCATCGCGCATCTGAAGGCGGGCGAAGTCAGCAAGCCGCTGCGCACGCCCACGGGCTACCACATCATCAAGCTCAACGAGGTGCGCGGCACGAACCAGCAGGTCATCGTCGAGCAGTTCCATGCGCGGCACATCCTCATGAAGCCGAATGAGCTGCAGGACGACGCCACCGTGCGCCAGAAGCTCACGCAGATCCGGGATCGCGTCGCGAAAGGCGAAGACTTCGCGGGCCTCGCTAAGACCACCTCCGAAGACACGGTCTCAGCCGCGGACGGCGGTGATCTCGGCTGGAGTGGCCCGGGTACCTTCGTGCCAGAGTTCGAGGAAAAAATCGCTGCGCTCAAGGACAACGAGATCAGCGAGCCGTTTCGCACGCAGTACGGCTGGCACATCGTGCAGGTTCTGGGTCGTCGCCAGTTCGACAATACGGATGAGCTCAAGCGGCGGCGTGCCGCCGAGGCCATCCGCGCGAGTCATGCGGACGAAGAGACCGAGCTCTGGATGCGCCGGCTCCGCGATGACGCGTACGTCGAATACAAGCTTTGATACGTGCAACGCATCGCCCTGACCTCAGGCGAACCAGCCGGTATCGGCCCTGACCTGTGTCTCGCGATCGCTCGCGAGGCGCTGGATTGTGATGTCGTGTGTCTGGGCGACAGGGGCTTGCTCGCGGATCGCGCCAGGCAGCTCCAGATTCCAGTCGCGCTGCAGGACTACGACTCCAACGCGCGCAGCAAACACGTGCCGGGCCAGCTCAAGGTTTGCCATCAACCTCTGGTGTCGCAAAGCGTGCCGGGCCGGCTGGACAGCACGAACGCCCGCTATGTGCTGGCGTTGATCGATCGCGCGATCGAAGGCGCGGTGTCCGGCGAATTCGATGCCATCGTCACCGCACCGGTGCACAAGGGCATCATCAACGACGCCGGCATCCCGTTCACGGGTCACACCGAATATCTGGCAGAGCGCACGGGCGCCGCGCTCCCGGTGATGATGCTCGCGACTGAAGACCTGCGCGTGGCGCTTGCCACCACTCACCTCCCTTTGAAAGACGTGAGCGCCGCAATCACCGTCGAGTCGCTATGTCAGGTGCTGGAAATACTCGATCACGATTTGAAACAATGGTGGGGCATTGCGGCGCCTCGCATTGCGGTGTGCGGCCTGAATCCTCACGCGGGAGAAGGCGGACATCTCGGGGATGAGGAGATCCGCGTCATCGGGCCCGCCGTGGCGCGCATGCGCGATCGAGGTCTGCTCGTGAGCGGCCCTACTCCGGCCGACACGGCGTTCGTGCCGGCCAAGCTCGCGGCGTGCGATGCGGTGCTTGCGATGTATCACGACCAGGGGCTGCCCGTGATCAAGCATTCCGGCTTCGATCGGGCCGTCAACGTCACGCTGGGTCTGCCGATATTGCGCACCTCGGTGGATCACGGCACGGCGCTGGATCTTGCCGGCACGGGCCGCGCGGATCATCGCAGTCTCGCGGCAGCGATCCGCCTCGCGCTCGCCATTGCGCCTCGTCGGCAGTGACCCCGCTCAAGACTTTTCATGCGCGTCGCGGCGCAATGCCGAGCTAGCCGACCATGCGCGCACGCAAACGCTTTGGGCAGCATTTCCTG
>FTEO01000854.1_pt1 | contig 18090 bp, 15 predicted proteins | sample 1640211 | NCBI WGS metagenome assembly FTEO01 (sample SAMEA3914816, study PRJEB12502) | metagenome | biome: forest; material: soil | place: USA | collected 2011-09-16 | depth 0.3 m | reverse complement strand
GTTTCTCGCGCTCGCGGCAATCTACTTCGTGTTCATGATCTGCGGTGCGCTCGGCTACCGCGTGCCGCGCGAGGCCATGCCGAGAATGCCGATACCCGCCGTGACGTTGAGACACAGCACCGCCCACAGGAGCCAGAACTGCGGCGTGCGCCATGCAACGTTCAGATGCACGTTGTGGCGCGTGATGAGTCTCGTCTTCGACGACTCCGCTGCCGGTGTCCACCCGGCGGGTGCCCAGGCCTCGCGCGGCACGCGGTAGCCGAGCGCACCGCAGATCATGAACACGAAGTAGATTGCCGCGAGCGCGAGAAACGTCTGCCAGACCCCAACCGACGCGGGCGTGGCGAAAAACTTCATCAGCCGGTCCGCGAGCGGCGCGCCGATCATGGCGCCGCCACCGAATCCCATGATGGCCATGCCGGTCGCCATGCCGCGACGATCCGGAAACCATTTGATGAGCGTGGACACGGGCGAGATGTATCCCAAGCCGAGCCCGATGCCTCCGATGACGCCGGCGCCGAGCCACAGCAGCCAGATCTGGTGAAGCAGCACTCCCACCGCGGAGATGACGAGCCCGCCGCACCAGCAGACGGCGGAGACCACGCCCGCTTTGCGCGGCCCGGCCCGCTCGAGCCAACCGCCCCATGTGGCCGCCGAAGCGCCGAGGAACACGAAGAACAGCGTGTACGTCCACCCGAGCACGGAGATCTTCCAGTCGCACGTGGTGCTGAACACCTGTGCGAAGAAGCTCATGTCTTTCGGGCAGGCGATCGAGCTCGTGATCCCGATCGCTTTCGACAGCGGCAACCAGAACACCGAGAAGCCATACGCCATGCCGATGCAGAGATGAATGGCAAGCGCGGCAGGAGGTACGAGCCAGCGGTTGAATTCCGGCCTCGCGACGATTCGCTCCCGCGAGAGAAACCCATTCGCAGTTGCGACGCTGGCGACAGACATGATCTTGGCTCCCCCGGTTGTCCGAACGGCCTGCAGCGAGCAGGCCTCCTATGATACGAAGCCGCCTGCCTCAGGAGAAAGGAGAAACCGCGGGATGATCAATTGCCACCGAGCCGGGCCCGCCGTGTGGTGCGTGGCACCCAGACTGATCGCCGCTTGCTTGACGGCAGCAGGGGTTCTGACGCTGGCCGCCGCGCTTGTGATGACTCCGGCGCGCGCCCTCGCCCGCCCAAGCCTCCTGGCCGCCATCAACGCCGAACGCGCCGACGGATGCGGTGGCCGGCGGGGCGTGAGCTCGCCGTTGCGGGCCAGCTCGCAGCTGGACCTGGTGGCACGCCGGATCTCGCGCGGCGAACGATTGCACGATGCGTTGGCTGCCGTGGGCTATCGCGCCATGCATTCGTCGTCCTTGTTCCTGTCGTCTTCGCGAGGCGAGGCTGACGTGGCCCGCTCGCTGGCCCGCAGCTCGTGCGGGGAGCTGAGCAACACGAGCATTCGCGATATCGGCGTCGAGCGCCGCGGCAACACTATCTGGATCGTGCTGGCCGCACCCTTCGACGCGCCCGCGCTGAAAGAGGGCCGCGATGTCAGCGAGCGCGTGCTCGAGCTCGCGAACGCGGCCCGATCGCACTCCCGTCGTTGCGGCAGCAAGCCGTTCCCCGCCGCCCCACCGCTACAACTCGCCGACAAACTCAACAGTGCGGCCAGCGAACATGCACGCGATATGGCGAGACACAGCGTGCTGGCGCACGAAGGCAGCGACGGCAGCAGTCCAGCTCAGCGGATCGCGCGCGCGGGCTATCTGTGGCACAAAGTTGGCGAGAACGTGGCCTCGGGCCCGACGACGCCTGAAGAGGTGATGGACGGCTGGCTCGCAAGCCCCGGCCACTGTGAAAACCTCATGGACCCGGACTTCAGCGAGATGGGGATCGCCTACACCGTGGATCCCCGGAGCGCCTCCGGCGTCTACTGGGCCCAGGTGTTCGCATCCCCGCGCGTTCGTAACGACGACGCGCGCAAAAAGGGAGGTTAACCCGCCGCGGCGGAGCCGGATGCCAGCGTCGGATAATCCGTGTAGCCGCGCTCTTCGCCCTGGAAGAAGGTGGTGAAGTCCGGTGCGTTGAGCGACGCCCCCTGGCGGAAACGCTCGACAAGATCCGGGTTCGCAAGATACGGCACGCCGAACGCCACGAGATCCGCGTCGCCGTTCCCGAGCGCCCGCTCGGCGAACTGCGCGTCGTAGCCGCCATTGACGATGAGGGTGCCGCGAAAACTCTTGCGCAGATGCGGCGTCACGCGCGTTGCGCTCTCCGGGAGCACATTCTTGCCCGCCACCGGCTCCAGCACATGCAGATACACGAGCCCGAGTGCGCTCAGCTGCTCGGCCAGATACATGAAGGTGGCCACGGGATCGGAGTCGGACATCGAGTAGCTGTTGCCGTTCGGTGAGACGCGGTATCCGACCTTGTCCGCACCCCACACCTTGACCACCGCCTCCGCCACGGCAAGCGGGAACCGGGTGCGATTGCGGAGGCTGCCGCCGTATTCATCCGTGCGGTGATTCGACGCATCGCGCGTGAACTGATCGAGCAGGTAGCTGTTGGCGCCGTGAATCTCGACCCCATCGAAGCCCGCCAGCTTCGCGTTCTGCGCGGCCCAGCGAAAATCTTCGACGATGTTCGGAATCTCTTCGGTCTCGAGCGCCCGCGGCGTCACGAACGGTTTGCGGCCGAGCGGCGTGGTCACTTCGCCTTCGGGGCGCAGCGCCGAGGGCGCCACAGGCAACTCGCCGCCATGAAAGTCCGGATGCGAGATGCGACCCACGTGCCAGAGCTGCGAGAAGATGCGCCCGCCTGCGGCATGCACGGCGTCCGTGACCTGCCGCCAGGCTTCAACCTGCTCCCCGCTATGGAGCCCGGGGGTGCGGATGTACCCTACGCCCTGAGGCGTGACCTGCGTTGCCTCGGCAACCAGGAGGCCAGCCGATGCCCGCTGTGAGTAGTATCGGGATGCAGCGGAGTGCGGTACGTTCCCGTCCACGGCGCGATTGCGGGTCATCGGCGCCATGACGATGCGGTTCGGCAGCGTGAGGCCGCCGAGGCGGTACGAAGAAAACAGTTCAGTGCCGGGCATAGGCGCGGAATTGTCCACGAGTTCAGCTCCGAGAGGCGAAGAGTTTTGAGTCATATCGTACAAACCGACCGATTGGTCGATGACCAGAAAATCGGCCCGTTCAACATCAAGCTGCTGGTGTGGTGTTTCCTCGCGATGTTTGCGGACGGGTACGACATCTCCGCGATGCCGTTCGCTGCACCCGAGCTCGTGCGGCAGTGGCACGTGCCGCAGAGCGCATTCGGCATCGTCTTCAGCGCGAGCCTGTTCGGCGTGCTGTTCGGCGCGCCGCTCATCGGCTATCTCGGGGACCGGCTCGGCCGACGCATCGCCATCGTGCTCGGCTCGGTGATCTTCGGATTCGCGACGCTCGCCATGATGTGGGCCACGAACCTCGACCAGATGACGGCGCTGCGCTTCCTCGCCGGCGTCGGCCTCGGTGGCCTCATGCCGAATACCATTGCGCTCAATTCGGAGCTGTCGCCGAAGCGCTGGCGCGCAACGCTCGTCGTGCTCATGTTCACGGGCGTCACGCTCGGCAGCTCCACGCCGGGCCCCGTGGCCGGCTGGCTCGTGCCTGTGTATGGATGGAAGATCGTGTTCCTGATCGGCGGCCTCGTGCCGCTGATCGTCGCGGCCTGCCTGTTCTTCACGCTGCCCGAATCCGTGAAGTTCCTGGCGTTGCGCCCGAACCGGCGGGCGGAGCTGCTGCGAACCGCGCGCCGCATGCGACCGGATCTTGCGATTCCCGACGATGCGCAGTTCGTTATCGATGCGCCGTCCGGCACGGCGGGAGGCACGGGTTTCCTCGGCCTCGCGGGCATTTTCCGCGGCGGGCTTGCGCTGATCACGCCGCTCCTGTGGGTGTGCTTCGCCACGACGCTGATGTCGAACTACTTTCTCAACAACTGGCTGCCGCTCATTTTCGAGAACAACGGCCTGACGCCGAAGCAGGCGGCCATTGCCGGCACGCTTTATCACGTGGGTGGCACCATCGGGGGCGTACTCGTGAGCCTGGTGCTCTACAGATGGGGCTTCACGGCCATCGTTGCGCTGTTTGCCTGTGCGGCGCCTGCCATTGCGGCGCTTGGCATTGGCGGTGTTTCATCCGAGCTGACGACGCTCTTCGCCGGGCTTGCGGGTTTTGCCGTGCTCGCCGTGCAATTCGGCAACAACGCGTGCTCGGGCCTCATCTATCCCACCGAGACCCGTGCGCAAGGCGTCGGCTGGGCACTCGGCATCGGCCGCATCGGCTCGATCGTCGGTCCGCTCGTGGGTGGCGCGCTGGTCGCGATGAAGATGCCGCCCCAGCAGCTGTTCCTGTGGGCCGCACTGCCGATGGCCGTGGGTTTGATTGCCGCGGTGCTGGTCGCCCGCCTCTGCTATCTCCGCTTCCGCGGCAACCGGCTGGACGACAAACCCGCGGAGCCGGAAACGGATGTGAGTGCCGCCTCAGCAAAAGCTGCGTCGCTCGCGAGGTAGTTCCTTACGGGACGCCTTCCTCTATCTGAGCTTCTTCCGCTACCCGTGCGGCCAGGCGCGCATCCATGGTGAGGCGCTGGTACTTCCAGGTGCCGCGCCTGAACAGGAAGATCGTGAGGCTGAGCGCGAGAATGTTCGCGATGGGGAAACCCCACCAGAGCCCGGCGATGCCGAGGGACGTGTGGTGGGAGAGGTAGTACGACACCGGCAGCTGACAGCCCCACTGCATGAGCATGGCGATCATCATCGCCTTCGTCGTCTGCCCCGCGCCGCGAAAGCCGCCCGCCATCGCCTGCTGCGCCGTGATGACTCCGAACACCGGCGCCGTCACGTGCGCAAACTGCGTAGCCAGCGCGACGACGCGCTCATCGCTCGGCACGAGGAAGCGGCACACCACACCCGCGAACGGATAAAAGATCAGCCCCAGCACCGTGACGGTGCCGAACGCGAGCAGTCCGCTCAACACCATGGCGCGCTCGGCGCGTTCGTACTTGCCCGCACCGATGTTCTGCGCCACGACCGTTGCGGTTGCTGACGACAAGCCCAGCGCCGGCACGAAGAAGAACGTGATGATTCGCCCGCCTACGCCGTAGGCCGCCAACGCGTGCGTGCCAAAGCCGGCGGCGAGCGCCGTGAGCACCACGCTGCCGAATGTGCGGGTCGCCTGCTCGATGGATGCGGGCAACCCCACGGCGAGGGCGTGCCTCATGAAAACGAGATCCGGCACGAAGTCCCGCGCACGGACGCGCACGCCGTAACGCCCGGTGAACAGGATTGCGACGCCCACGAGCGCCGCGAATCCTTGTGAAATGACGGTGGCTACCGCGGCACCGACGACGCCGTAGGCCGGAATCGGTCCCCACCCAAAGATGAGCACCGGATCGAGCAAGGCATTCAGCACCACGCTGCAGGCCACGACGTACAGCGGAAAGCGCACCTCGCCGACACCTTGCAGGATCGACTGAAACATCATGAAGCCGTACGAGAAGAGCAGGCCCATGTACGTGATGTGCAGATAGGAAGCCGCGAGCGGCAGCACATCCGGCCCCACCGCGATGACCTCGAGCGCGGGGCGTGCGGTGAACGTGCCGACCACCGACAGCACCAGCGCAATACACACCACCATCATGATGGTCTGCGCCGCAACATGATTGACCCGCTCGTGCTCGCGCGCGCCACTGTATTGCGCCACGAAGATGGCGCCGGCGATCGACAGGCCGCTGCCGAGCACGATGAGAAAGAACGTGAGGGGCGCCGTGACTGAAATGGCGGCAACCGCCGTCGCACCGAGCCGCCCTACCCAGAACGTGTTCACGAGCTGGTAGGACGTCTGCAACGTCACCGACAGGATGACCGGCCCGACGAGTCGGAGCAGCGCGAGAAGAATCGATCCTTCGGTGATCTGCCGCGTGCGGCGATCGAGAATATTCACTCGCCGCTCAACCTCGACCGATGAACGGCATCTTCGTGGCCATGATCGTCATGAACTGCACGTTGGCCTCGAGTGGCAGGTTCGCCATCTGCAGCACGGCGCGGCCCACGAGCTGCACGTCCATCATCGGCTCGGCGCTCGTTCCCACGCGCGGCAGGCGTGCAGCAAGGTCGGTTTGCGCGTTACCGATGTCGATCTGGCCGCAGGCGATGTCGAATGCGCGCCCGTCGAGCGAGGTGCTCTTGGTGAGCCCGGTGACCGCGTGCTTCGTGGCGGTGTAGGCCACTGAGTTCGGTCGCGGCGTGTGTGCGGCGATCGAGCCATTGTTGATGATGCGGCCGCCGCGCGGCGTCTGGCTCTTCATGAGGCGCACCGCTTCCTGCGTGCACAGGAACATGCCCGTGAGATTCGTGTCGACCACGCTCTTCCATTGCTCGAACGAGAGATCCTCGATCGGCACGGCCGGCGCACTGATGCCCGCATTGTTGAACAGCAGATCGATGCGGCCGAACACTTCGCGGGTGCGTGCGAATAACGCACGAACGGACTCGGGTTGCGTCACATCCGTGACGACGGCGAGCGCAGCCTGCTCTCCCGCGGCCGAGCTTGCCGCGGGCTGGGCGTTGCCGCTCATCGCTTCCGCGATGGCTCCCTGCAGCCGATCGAGACGCCGTCCGGCGAACACGACGCGCCAGCCATCTGCCACGAGTGCCAGCGCTACCGCCTTGCCAATGCCGCTTCCGGCGCCCGTGACGACAGCAACCCTGTGCTCGGAAAGACTCATGACTGACGACTCGTCCGCTCCCGGTATTCGGGGGTCTGAAGTGTAGTGAGGATTGATCCGCTCGCATCAGGAATCGCCCATGAGCCGAACGCCATGCCAGCGTGCGGTCAGGCGGACGCCTGCGCGGTTACCGCCCGCAGGGCCGGCACCAGATCCGGCCCTCTCACATGCGAAAGCGGCGGGACTGTGAAGTCCCGCCGCAGTTCGTACGATGCAGTGAGCGCCGAAGCCGTTAGCGCTGCACCGACGCATCGGCGTTGCCGCCGGCCGAGGCATCAACCGTCGCGCTACCCATCCGCCGCGGGGCAGGCTCGGTGGTGCTGGGCGTGCTCGGGTTGCTCGACGTGCTCGTCGCCGCCGGGGTCGTGCCGTTGTCACGCTTCGCGCTGGCGCTGGCATTGCCATCGAGCGCACCGGTGGCGTTCAGGCCGCGGGGCTGCGCCGTGCCGGACTGTGAGCTGCTCGGCGTCGGCGACGGTGAAGTCGCGGCGTCATGGCTTCCGTTGGCGAGCGACCCCGTCACATCGGTTGCCCCCTGCAGGCGCCCCTGAGCATTCGAAGGTGCGGACTGCAGATCGCTGCGTCCCTTGTCAGCAGAGCCGTGCACCTTGTCGCTGGCGTCGGCCGCTTTGTCCGCCGCCACGTCGTGCACCTTGCCGCCTGCTTCGTGTGCCTTGCCGCTGGCGTCAGCCGCTTTGTCGGCCGCGAAGTCATGGGTTTTGGTGCCGGCATCACGCGCCTTGTCCTTCGCATCCAGCGCCTTCCCGGCCGCGAGATCGGCGCCATTGCGGGTGCGGTTGCCGCCCCGGTCAGACGCCCCGCCAATGCGGCTCAGTCCGTCCGTATTGCCCGTCATCGAGCCGCCGAAAGCGCCATCCCCTGCGCCGGACAGTCCGCCGCCGAGGCCACCGCCTCGCCCACCGGAGATCGTGCCGCCCAGGCTGCCACCGAGTCCGCCGTTGGCGTTGCCGCCAAGAATCTGTGAGTAGGCTGGCGCTGCGCAAAACAGCACCGCAGCCACGGCAGCACTCGCGATCGTCTGCTTGGTGTTCATGGTCCCTGTCTCCTCAAATGGGGTCGCGGACAATTCGCGACCTTCTGAGGGGACAACGACGGCGCGGCGCGCTTTCTTCCGCGGTCAAAGGAAAAAAGTCGCCTGCGGCCTGCGCTGCTGGCGAAAAAAGCAGGTTTGACTTATTTCCCGACGAGCCGGCTGGAGGAGCCGATGAGCGCCACCACGGGCGGCGTGCGCACGGAATTGCCCACGAGCCCGTTGCCGTACACCTTGTCGAATCCGCGCGAGCCGAGGTCCAGCGCCTGCTGCGCGAGAGACGCCACAGCGCTCTGCGCAGCCGCGGGATCCGGCTCGCGCAATTGTTCCGCCAGCAACCCGGCGACAATAGGCGCCGCGAAAGACGTGCCTCGCACCGCTGCGAAAGATGGCGACAGCACGGCGGCAGCCATGTCCGCACCGGGTGCTGCGAAGGCCACTTGCGGCCCGCGACACGCCTCGAGCAACACTCTCTCGTGAGCATCTACCGCGGTGACGCCGACCACGCCAGGATAGGACGCGGGATACAGCGGCGGCGCTGCGGGGCCGTCGTTACCGACCGCCGCCACGATGATGAATCCTCGCGCGAGCACGACCTTCACCACATTCTCGAGCGTGAGGTTGCGCGGCCCCACGAGGCTCACGTTGATGACCGGCACCCGCTGACGCGCAATCCATGCGATGCCCTCGACCACGGCATCTACGGCGCCACCGGCTCCGAGCCCGCAATACACGTCGGCTGCGAACAGCTCCGCGCCCGGGGCCGCGCCATGAAACATCTCGGACTTGCCGATCATCAACGATGCGACCGCGGTGCCATGCGCACTCGGCACCGGCTTGTCGTTGCAGCCATGCTGATGAATCGCTGCGTCTCGAAAGACGGGATGCGCGAGATCGATGCCGCCATCCACGAGACCGAGCTTTACGCCGCCTGCAGGCTCACCGGTGCTTGCGGGAGGCTGCGGCTTCGACGCGCCACTCCCGACGTAACCGCTATCGACGTCACCACTCTCCAGGTAAATATGATTGAAGTCGTAGCTCCCGCCGGGATCCAGTGCTCGCAGCCGATCCAGCGCGCGGCGGGTCGACATGCCGTCCGGGGCGCGCAGCACCACGACGCGTGCGTCCAGGCCGTCCAGCACGCGTTCGCGTGCCACGGTGAACCCAGCGGAACGCGCACCGTCGAGCGCGGCGTCTGACGGCGAGAACGCGACGATCTCCGCGCGGAGGATTGGGGCGCCATTCGGGTCCCGCTCGACGCTCGCCCGCTGTGTACGCAGGAGCTCCCCGATTCGCAGGCGCCGCAGATCGGCGAGCCGGCGTACGTCGGCATCGTTGGCGACGCCATTGACGGTGCCGTTCACGGTATCCGTCACTGTGTTGGGCAGGTCGACGCGGGGCAGATTGGGCAGCTGCACTCGCGGAAGCTGCGCGTGCGCGACCTGCGCGAACGCTATCATTGCGCCCATGACCGCGCCGACCGCCATACGCGCCGTGGCACGCGAGGTTCCAGCGCGGCATCGCGTGAAGACAGTCCCGGGCTTGCGTGGACCATTGCACATGCGATCACATTAGTTGAATGTTTCGCCCCTCGCGAGGCCTGGAAGAAAATCGCCTCGTCCATCGTTATGGAAGTGAGACATGAGTCATTCGGTCGAGCGGGTGCAGGAGGAGCTGATTGCGCTCCTGCCAAGGTTGCGGCGCTTCGCGCGCACCCTGACGCGCCATCCTCACGATGCGGATGACCTCGTGCAACTTTCGCTCGAACGTGCCCTGACGAAGCTCGACCAATGGCAGCCGGGCTCACGACTGGATAGCTGGATGTTCGGAATCATCAAGAATGCGTGGATCGACGAAGTGCGTGCACGCCGCCGCCGGGACCGTGTGCTCGCGCCGGAAGAAGCAGGCCAGCACGTCGCGGATGCGGCGAGCGAATCGCACATTCACCGGCTGTCGGTCGAAGCGGCGCTGGAGCGTCTTCCGGAAGAACAACGGCTGGTCGTGGCGCTCGTGCTGGTGGAAGGGCTCGCCTACAAAGAGGCCGCGGCAGTTCTCGATGTGCCCATTGGCACGGTGACGAGTCGACTCGCGCGCGGACGCGAAGCGCTCGAAGCGTTACTCGGCGGCAAGGAAGGAGGCGCAGCATGAGCGTCAACGAAGATTTGTTGATGGCGTATGCCGACGGCGAGCTCGAGGCCGCCGAGCATGCGGCCGAACGCGCAGCGGTCGAGGCCGCCCTGAAAGCCGATCCCGCAATGGCGAGCCGTGTGGAGCAGCACAGAGCATTACGCAGGCAACTCGAGGCAACGTTCGAAGGCGTGCTCGTGGAAACGATCCCGGACAGGCTGATGGCCGTTGTCCATGCTGCACCGGGCGCTGCGAGCGAAGCGACCGTCACCGATCTCAATCGCGTGCGTGAGGCGAAAGCCGCGGAGTCGGCCGCGCGCTCCACACGGAAGCCACCGGGGCGCGCGTGGGTGCAGTGGGGCGCCATTGCGGCAAGCCTCGTGATGGGTGCCGTCATCGGCCACGTGATGCTCGAGTCCCCCGAGAGCGGATCCCTCGTCACGCGCGGCGGTCGCCTCGTCGCCCAGGGAAGCCTCGATCGCGCCCTGTCGAACCAGCTGGCAGGCGACCAGGCCGCAACCTCACCGGTGCAGATCGGCGTGAGCTTCAAGTCGAGGTCGGGCAGCTACTGCCGCACGTTCGTCCTGCATGACGTGCAGTCCATGGGCGGCGTCGCGTGTCACGAAGGCGATTCGTGGCAGGTGCATGCGCTGGCGCATGCGGAAAAGCCCGTGGGATCTGAAGGGGGCTACCGGCCTGCCGGCTCTGAAATACCCGCCGCCGTGCGTACGGAAGTGGAAGAGCAGATTGTCGGGGAACCGCTGGATGCGGCTGCCGAAGCCCAGGCCAAAAAGAGCGCCTGGCAGTAGGCACCGCACGCACCACCGCAATTCGCACGTTCACACGCGAAGGAGTCGGCGCCCATGCTCAGGGTCCTGATCGCTTCCTTTCACCTGCTGGCGCTCGGACTCGGCCTCTATGCGGTTCTCACGCGCGGCACCGTCCTGCGTGCGGAAGTGTCGAGCGACTCGCTCCGTCGCGCTTTCCGCGCCGACAATCTGTGGGCAGCTGCTGCGTTCCTGTGGCTTGCCACCGGCCTCTGGCGGGTCTTCGGCGCGCTCGAGAAACCCACCGCTTACTACCTCAACAATGACATCTTCCTGATCAAGATGGCGCTGTTCGTGCTGATGTTCGTGCTCGAGGTGTGGCCCATGCGAACGCTCATGCGCTGGCGAGCGGCGCTCCGTCGAGGTGAGGACCCAGCGGTGTTCGCGTCACGCGCGGCAGCCACCCGCGTCGCGACGATCAGTCACGCGGAAGCGCTGGTGGTGGTGCTGATGATCTTCGCGGCCACGGCGATGGCCCGGGGCTACGGCGCCTGAAGGAAAACCTCGCGCCGCGCAGGATGATCAGCGGACCTGAGGCAGTTCCCCGGCAGCGACGCGAAACGCGATGCGCCCGTGCGTCACCGGCACATGGTTCGGCAGATGCACCGTGCGCCACGCGTTGAATCCGTCGAGATCGAGGTCGTGCGGCGCGGCCCACGAGTCGCGGTGAAAATAGCTCCACACGTATTCACGCAGGAAGCCCGCGTCGTCAACCCGATCAATGTCGCTGAAATACGCGGACGCGAGGCGTACATCGTTGCGCCTGAGCTCGCGGAACGTGCTCAATGCGATGCTCCGGCCGCGCACTTCCTCCTCGAACGAGGCGTCGCGCTCGCCGACAGCGGGCCCCCCGCCCTTCTCGTTCGCGGCGTAAGCCGCGCGCGCAAACAGATATGCGAGCCATATTTTGCTCTCCTGCTCCGGCGTCGCCGGATCCCACTCGATCGCAACTTTCATGGCCGACTCGGCCGCGGCCGCTGCACGGGCGCGGGCCCGCACCACTGTATCCGCCGACGCGGGAATCGCTTCGCCGAGCGCGGCGAGAAGCTCGCCATGGGTGATCGAGCCGTCTTCCTCGAATCCCGGCGCAACATCGAAACGAGCGTCGATCACGAGGCCGTGCGCTGCGGTGAAGAGCAGATAGGTGGTGCCACCGTCGATGTCGTTCTTGTGCTGTTTGACCGTGTACCACGCCTCGCGCGCGAATCGCGGCGAATCCTTGCCGAGCGATACGTTGGCTTCGTGGCGCGGCTTCAATCTGCGCACGTGCGTGGACTGAGTCAGATCCTGCTTCGCTTCGGCATAGCGCTCGACAAGCTGCGGGGCCGCAACGCCGTCCGCCACGCCATTGGCGCCGAGGTCGGTGATGCTGAGCTCGAGGCCCATGCCCATGGCGCGGTAGGAATAGCTCAGCGAGATGTTCTTCTCGGGGCCGCTGTGCGCGCCGATGAATTCGAGCGGGCCGATGTATTCCGGCAGCGTGAGGCCGCCGATGGCGGTCGAGCTCAGGGTCTGTTCCTGTTCCGTGGCCGCCACGGTGGCCTCTGCAATGCCTTGGGCCTGAGCATCGTCCGTGGCGCGGGACAGTCCCGGTGCCAGCCCGAGGAGGGCTGCCGCAAGGAAGGCGGCCGTGAGGGTGTGATTTCGCAGCGTCAGGCCCGATGAGTCCCGGTGACCCCATCGCGCAGACTCAATTCTTGTTTTGCTCACGGCCGCCCCATCAACTTCGACGGGAGACAGGTGCAACGCCTGTGCCGAAGCCGCCGGTGCCTTGTGGGCCAGCCACTTAGCCGCCACGGCCGGTCGCACCGACGCTTGGGGTGTCAAACTTTTCGACAGCGCAGCCGGGGCAGACCGGTAGAATTGCCGCCCTATGATTCTGTGGCTCAAGGCTTTTCACGTCGTCTTCGTCGTCACCTGGTTCGCGGGGCTGTTCTACCTGCCCCGGCTCTTCGTGTACCACGCCAGCGCCACGGACCTCCTGGGCCTCGAACGCTTCGTGGTGATGGAGCGCCGCCTCTACGGGATGATGACGTTCGGCGCAGCGCTCGCCATTCTGTTCGGCATCTCGATGATAGTAGCGCAGCCCGCCTACCTGTCTCTCGGCTGGTTACGGCTCAAGCTCGCGCTGGTGCTGCTGCTCATCGGCTACCACCTCTGGTGCCGGGCGCTGATGATGGCGTTCAGGGAGGGCCGCAACACCCACTCGCATCGCTGGTTCCGGTGGTTCAACGAAGCGCCCACGCTCGTGCTGATCGCGGTGGTGATCCTGGCGGTGGTAAAGCCCGTCTTCGGCTAATTCCACAAAAACCACAAAAAAAGCGGGCCACAAAAAAGCAGGTGCACCGCTATCGATGCACCTGCCCCGCCGAAGACCACGAGGGCTCTGGGTCTTCAGCTCGCCACTCATCTCGTCACGTCTCAGCCTGCGTTCTCAAGCTTGAATTGCACCTGCACGCGGGTCCAGGACTGCACCGCCTGCCCGTTCTGCACGGCAGCGTTGAACGCCCACTTGCGGATGGCTGCCATTGCCGCTTCGTCCAGACGCGGGTGGCCAGTGCTCGTCACCACTGTGACGTCAGACGGGCGCCCGTTCGCATCCACGAGCACGCGGAACACGCCCACGCCCTCTTCGCCCGCACGACGCGACTGCGGCGGATACACCGGGTCGACGCGCTTGTTCACCTTCATGTTGGAGGTTTCGAGCGCCGGCGCCGTATCCGCGCTGATTGCCGCCGGGGCCGGCTCATCCGTCGGCACCTCGATCTCCGGGATCGTTTCGACCGGCGGCGTCTCGATCGTCGGCTGCTCGAGCTCCGGCTTGATGATCTTCACCGGCTCGCTCTTCTCCTCCGGCGCATCGATCAGCATCGCCTGAATCGGCTTGATGAGATTCGGCGCCTTGATCACGCCCATGGTGGTCGCCGCGATGTAGATGAACAGGACGTGCGCGGCCAGAATCGCAAGGGCGAGTGGCCCGCGACGGAACAGAGCCCGCTTGGGCGCAGGCCGCGTGGGCTGGTTGAGACTGGCGCGCAGATCGTTTTCGATGCTCCCTGCCGAGCTCGTGCTGAGGTTCGACTGCATGGATGCCCTCCTCTTACGCTGACTCTTGCCAGTCAGAACGTCCGGGCAGCGCCGGAGTTCGAATTTCTGCTGTATTTCCGAGGGTTTATGTCGTCCTACAGCGACGTATCGAGGCGTCCTACAGCGGATCGCGGCTCCTGAGCCCCAGGTCGCGTCCGCCCCACTACCGTGCGGGTGGCCGCTGAATGCTGCACCACGATCGGGCGCAGGCGTGGCGGTGTTGTCTTCGCATCGGGGCAACCACGCAATGAGCGGCTCTCTTCCATGTTCTGTGATGAATTGCAGCCGGGCTGGTGCCTGCGATTGCTAGGGTCCGCGCATCGATTTTGCTTCCCGATCTCATGAGCCCAGCCGACAAAACCCGGCGCGCACCCACGGCGCGCACCCGCGACAGCACGGAGGACGCCGCCGCAGGAACGGCGCTTACCGGCCGCTTCGCCGTGCTCACGACGTGGGCGGGGCTTCCGGGCGGCGTGGGACGCAGCCCGCGAGACATCGCCGAGCCTTCCTCGCGCGAGCAGGAATACGTGCGCATGCTGAAGACGCTGCTCGGCAACGTCGACGGCATGGTCTATCGCTGCCGTGACGACGCCGACTGGACCATGGAGTTCGTGAGCGAAGGCTGCCTGCGGGTCACCGGCTATCACCCGCGCGACCTCATGTACAACGGCCGCATCTCGTACGAATCCATCACGCATCCGGAAGACACGCTCTGGGTGCGCGAAGCCGTGCGCACGGCGCTCGATGAGCGTCAGCGTTTCGACGTGGAATACCGCATCGTCCATGCGGACGGCAGCATTCGCTGGGTGTGGGAACGCGGCACCGGTGTCGTTGGCGAAGAAGGCCGGCTCGTCGCCATCGAAGGGCTCATCCAGGACATCACCGAGCGGCGTAACGCGGTGCAGGCGCTGCGGGAAGCGGAACGCCGCTATCGTGGCCTGTTCGACAACGCCATCGAGGGAATCTTCCGCACGGCCGCCGACGGCCACTACCTCGACGCGAACCCGGCGCTCGCCAACATCTACGGCTTCGGCTCCCCCGAGGAGCTGATGAGCTCGCTGCATGACATCGGCCGCCAGCTCTACGTGGACCCGCAGCGTCGCGAGGAATTCATGCGCATCGTGCGTGCGCGCGGCTCGGTGAGCGGGTTCGAGGCGCAGGTGTATCGCAAGAACGGCGACATCATCTGGATCTCCGAGAACGCGCGCGCCGTGCTCGACGACGACGGCAAGACGCTCGCGTACGAAGGCACGGTCGAAGATATCACCGAGCGCAAACTCTACCAGGCGCGTATCGAGCAGCAGGCCAACTACGACACGCTCACCGGGCTTGCGAACCGCTCGCTGCTGCAGGATCGGCTCGAGCAGGCGCTGCTCACGGCCACGAGCTACAACACGCGCCTCGCCGTGGCGTTCGTCGACCTCGACCGCTTCAAGTTCATCAACGACAGCCTGGGTCATCACATCGGCGATGAGATGCTGAAGACGATGGCCGACCGGATCGAGTCCTGCGTGCGCGACTGCGACACGGTGGCGCGCCTGGGCGGCGATGAGTTCGTGGTGCTGATTACAGGCCAGACCGCTCCCGACCAGGTGCGCGCGATCGTGGAACGCATGCTCGCGGTGGTGGCCCAGCCCTGGGTCAGCGAGCAGGGTGAGTTCAACGTGAGCTGCAGCATCGGTGTCGCGCTCTTTCCGAACGACGGCACGGATGCGCAGACGCTGCTGAAGCATGCCGACTCCTCGATGTACCGCGCCAAGGAAAGCGGCCGGAACAACTTCCAGTTCTTCACGCGCGAGCTGAACACGCTCATGACGGAGCGGCTCGAGATGGAGAGCGGACTGCGTCGCGCGCTGGAGCGCGATCAGTTCCTGCTGCACTACCAGCCGCGCGTGGATCTCGCTACCGGGCGGATCATCGGCGCCGAAGCGCTCATTCGCTGGAGGCTGCCCGAACAGGGCATCGTCGCGCCCGGACGCTTCATTCCGCTCGCGGAAGAGACCGGGCTCATCGTGCCCATCGGCAAGTGGGTGCTGCGCGAAGCGTGCGCCCAGAACAAGGCGTGGCAGGACGAGGGGCGCGAGCCGATCGTCGTGTCAGTGAATGTGTCGGCGCGGCAGTTCCGGCAGGACAACCTGGTCCGCACCGTTGCGGAAGTCCTGGAGCAGACCGGTCTCGAGCCACGCTATCTCGAGCTCGAGCTCACCGAGAGCATGGTGATGCACGATGCCGGCCAACTCGTCGCCATGCTGAGCGAGCTCAAGCGGCTCGGCGTGCAGATTGCGGTGGATGATTTCGGCACGGGCTATTCGAGCCTGAGCTACCTCAAGCGCTTCCCAGTCGACCGGCTGAAGGTCGATCGCTCGTTCGTCGAGCACCTGGCAACGGACGCGGATGACGCCACGATCGTCCGCGCGATCATCGCCCTCGGTCACAACCTCGGATTGAAAGTCGTCGCCGAAGGCGTTGAGCTCACCGACCAGGTGAACTTCCTGCGCCTCAACCAGTGCGATGAGGCGCAGGGGTTCATTTTCTGCCGGCCGATCGAAAGTGCAGCCCTCGCCGAGCTACTGACCCGCCGTTAAAACAGTCCTACGATCTTACCGTTCTCGTCGACGTCGATGCTGTTGGCGGCCGGCACCTTCGGCAAGCCGGGCATCGTCATGATGTCGCCGCAGATCATCACGATGAATTCCGCGCCCGCGGCGAGCCGCACTTCGCGCACGTTCACCGTATGTCCCGACGGCGCCCCGAGCAGCTTCGGATCGGTTGAGAACGAGTACTGCGTCTTCGCCACGCATACCGGGTAATTGCCGTAGCCGCCTTCCTGGAAGTGCTTGATCTGCAGACGCACCTTGCTGTCCGCGCTGATGTCGCTCGCGCCGTAGATCTTCTGCGCCACCGCTTTCATCTTGTCCCACAGCGGCAGCGTCTCTTCGTAGACGAACTTGAAGTTGCTCGGCTGCTCGCACAGGCGGACGACTTCGTTCGCCACATCGAGGGCGCCCTTGCCGCCTTCGGCGAAGTGGCGCGCCAGGATGATCTTCACACCGAGGTGCGCAAGCTCCTCCTGCAGCAGCTTGATTTCGGCCGGCGTGTCTTCGGCGCGATTGTTGATCGCGACGCACAACGACAGGCCGTAGTGGTCCCGCACGTTGTGGATGTGGCGCTCGAGATTCACGAGGCCCTTCTCCAGCGCGACAAGATTTTCCTTGCCGACTTCCGCAACCGGCACGCCGCCGTGGAACTTGAGCGCGCGGATGGTCGCCACGATCACCGCGGCGGAGGGCTTGAGGCCCGCCTTGCGGCACTTGATGTCGATGAACTTCTCGGCGCCGAGGTCCGCGCCGAAGCCCGCTTCCGTGACCACGTAGTCGGCGAGCTTCAGCGCCGTCTTCGTCGCCATGACGGAGTTGCAGCCGTGCGCAATGTTCGCGAACGGGCCACCGTGAATGAACGCCGGGTTGTTCTCGAGCGTCTGCACGAGGTTCGGGGCCATGGCATCGCGCAGCAGCGCCGTCATGGCGCCGTGCGCCTTGAGGTCGCGCGCAAGAATCGGCTTCTGGTCGCGCGTGTAGCCGACCACGATCTTGCCCAGGCGCTCTTTCAGATCCTTGATGCTGGTGGCGAGGCAGAAGATCGCCATGACTTCGGAGGCGACCACGATGTCGAAGCCATCCTGGCGCGGATAGCCGTTGCCCGGGCCGCCGAGGCCGATCGTGATTTCGCGCAGCGCGCGATCGTTCACGTCTACCACGCGCCGCCAGGCGATGCGCCGGACATCGAAGCCGAGCTCGTTGCCCTGGTGGATGTGGTTGTCGATGAGGCCTGCGAGCAGGTTGTTCGCGAGCGCGATGGCCGTGAAGTCGCCGGTGAAGTGGAGGTTGATGTCCTCCATCGGCACCACCTGGGAGTAGCCGCCACCGGCCGCGCCACCCTTCATGCCGAACACGGGGCCGAGCGCGGGCTCACGCAGGCAGATGATCGCCTTCTTGCCGAGCTGGTTGAGCGCATCGCCGAGGCCCACGGTGGTGGTCGTCTTGCCCTCGCCCGCCGGGGTCGGCGAGATGGCGGTGACCAGCACGAGCTTGCCCTCGGGTCTGTCCTTGAGCGTCGCGATGTAGGCGAGCGACAGTTTGGCCTTGTAGCGCCCGTACGCTTCGAGGTTCTCTTCGTCGATACCGAGGCGAGTCTTCGCGATCTCGGTAATCCGCTTCATTTTCGCCGCTTG
>FTEO01000595.1_pt1 | contig 18147 bp, 16 predicted proteins | sample 1640211 | NCBI WGS metagenome assembly FTEO01 (sample SAMEA3914816, study PRJEB12502) | metagenome | biome: forest; material: soil | place: USA | collected 2011-09-16 | depth 0.3 m | reverse complement strand
GTAGCCTTCCGAGGTCACACCGCACCCTCTCGTGAGACGAATGACCGCGCCCGCGGACGTGTCGAGAGCAATCTCCAGCCCGCAGACGATGCCGATGCCGATGAGGTTGGACCGCGTCAGCCGCGTTTGCTGATCCAGATAGTCGAAGACGTCGTTCAGGTGTCCGCTGGTCAACACCTGGTTCGCTTCGAAAACCGGATAGGTATCAAACATGAGGTCCATGGCGATCCCCGTAAGAACGGTCAGGTGAGAGTGGTTCGCAGCGGGTAGTTACCCAACGCGGTGTTGTCCAGGCGGACCGGGTTGTGATCGCTGCCATCGTCGCAGTCGTGCAGCGTCGCGCCGGGGTAGGTGCTGCGCAGATTGGCGAGCAGACTCACGACGACCCAGAGTCGGTATGACACTTGCTTGTACGCGTCGTAGCGTTCGCCAAGCAGCTGCGCGATCGCCACGTCGGTGCCCGGCTTGAAGCTCATTCCGGCACAGAGCGTGATGACAGGCGGAACGAACACAGTGAGGTCTTCGAACGCACTGCCGGCGACCAGGTTCTGCTGCATCCAGTCGAAGAACGCCGATCCGTATTGCGTCAGCATCGCCTCGGCGCAGTCACACAACGCGGAATGCTGTACGGATGCCGTGAGCAGGTTCGCCTCGAGGATGGCTTCGATGCGCGCGAGCAGGCGCTCTTCGGTCCAATCGATTTCGGCATTGGCGTCGAGCCATTCACACCACGCGTTCTCGAAGCGCTCGAATTGCCAGCCGTGCAACGCGATGTCGACGAAGTGGCTCGTCATGAGTGCCTGCACTTGCGCCCACAGCGTCGCGTCCAGAACGGTCGTGCAGGCCACCTCGGACGGTTGGACCCCCGCACTGAACTGCGCGCCGATGAGCGCCGTAAGCGCCTCGGCGTGAATGAACTCCAGAGTCCTGTCTTCGTACCACGCGATGAAGACGGTGCTGAAGGCGTGATAGAGCGCGTTCGCGCACGCGCAAGCCGCGTCGTCTTCCGGCCGGACACCGCCTGCGGTCAGCCCTTTGTCGATGAGCAGGTCGGCGAGCTTGCCGATGACCTCATCACACGGATTTTCGACGAAGCCGTCGTTCCCGACCCAGCAAGTCTTGCCCAGCAGGTGCGACGGCGTCTCCTGCTGGATCGTGCGATCGGCGAAGCGTCGCAGGTCCAGATTGTCCGTGTATTGCGCGACCCAGCCCGGCATGACGAACGTGAGACGGCAGGAATAGGGATCCTCGCTTCCGCACGTGCCGCACGTCCCGTCGCAGCAGGCCGGGTACAACGCATCGCCCGTAAACTTCGGACGCAACAACAGGTGCTCGACGACGATCAGCCGCTCGTTCCCGCTCCACGCCATCAGTTGATCGCGCATGGCGGCGGCCGCGGCGCTCGTGTCGAAGAGCTGTGGATGCTGGCCCAGGGGCGCGCTCGCCTCGTCTTTCAGCTTCAGTCGGAACTGGCTCGCCTCGCTGTCGATCTGGTACGCGTCTGCGCGCACCATCTGCTTCACGACGGCCCGATAGCCGGCCTGCCGCGCGTCGACGTCGCTCGCCGCGGCCAGCGTCAACGAACCGTCGAGCCAGTCCCGGCCGTTCGTGTCGAGCAGCTGGAAGCTCAGCGGATATTCGCCGGCCGCGGGCGTCCCGACCGTCCAGGCGAACGTCAGATCGGGAACACCGAGCAACAGGTTGATGCGCTTCTTGATCCCCGGATAGTTGTCTTCCGAGCAAGGCTCGCGCGTGTAGTCGAATGCCTTGCCGCGGTCGTGGCTGACCTTGGGGTAACGTTTCAGAAACGCGATCTTGTTCTCGATCAGCCGCTGCTGCGCCACCTGCTCACCCGTCGCACCGGTCAACAGCAACGCGTACTCGCTGAAATCCTCTCCGAAGCGCGCGAGCAGATGATCGAGAAACCGGTTACGGCGCGCGTAGAACTCCGCGAGTGTCTCGCTCAACGCATCGATCGCCGGCTGCGTCATGCCGGGCTGCGCGATGTCGCCGAAACCGGCGATCTGCGTGGCGTTGAACAACCTGACGAAATAGGTGCGCGCCACCGACGGATCGAGCGAGAAGAGATCGCTGGTGTGCGCGAGCTGCGCCAGCGCGTTGCCGAGCAGTTGCTCAAAGACCGTCAGATACGCCTTCAACTGCAGGGCCTGCGCGCGGCGCGTTGCGGAGGCGGTGGAAGGCAGGCCGGCGGCTCCGATGCCGTACGCAAGCGGGAAGCTGTTTTGAACCGGATAGTAGTCCTGCGGGGATCGGAACGTTCCGGCGGGAATTCGCAGATCCTTTTCCGCGCTCGGGTTCTTGGGTTGCGAGGCGGCGCCGCGCAACTCCTGCAGCGTATCCGTCGCTTCGTCGACGCGCGGCAGGAACGGCAGGCCGTTCTTGTAGAACAGGAAACGCGAGAGGTTCAGATACAGCCGCGGCTGATGTCGGCCAGTGATGTACAGGAGCCACGCCGCGCTGGTCTTGTTCGGATCGAACACCGCGTTGCCGTGGTCCCAGGTGGGATCTGCGGCGCCCGCGACCGCGTTGCCCTCCGAGTCGTACTTGGTGAGCAGCAGCTGGTTCACTGCGATCACGCCGTCGATCTTCATGAGGCGGTTCACGATGTCGGAGACGCGAATCACCGCTCTCAGCGACGCTTCCTGCAGCTCATCCGCTTCGATGAAACCGCTGTCGAGCTCCGGACCGTCGAAGATGTCCTCCACTGCTTCACCAGCGTCGCGCAACTCCTGAAGCGTATGGAAGAGGATGGGCGGATTGAGATACCGCTCGATCTCGAACCAGATCTGCGCCTGCACGCGCTCGACATCCGCGTCTGCCTCAACCTCCACATCGGCGCAAAACGCCACCTCCTCGACGCCCACCGTATCGACGATGCAGTAGTCTTCGTCGAGATTGCGGTGGCTCTGCAGCCTCTCCTTCGCGCTCTTCACGGCGGCGCGCGCAAGCAGCGCCTTGCGGCGATAGCGGCGGATGAAGCCGCCCGCGCCCGGGTCAATCAATGCATCTCGAAGCGCGACCGCCGTGGTGGCATTCTTCGCTGCCGCATCGCTGAACAGACGCAGGGCCGCGTTCTCGATGACGATCGTGTCTCCGGACGAGACGATATCGATTCTGAACGTCGCATAGCAGACGTCGCGCCAGTGCCGGCGGACATAGGTGTCGCGATCGGCATCGGTGGCGAGGCTCGGATCCGTGAATACGTCGAATGTCTTCGTCGCGCCGAACCGATCCAGCGTCAGGTGGAAATTCGCCGCGTCGGCGAACGCAACGTCGCTGGCGAGGAACAGCTCCCACTGATCGCGGTTCCCCCGGGAGATATCCGGGAAGCGCAATTCCATGATGATGGGGTGAGCCCCGCCAGCGTCGTGCCAGACGGTTCGTGACTCGATCTTGCGGTCGTGCAGATCGCCGAGCTCCGGATCGTCTTCGAGCTCGAGCAGCGCTTCGTACAATCCGCGCGGCGATACCGTGACGGGCGCGAGCGCGGTATTCGCGGGCGGCTCGTATCGCAGCTGCAGTTCGCCGTTCTCATCGCACCAGGCGAGGTAGCTCGCCTCACACGTGCATTCCTTGCAGAGAAGCCACGCATTGCGAACACCGTCGAGGTCGATCAGCAGGCGCCGCAGATCGTCCGTCGTCACGGGGTTGACGGTCAGGATCTGCCGGGCCGTGAAGAACGCCTGATTGGGAAACGGCTCGCGCGGATCGGAGGGTGCGACTTCCGGCGCGAGAATATCCGCGATATTCCAGTCGATGCGATACGCCAGATCGGTGATGGCGTAGCACAGCGCTTCGAGAACGGTGATGCCGGGATCGTGGACGTTGTAGTCGGTCCACAGCCGGCTTCCCATCTGCGCGATGAACTCGATGCCTTCGCGGCGCAGGCGATAGAAATCCTCCGGCGGCTCCAGCGACGGATTCTTCTGCAGGACTTTGGACGTCTGGCTCATGCGTCACACGCACACGATTCCCCGAGCGGAACGTCCTGCACGGGCTTGATGACTGTGATCTCGTGCTTGCTCGCCGGAGCGGATGTCAGAATCGATACGGCCAGCGATCCTTGCGCCTCGTCCAAATCGACGCTTCCTGGTGCTGCGTCGGTGTCCTGGAACATCGAGAAGTCGGTGACATAGTCGACGTAGGGCTGGTCCTCCACGAAATTCAGCAACACGGACTTGTAGACCTTGCCGCCGAACGTAGGCTTGCCGCCGCCTGCGAACGCCCACGGCGCCAGAAAACGCGTGATCGCCTGCCGCAGCTGGTTCGAATAATAGGTTTCGTCGAATCCCGGGCGCAGACGCACGGAAAAGCGAAGGCGCACGGCTTCGAATTGCGGATTCATCACGTGAAGCTGCGCAAAGCAGCTCGTGCGCCCGCGCAGAAACGCCTTGATCTCTTCCAGCAGCCCGAGGCTCGTGTAGGGCTTCAGCGGATCGCGGAAGTTCTGCACCTGCAGGTTTGGAATCGTGACGAGCGTGACGTGGCCAGGCGCCAGCTCGCGGTACACACCGGTGCCGCTGTCGGTGCGTTCATACTGCGTGTGGTTCAAGCATTTGACCTGATAGATCCCTGGGAAGGCCTCCAGAACCAGGCGCTCGTAGTCCCACAGGTCGATGCCGCGATTCTTGTGGCGCAACCGCTCACTCACGCGCGTGTAGAACGCCTGACTCTGTTCGGCACCCCGTCCACCGAATGACGAGAAGGGTTGCGTGAGGCTTTTAACGGCGGAATCGGGCGTCGCCAGCTTGCTGATGGTTCCCGCGGCGAGCGGCGTCGCGGAGAAAGACGGGGAATTGCCGCGGTCCGTGAATACCGCCTCCAGCGCTTGCGCGGCCACCAATCGCAGCCTGCACACTGCGTCGCTCCTCTCATGAACGGCCGCGCGGATCCAGAACATGCCGGTCGGCAACGCGGTGTTGTCGTTCGTCGCATCGCGCGGCACGGCGAGCGTAACGATGCCCGAGTTCAACAGGTCGTCCGTCGCGTCCTGCACGTCGCCCCGCTCGAACTCGATCCATTCGTTGCGTTTCAGGTAGGACCAGTCGATGTGCGGCACAGGCTTCTGCACGAGAGGGTTCGCCGTGCCATCCGCGACCTGAAACAGCAGCGAGAGGTTTTGCGGCGGAACGAGCCCCGTGATACCGACGTAGAGCTCGGCCTCGCTCGCCAACGTATCCGGCCCGCGTTTGAACTGGAATTGCGGGAACAGGCATACGTCGGGGTCGGCCTGCAGATACGGGTGCCGCTCGGCGGCGCCGAAAGGCGTGAGGTGGAAGAATTGACCCGGTCGGTTGTCGTAGCTGTCCTGGTCGGAAGTATTCAGTGCCAGCACCGTGGCGGCCGTGGAATAAGCGACCGACAACGCAGCGGCGACAGGACCCACGGGAGGCGTGCTGCCCGGATCGGGCGAGGGCACCGGAGGGCTGCTGCCGGCGACGGTGTCTTTGCGCAGAAAATGGATGAGCGCGGTCTGATAAGCGTCACGGCCGAAATCGCCGTTCAGCCGCAACCTCACGAACCCGTAACGCGACTGTGTGCCGTAGAACTCGTTGGGTGTGAAATCCGGTTCGTCCTGCACCGGCACGTCGAGATCGTTCACGAGATCGTACGAGACGTTGTCGACGGACGGCGCCGTATTGCTGGTCGGCGTCCACGTGCCCGCGCTCAGGAAATCGAGCTCGACCGTCGGCAACGTGCTCCCCGACGGAAATTTCACAGGCGCCGTCAGCCAGCTCATATCGACGCGCAGCTCGCGGAGTGCCTTCTGAAATATTTCCTTCGAGCCGATGATCAGGCTGCTGCCACTGACCGGCGTCGCACCGAACGGCTGGAAGGGTTTCGACGGATCGACTGGGCCGAAATCATTCGAAACCGCCAGCGACTTCAGGCCGTCTACCTCGACGGCAAAATCGATGTTCTCGACCACGGCGTCCTGAAACGCCGCGTAGCGATAGGGTCGCGCGTCGTCCTGCCTGAGCTTCACGAGCAACACCGGCCGATCGGTCTGCAGCGCGTACCCGTGGACCTTCGCCGAATACGGCACGATGGGCGGCGCACCGCCGTCGATCTGGATGTACAGCTCAATGGTGTTCAGATTGATCGGGACGAAATACAGCCCGGGCTGCTTGATTTCGAGCCACCCTTTTTCCGTGGTCAGGAGGCAGCGAATGTCATTGGCAAGGTCGATTTCCTCGAAGCTCTTGCCGGAGGTCTTCAGGGTCTCGCCCGTGAAGCCGCTGACGTTGATGATCGCGGTGATCTTGCGACTGCCCTGCGCCATCAGCAGATAGTGCGAGGCGATGGCGAACCCGATATCCGCCTTCGGCATGCGGATTTCAGCGAGCGCGCCGTCCACGTAGATCTTGTTGAAGAACGGATGCCACGAGCCATCGGCGGAAGCGAGCGGCGCGCCGAGACCGTCGTCGGAATTGGCGACCGGCGACGCAAACAGCCGGCCCTGCTGCAGCGAGCTCGATCCAACCGGCTCCGTGCCGTGCCGATAAAGATTCTGCAAGGCCGCCACTTGCGCCTGGTTGGCGACGAAATCCTGCTCGTTCGCGAAAAACGCATCCTTCCCCAGCTCATCCTTGCCCGCCTTGAACAATTCGCCCGGCACGAAATCGCGACTGACGGTTTGCCTGGCAAGCTGCGCCAGAAGATGCACGTGAGCAGGCTCGGCGCTCTTCTCTTTCAGCCCGAGGATCACGCGGTAATAGAAATCCAGATGTCGCTGCGTCAGCGTATTGCCGGCGGCACGTGCATATTCGAAGAGGCGCAGGAACGCGAGGAACAGCGCGTAGTGCGGCTCGTGCGTGTCCCTGCTCTTGAGCGTGTCTTCGAGCGCAGTTTCGGCATCTGCGGTGACACGAGCGAAGACCTTCAGGAAGCGATCGAAGATCGACTTGAAGAGCGTGTGCGTCGAGCAATGATTGATCTGTTCGAACACCGTGGGCAACGAACCGTAGACGGAAGCGTCCGGCGCAATAGCGGCCGCGTAAGTCGCCCACGCGAGACCTGCGCTCCAGTCTCCGGACAATGTCGTGGACGTTGCCGGATTCAGAACCGAATCGAAACTCACGGCGGGGCTGCGCAGAATCTGCACTGGCGGCGCAACGGTGTGAATCAGCCCGCCCGAGATCCCCATCCCCGCCTTGTAATACGCGATCAACTGCTTGAAGGCGGGCGCGAGCTGCGTTTGGATCAGATTCTGCAGACCGCCTCGCAGCGGAACATCCGCTGGTAACGCCTGTCTCAAAGCGTCGAGCTGCAGGGCGAGGCTTGCAACGGCGCCGTACAGGAATCCCAGACGGTCCTTCAGCTCGTTCTCTTTGAGCTGGTTCTCCAGCTCGTTGAGATAGTCGAACCAGGCTTGCGTGCTCGTTTTGTACGCGTCCACATCTTCGATGGCCGCCGCGGCGAGCAAGACGGAAACATCGCGGCTGAAGAAGGGCGCCCAGTCCCCCGCTGGCGCATTGTTCTGATCGAAGTACTTCAGCAGCGCGGCATAGTTCTTTGCAAACACCATGCGATCCGCAACGCTGCGCTCGTCCGCAGGCGCATAGGCAGGATCCAGCGCGACCGGTGCTCGCCCATCCTGGCCCGTGCCTTCGCGCACGAGCTTCAGTGGATCGGTGTTCTGCGAGCAATCCGCGGCCATGGCTCAGTCGTTTTCCGGAAGCAGGTTGACGGTGGTCGTCAGGTTGATGTCGGTGCCCTCGTTCTTGTAGTACGGATAAACGAAGTTGAAGCGCGAGTTCGTGGTCTTCACCCGGTAGACCACGTCGATCAGCACGACACCCTCGAGCTCGAGACTGTCATCGAGTTGCACGCTTTCGAGAGTCACGCGTGGCTCGTAGTACAGGATGGCGGATTCCACTTTGTCGGCCATCAGCGTCTTCATGCGCGTGTCGAGCGTTTCGAAGACCAGCTCACTCAGGTTGCAGCCGTAGAGCGGCTGCATCACCCGCTCGCCCGGCGTCGTGCTGAGCAGGATCTCGAGACTCGAGGCGACGTCGGCATCCTCCTCGAGCATGTCCACGCGCGGCGCCTCACGCACGAACGTTGGAGGAAAGGACCAGCCTCGGCCGAGGAAGTCACGGCTCATCGGCTAACCTCCGATCAGCACGGTTGCAGCGCCCGGCCCGATGACCGAGCCGCCGCCCGCGCTCGGGTCGCCCAGGCGCGCGGCCGGCATGCCGCCGATCAGCACCGTCATCGAACCCATGACGATCGCATCCGCGCCGCAGCTGTCGCCGAGTCGTGCCGCGGGCATTCCCGCGATCAGCACGGTGGGCGCGCCGGGCGGAATGATGGGTGTCGGCGCACCCATCGTCGCCGTGCTCACGATCATGTCGGTCACTCGTGCGGCCAAAGACATAGCCTCTTCTCCCGGGAATCAGTTGATCTGCACCATTCCACCCTTGATCACGGTCATGGCGCTGCCATCGATCTTGGTCTGCGCGCCGCTCAATTCCGCCGTGCTCGAGCCCGTCGCCTTGAAGCCGCTCTGGGCGCTGAGCTCCGTGTTCGTTCCCGAGAGCTTCACGTCCTTGGACGCTTTCAGGATCAGATCCTTGGCGCTCTCGATCTTGATGCCGCTGTCGTCGAGCGTGATCTTGTTGCCGTTCTGATCCTGCAGCGTGATGCCCTTGGCGTCGTCCGACAGCACGATCTTGTTGCCCCCCGGCGTTTCGACGGTGACGACCTTCTTGTCGTCGTCGAAGGTCAGCTTGAGTTTTTCGCGACTGACGTAGCCCTTGTGGTGGTTGTCGTCCTTCGCGGGCTCGGGAGCGGGCTTGGCACTGCTATGGCACATGCCGAGAATCACCGGATAGCGCGGATCCTCGTTCAGGAACCCGAGCACCACTTCGTCGTGGATTTCAGGTCGAAAGAACGTGCCGCGATTCTTGCCGGCATCGAGCGTCGCCAGGCGCGCCCAGATACCGTCGTCATTCGCGCTGATGAGCGGCAGGCGGCACTTGATGCGGTCTTCGCCATCCGGATCGTTCTCGAGCGCCGTAACGACACCCATCTGCAGGCCGCTCATCACCGGCAGGAGTCCCGCCGCGGGCAGTGGGCGCAGGTTATAGGTTTCCGCAAACAGCTCGGGGCTGAGGCCGAACTGAACATCGGTCTCCCAGTTGCCGCTCGACACGCTGTGGCGAACGCCCGAGACATACATCTTGCCTTCGAAGCGCGCGCCAATGCCGCTGATCTCCACGATCTGGTCAGGCAGCACCGCGGCGAACCCCTGGCAGCGCGCGCGGCCGCGCACCTTGGCGAGCCGCATGCGCAACAGGCGCGCATCGGCCCAGCTTTGCAGCTCGGTCGTATCCATCGCGCCCGCGTGCCGGATCTCGCTCGTGTCGTCACCCAGCACTTTCGCGAGATCGGATGCGGCGAGATTGCCGGTTGCGGGGGCGGTGGGTTCGGTCGCGCTCGCATCGACGAGCGCCTGGTCGGCAGCCTTCCAGCTGCTCGCCTTGATTCCCTTGCTCTGCAGGCGCGAGTCGACCTCCGCGTCGAGCTCCAGCACGGTCGAGCCGTACGCCATGTTCAATGTCGGCGACCCGGACATCGCAGGCCTGGCAACTCTCACCTTGTCGTCCTGAACGGCCACCACCTGCCCGTTCGCTTCGGCACGGCACAGGAGAAAATCCCAATCGGTGGAGTCGTACTGCACGACTTCCTTCAGCGTGGGCGTCGTGGCTTGCACGTCTTTCGAGAGCCCATGCGCGTCGAGCAGCTCTTCCATGAGATCGCTGTCTTTCTTGTTGATGAAGTAGCGGCTCTTGCTGCCGCTCGTCATCTTCACGGCCCCGGCGCTGCACTCGACCGTGAGCGAGCTGCCGTTCTTGCGCACCTTCACTCGCTGTTTGACGATCAGCCCCTTGAAGACGGTCTGGTTCTGCGAGCGGTAGCCGAGCTGGATCTCGATCGTCTTGCCGGGCAGGAAGCGGTCGGAGTCGCTGACCACAAACGCGCCTTTGGCCGCGTCTCCATCCTCGACCTGGATCGTGGCGAGCGGAATGCGGTTGAGCTCGCGGCCCACCACGATGGACTGCACGTGCAGGTCGCCCGACACATCCTTGCCATCGACCAGCAGCGCCAATGTGCAGACATCGGGCGTGGCCGGCGTCGGAATGGCGGTCGCAGTGGTCACGACACGGCGCCAGTCTTTGCGACAGGCGGAAACTGCAGCTCGATGCCCGGCGTCAGCCGGCGAAAGTTCCCGAGCCCATTCGCTGCCGCGACCTGCAGGTAATATCTCGGATCGCCGTAGATCGTGAAGCACAGCTGCGGCAACGTATCGCCGAGCTTCACGCGGCGCACGTGTGTCAGGTCGGGGGACTGCTTGTCCTCCTTCGCGGCGCGCTTCTCTTCTTCGATGCTGCTCTTGAAAGTGACCTTCGCAACGGCGCGTATCGGCGTGCCATTGCTGTTGAACAGCTTGTGCGTGATGTCGACAGCGGTGACGCGGCCTTTGAAGATCGAGTTCTCGCCCCACACCAGCTTGAAGTGCCGCGGCTCGTGCGAGTCGCCCTTGTAGTCGATGAGAACTTCCCGAAACTTCTTGAGATCCTCGGCGATGGAGTCGCGCGGATCGTTGTCGATGATCCCGGTGTTGTCGAACAGGAACTCGAACGTCATGTCCGCGGGCTCGGTGTATTCGTACTTGAGCTGCTTGCCGCTCGTACCGTGCCCTTGCCCCGAGTTGGAGAACTTGAGCTTGTAGCTGAGGGTGTAGGTTTCCGGGTTGATCAGCGCCTCGAATGAATCGTCCGCTTCGGACACACCGCCGCTTTCCGCCTTCTTGGAGTCGGCGAACGCGAGAATCAGCATCTTCCCGTGTTTTCCGGGTTGCGCCATCAGCGTTCTCTGCGCGCCTGCAGAATCTGCACGACCTGCTCGACACATTCCGCGACGATCGCGTCGTGGTCCGCACCACCGCCTTCCGCGGGTGCCTCGCGCGGCGCCGCGGCCGCCTTGGGCGCCTCGGCGTTGACGGCCACGCGGATGTGCAGCTCTCGTATTTCTATCGGCATTGCTGTCTCGCCTTCGCTGGCCGGCCCTACTGGATCGTGAAATATCGGTACGTCAGCTCCATCGTTTCGATGACGACGCTGCTCTCGTTGGCATTGAAGTCGCTCACCAGCCATTTCTTCGGGACGGCGTGCACCACGTTCCAGGTGCGCAGCGGGTCGCCCTTCTCGCTCATCAGGATCACGCTGATGTCGCAGGGCTTGAACTCTCTGTTCCTGAAAGCGGCGATGAACCAATCGATGACCGACGAATCGGTCAGCATGCCGCGCTTCAACACCATGTCGGCGTACTTGGTGCGCACGGGCAGCTTGTGCTCGAAGCGGTTCTCACCGCCTTCTTTGAAGCTCTCATAGTCGTATTCCACGGACAGGCCCGACACGGTCTGGAATCGCACGTCATCAGTCTTCCTGCTGATGCCGAATTCCACCTTGTAGTAGAACCCCCACGGCGGGTAGTAGGCAGCCATGATCTAAGCGCTACACCTTCATGAGCTTGAGCCCTTCGTGCGCCACCTCGATGCTCTCGACGGCGATCTCGTTCGCATCGGACTTCAGGTCGGGCGCCGTCACCTTCACGGGGAAGCAGCGCACCGCGGTCCAGGCGGCGACGGTGTCGTGCTTCTCGTTCAGCAAACGGATCGTGACGTCGCGGCGCTTGTCGACGCGCTCGCTCGCGATCTCTTCCAGCCACACGTTATAGTCGCGATCGCGCTCGAACGTGCCTCGCTTCATCGTGAAGTTGCCGTTCTTCACCATGCCGGGCATGCCGATCTTGTTGAAGTCCTTGCTGTCGCTATGGCGATATTCGATCTTCTCCCGCTCCATGACGAGACCCGTCACTTCGGTGAAGCTGATCTTCGCGCCGCCCCAGTCGACCTGAAAATGAAATCGCGGAAGCGGATAATCGGTGGGCATAAATACCTCTTACGGAAAGTGGCGAATCAGGACACGGCCATCTTGTGCGAGAAGCGCAGGATGATGAACTCGGCCGGACGTACGGCCGCCATGCCGATCTCCACGATCATGCGGCCCTCGAGGATGTCGAGCGCCGTCATCGTTTTGCCGAGACCCACGGCCACGTAGAACGCATCCTCCGGCTTCGCGCCCTGCAGCGCGCCGGCGCGCCATTGGGTGGTGAGGAAGTTCTCGATCATCCCCTGCACCTTCACCCAGGTGTTGGAATCGTTGGCTTCGAAGACGAACTGCACGGTGGCCTTGTTCACCGATTCTTCGACGAAGATGAAGAATCGGCGCACGTTGATATAGCGCCACTCGTTGTCGTTTCCGGCGAGCGTGCGCGCGCCCCACACGAGTGTGCCTTTGCCGAGGAACGGGCGGATCGCGTTCACCGACTTGCCTGCCGTCACATCCACGTTCATCTGGTCCTGCTCGACATTGGTGAACGGAATGGTCGGCTGAATGACCGCGTTGAGGCTGAGGTTCGCGGGGGCTTTCCACACGCCACGACTGTTATCGACGGCCGCGTAGACGCCCGCCATCGTCGCGGCGGGAGGAAGCCTGCATGACATATCGGTGATCGCGGCAATCGCCCGCGAGTAGAGCGCGTTCTGCGATCCCGACAGCGTGCTGAGCATCACCGCCGCCGCGGCCACGCCGTCTGTGGTGATCGTGACCGCGGTCAATGTCTCGTCATAGGCGAAATCCAGCACGGTCTCGATATTGGGCGCGTAGGCGGCGCCGTACTTCAGGTTGTTAATGCCAATGCCGTTGTTCCTGAAATTGTCGACAGCCGTGAGCAGGTTCGACGCGGGATCGGACAGCGGCACCGCGCCGCCGTGAATGTCCATGATCACGAAGCGGTCCTTCAGCTTGTCGCACTGAGCGAGCGCCGCGTCGTGCAGCGTCTTGAAATCCGCGATGGAGAGAGTCTGCGCTTCGGGGAAGACGATCAGCGTCGGCTCGTCTTCCTTCTCCACCGCATCGAGGCCCGCGCTCAACTCGGTCTCCACGAGCGCTGCCCCGAACGTCCCCTTGTACGGACCGACGGACACGATGTAGCACGGGCCGCCGCCGTTCGCGAAGAACATCTGCAGCGCGTAGTACATGATGTGCTTGGAGCGCGAGCCCTCCACGAGGCTCGCCACCGCTATCTGATCGGTGACGACGCCGCTGGCGGTGGTCACGGTGGCGGCCACCGTGATCGTCTGCTCTTTCTGCGCGCCGCCGAAGTAACGCTCGTAGTCGACCAGCGAGGCGATGCGCGTCGGCTTCAGGTTCAGGTCGTTCGCGATCACGTCCTGCGCTTTTTCGGTATAGCCGATGAAAGCCGGAATCGCGGTTTCGACCGGCGCGACGGAAGGTGGAAACCGCGGTATCTCTTCGACGTAAACGCCAGGCGTCTTGTACGCTGCTGCCATGGAAGTCCCCTTTGCTAGACGTAGATTTCTGAAATCAGCCGGGTGATCCTGGCGCCACTCATGGCCGCCTTGACCGAACCCCGGGAAGGCTTCTGCCTGGTACCGGCGTTGCCGAAGAACGTGAGCGGCAGCGCGTTCGCTTCTGTCGAGTCCACCGTTCCCGTGCGGGCATCGAGATAGGTCCAGAAGGTCGAGCGATTCCGCAAGCGCACCTCGTATACCGGACCGGGATCCTTCGGCGCGCCGGCGCCGTCGACGAAGCTGAACGCGCCGTTGTCTGCGCGCACGGCTTGCAGATGAATCAACGCGAATACGTCGTCGGGTACATCCGCTGACAGCCTGATGCCCCGTGCCGGTGCTCCGACGAGCCCGGCCGGCGCAACGATGGCCGGTGCGTCACCTTGATGTACGAACAGCGGAAGGTCGGTGGCCTGCGCGGCAAGCTGCTGCGTCGTCGCGCCCGGAGCATCGCTCGTCAACTGCAGCAAGGCGCCGCCGGAGCTCACCAGGAATTCCACCTGATCGCTCGCGGCTGGCGCGGCGGTCTCGCTGGACAGAAACAGAGTCGTGTTCGCCCCGGCGCCGCGCGTCGCGCCGGACAGGTTGGAAAGCAACGGAACGTTTTCCTTGTACCGATAGGTGATGCGGTCCGCGGTATTGAAGAGCTCGTAGAGCTTCTGCGGACGCAGCGTCAGCGCGGTGTAGTCATTGAAGGCTCCGTTCGCGATCGAAACGACGAACTCGAAGCTCGTATTCGCCGGAATGACAGCCGTGGCGGGAGCTGCGACCACGAGCCCGAGCGCGGTAGCACGGAAGAAGCACCGATACCCGGCCAGCGCCCTCGCAGTCGTCGGCGTCGGTTCGACGGTAAGGAATGGCCGCACATCGTAGGTGAGCAGCCGCGCGTCTTTCCTGGCCGGATCGCCGATCTGGTCGAAGACCGTCGCGCCCTCATCGAGCCAGTAGTGATTCAGCAGCCTCACTTCGAACAGGCGCCGATAGCCGATGACGACGCGTTCCGCCATGTTCAGCCCGCCGCCGCGTCGCGCGAATGGAAGTCGTTGACGACTTCGGTGATCAGCCCGGCTTCGGCCTGAACCGCCTTGAACTGCAGCTCCAGCAGACGCATCGTGTACATCACGAAGGGATACTGCTTGCCGCCGAGCGTGCCCCACAGATGGTTCACTTCTTCCATCGTGGGCGAGTAGAGATCGAAGATCAGCTTGAACGTGGCGAGCTGGTCGAGCGCATTGGCCGGCGCGTTCGTCGTCAGGGAGGCCGGTGCCACCGACGCCTGGTCGAACACGTTCCGTGACTGAAGGAAGCGGATGGCCCGCGACAGCATCAGCAGCGCGTTCGCGTAACTGCTGTGGGTCGCTACGATCAGGATGTGGAAATTGAGGAATACGGGCGGGTTCGCGTACACCACGCGCAGCGTCGCGTCGTTGCGGACCTGGTTCGAGATGTTCTTGAGCGTCTTCTCTTCGCGGATGTTCACCATGGAAACATCGAGGATGTCGCGCGGGACCGTCGCGCTGTTCGGTCCGCCGTTGCTGCCGACGCCTTCGGCGATGTTGCCGAGACGAACCTGCGGCGTAACCGATCCCGCTCCATAGACATCGGTGAGATGCTTCTCCAGCTCGTTGATGACGATGGTCAGCGCGTGCGCGAGCATTCAGTCCATCCGTAGTGGCGATCCAGCGCCATGAGCCTTTCGATACACCGCGTCACTGCCCGGCAGCAGGTGTTTTTCCAGAAAACCGTGTGCGACGAGTCCCTCGAGCGCCAGCTCCACTTCCGCAATCGATTGCGAATTGGATGGCCGGTTGAGCCACACGTGATTGACACCCCTTGCCGTCTCTGCCGCTTTCACGCTGTTGCGGACATAGTTCAGAATTTGCTGTTGCAGACTGGTGAGCACATGAGTCATGCGCGTGCCCGTTCCGAGCTGCACGATGTCTCGTGAAAGCACGCTTCATGCCAACGAGCGGTTTGCTTGTTTTCCAGCAAGTTGGGCAGTACGCGAAATGCGCAGCTGGGTCTGCGAACACCCAGGCGTGGGCGCGAAATGCCGCAGAACCCGCGAGCTTCCCGGCAAAACACAGTGGGTGAGAGACGCCCCAGCTATCGGGTGGCGTACGACACGGCTACCGGAGCGCGCGAGCGCGCACCCGGCAAACTACAAACAAGTTACAAACTGGAGAGGTGCTCAGCCTTCAGAGCGAAACGCCTGAGGCGCGATGGCGTATTTGCGCAGCAGCCGCCCGAGATCGCGACGCTCCTTGCCGGCAAGGCGCGCTGCGAGAGAGACGTTGCCTTGCGCGAAGTGCAGCAGGGTCTCGAGGAAACGGCGATCGAAGTCTTCCATCGCGCAGGCCTTGGCGCTGCGGTAGTTCCACCCATCCGGACCCCCGGGCGCGTTGGCGGAGCAGTCGTCGTGATCGGGCACCGTCGACAAGCGCAGGAGCGACTGCCCTTCCGAAAGCAGGAACTCGCGTTCCAGCAGATTCTCGAGCTGACGCACGTTCCCGGGCCAGGATTGCCGCAGCAGCCAGACTTTTGATTGATCGTCGAGCGCAAGCGACGGGCGCGCGTAGCGCTCGCAGAGCGCGGCGAGGAAGTGTCCCGCGAGAAGCAACGCGTCCGCGCCCCGTTGTCGCAGCGGCGGAAGCTCGATGTGCAGCACCTGCAGGCGGTAGAAGAGGTCCTGCCGAAACTCGCGCCGCGCTACGAGATCCTCGAGCGCGGTGTTGCAGGCCGCGACGACGCGCACGTCGACGGCGCGTTCGTTCGCGTCGCCCACCCGACGAACGGTGTGATCCTGCAGGAAACGCAGCAACGCGACCTGCGCCCTGGCTGAAAGCGCATCCACCTCGTCGAGAAACAGCGTGCCGGTGTGCGCCAGCATCAGCATGCCGGCTGAGCTGTCCTTCGCGTCAGTGAAGGCGCCGCGGCGATGCCCGAAGAACTCGCTCTCGATCAACGACTCAGGGACAGCGCCGCAGTTTACCGGGATGAACGGCCCGGCCCGCCGCGAGCCACCGTAGTGAATGGCGCGCGCCGCGAGCTCCTTGCCCGTGCCCGTCTCGCCTTCGATGAGTACCGTGGCCTCGATGCGCGCAATGCGCGCGAGCATGTCGCACATGCCATGGAAAGCCTGTGACGCGCCAACGAACCCCACGCCGCCCAGCTTGACGGCGTGCGACTCGGATGACGCGGCGCGTTGAATTCGGAGAGTCGACAATGGCCGTCTTCCTTCCACGTGTCGCCGTCAGACGCGTCGTTGTGCCCGTGATTCAATTCTGTCCGCCCGACGCCAAATATCGCATGCGGAAATGACATGACATCACCACGTTTACATGACAGGGACGATTTCGTCACGTGGACAATGGCTTGACCTCGACGGCCCGGTGGGCGATTCCGGTGCAACGGCGGTTTCACGAGGCTTCATCGACGAACGCAAACGCGGCAGTCGGCCCGCGCTGATTCCCAGCATGCGTTACCGCCGACTGCAGCGCGTGGTTTAGGCCGGGCATCTCCCGTAGAGCGACATCTCGGTTCTGTGCGTCATTCAACGTCGCCTCGATCGCAGGAAAATTCGGTCCTGGCGGGGCCTGCAGATCGAGCGTGCCGCCGGTCGGATCCATCGTCAGAGTGGCAGCCTGCTCGGACGCCGTGAGTCCCGCACTCAGCGACACGTACGTTCGATAAGTATCGGTTCGAAGCCGATCCGAAGCTGCTTCTATCCATTGCGCAAGAAACCGTCTCTCTCGTTCCACCAGGCACGGAAGTCCTCATCGCCGACCGGAACGCGGTTCGCACTGGTCGAGGATGTCGTTTCCAGCGGAGGCGCCATGATCGACGCGCTCGAAAAGCTGAGAGCAGATGGACTGGCGCCTGTTGCGGCGCTGTGCGTGATAGCTGACTGTGCGACGAAAAATTATCAGGAGGCCGTTACCTTTCGCACGCCCGGTCGGGCAGAATGCGCGGGAGCTCGTTTCAGCTTCTGATCCGGAAAGAGGGGCATCATGAAATCGTCCGTGTTTCTGCTGGGCAGCGGCCTGCTCATCGCGAGTGCCTACGCGGCAGATCCCGCGCCGGCACCGAATCTCCACGACCTGATGAAGAACATCGTAGCGGTGCAGACGCAGGTCATCTGGGACGTCGGTAACAACGCACAGGATGAGAAAGGCAACCCCGACCCCTCCAAGCTCAAGCCAGCGGACTGGAACAAGGTGGCCGGCGCCGCCGGCAAAGTGAAAGACGCCGCCCTGACGCTCGCCAAGGCGACGCACGTCATGGCCGCAGCGCCCGGAGAGAAGATCGACGGCGAAGGCAAGACGCCGGGCGCGTACGGTGCCAAGCAGGTGCAGAAGGCGATCGACGCGAATCCCAAGGTACTGCAGGCATTCGCGCAGCAGCTCAGTGTCTCGATGGATGAAATCGTCGCGGCGGCGCGAGCGAAAGACGCCCAGAAACTCTTCGACGTCTCAGGTCGGCTGGATCAGGAATGCGAGGGCTGCCATACGCAATTCTGGTATCCGGATGAGAAAGGGGCGCATTAACGCCGACTGGCAGATGCAGTCATTCCCCAGGTGAAGTGTCTCGCCGCAGGCCGGCTGCGTCGGCGCGATACGACACTGAGGATTGAGGGGTCTATTTTGAGACACGATGCCGAGCCCTCTCGGCGGAGACACCAATCC
>FTEO01000529.1_pt1 | contig 18309 bp, 16 predicted proteins | sample 1640211 | NCBI WGS metagenome assembly FTEO01 (sample SAMEA3914816, study PRJEB12502) | metagenome | biome: forest; material: soil | place: USA | collected 2011-09-16 | depth 0.3 m | reverse complement strand
GGGCGTGATGGCGTGTGTGCGCAAGGACGAGCTCGACCCATCGTTCAAGATGCTGGCCCGTATCTCGCGTGTGCAGACCCAGCTCACCGCGACGTGGGACGTGCTCTCGACCATGACGCCTGCCGAGTATTCGTTGTTCCGCAACGCGCTCGGGCGTTCATCGGGCTTCCAGTCGTTCCAGTATCGATTGCTGGAATTCATGCTCGGCAACAAGCACGCGGACATGGTTGCGGTCCACAAGCGCGACTCGCAAGCGCATGAGTCCTTGCAACGGGCGCTTGAAGCGCCTTCGCTGTACGACGAAGTCCTGCGGCTCCTCAGCCGGCGCGGCTACGGCATTCCAGAATCCCATCTCTCGCGGGATTTCCGGGAGCCCTACGAGGCGAACAAGCAGGTCGCCGGCGCGTGGCTCGGGGTCTATCACAACGCCGAAAAGGACTGGGATCTGTACGAGCTTGCCGAACGGCTCGTCGACCTCGACCAGAAGTTCCAGCTCTGGCGCTGCCACCATCTGAAAACCGTCGAGCGCATCATCGGCTACAAGCCCGGCACGGGCGGCACGGGCGGCGTGTCCTATCTCGCGAAAGCGCTCGAGCTCAAGTTCTTTCCGGAGCTGTGGCAGATACGGACGTCGATGTAGGCGCGCGCTGCGCGAGCCGTCGGGCTCGCATCCGGCGCACCACCCGGTAGCCCAAGAGCACCGCCAGGATGGCTGCATAGACGAGCGGCTCGCGCACGTCTCGCTTCACCTGCCAGTAGTAGTGCCACACACCAAGAATTGCGATCACGTACACGAGACGGTGCAGCGTCTGCCAGCGCTTGCCGAGGCGGCGCATCATGCGGTTGGTCGAAGTCACCGCGAGAGGGATCAGCAGCACGAGCGCGAGGAACCCGATCGTGATGTAGGGTCGTTTGGCGATGTCCTTGGCGAGTCCGCCGAAGTCGAATTCCTGGTCGAGACCCAGATAGATGGCGAAGTGCAGTAACGCGTAGAAGAACGCGAAGAGGCCGAGCATCCGGCGGATGCGCACCACGTGTGGCCAGCCGGCGAGGTGACGTACGGGCGTCACCAGCAGTGTGAGCATCAGGAAGTTGAGTGCCGTCTTGCCGATGGCATGCAGCGTGAACTTGATGGGGTCGGGCCCGAGACTCTGGCCGAAGAGCCCGAAGCCGCCGCAGAGAAGCCACGCGATAGGAACGAGGCTGGCGACGAACACCAGCGGCTTGTACACGAGGCGATAGCGTTGCTCGACGTTCACGAGCCGCTTTCAGGCGTCGATCGCACGGACACCGCGCATCGCGACAGCGCTCAGAAGTACCGCCTGAGATCCATGCCTTTGTACAGGCCGGCGACTTCCGTCGCATAGCCGTTGAAGGGCAGCGTGTCGACGCGTTTCGCCAGAAAACCTGTGCCGATGCGCCGCTCGCGTGCCTGGCTCCAGCGCGGATGGTCCACGGCCGGATTCACGTTCGCATAGAAACCGTACTCGTTCGGCGTGGCAATGTTCCACGCCGTCTGCGGTTCCCGCTCGACGAAGCTGATGCGCACGATCGACTTGCAGCTCTTGAAGCCGTACTTCCACGGCACGATGAGCCGCAGCGGCGCGCCATTCTGATTCGGCAGACGCTGGCCGTAAACGCCGACCACCATGAGCGCCAGCGGATTCATCGCTTCGTCCATGCGCAGGCCCTCGACATAGGGCCAGTGCAGAATCGGGTAGCGCTCACCCGGCATCTGTTTCGGGTCCATGAGCGTGGTGAACTGCACGTAGCGGGCTTTCGAGGTCGGCTTGAAACGCTTGACCAGGTCCGCGAGGGGAAAGCCCGTCCAGGGCACGATCATCGACCACGCTTCCACGCAGCGGAACCGGTAGATGCGCTCCTCGAGCGCGTGCGGTTTCAGGATGTCCTCGAGGGTGAACGTGCCCTTGACCTCAGCCTCGCCGTCTACCGTGACGCTCCAGGGCGACGTGCGGAAATGCTGGGCGTTGTCCTTCGGGTCGGTCTTGTCCGTGCCGAACTCGTAGAAGTTGTTGTAGCTCGAGATATCTTCGAAGGTATTCGGCGGGTCCTTCACCGAATACTGCGGGTTGCGCGAATAGTTGAGCTTCGCCGCGGCCGGTGGTGGTGATTCCTCGGCATGGGCGAGCCCGATGGCGCCGGCGGCCAGGGCGGCAGCCAGCACTTCGCGCCGGTTGAAAAACACGTCGCGTGGCGTGATGTCGGACGGAAGAATCCTGTTCGAGCGAGCTCGGGTCATGGGGCCTCCACCGAAGCGGTCGTTACCCGGTACATTACCGCCGTTGCAAAAGCCGGGCCTGCCTTCTTCGAGTAGCAGCCGCTACCGCCAGTTCTCACAGACGACTCCCATTTTTTCCGCCTGGGTACGATCGGCCGCGCTGCCGTTCACCAGCACGCCGCGGGTTGCCAGGCGCAGGTGATCGAGATCGCTGCCAGCATTTCCGTACGCGACGGTCGGCATGCCCGGATGCGCCGCCCGCAGGGTTTCGAACCGGCGCGCTTTTTCCATGCCGCGGCAATTGGCTGTGGTGAGTGCGCCGTCGAGCCGGTCGCCATTCCAACGGACGCCGGTGCACGTGACGTCGTTGAAGCCCAATGCGCGAGCGATGGCCGGGACGTAGAGGTCCGGGCTCGCGCTCATCAGAACGAGGGGGTCGCCGTTGCGTTTGTGGGTGGCGATTCGGTCCATGGCGTCCTTGAACACGCCGTGGCTGAGGACCGACGGTACGAAGCGCGCGGTCCAGGCATCGATGTCGGCACGCGTGCTGCCACCGAGAGTCCAGTGGATGACTGAAGCCTTCAGTGCGTCGCGGCCGACCAGCCCCAGCACGTATCGCAGCAAGGTTGGCAGCGCCAGCACAAAACCAAAGAGCCGCCAGGGGCGGCTCTTCAGATAGCCCAGCACGTACTGGATCAGCGTGTCATGTCGCGTGATCGTACCGTCGAGGTCGAATACCGCAAGCTGCATTAGGCAGCGCGCGCGGATCCGGCGAGCTGTCGCAACACGTACTGCAGGATGCCGCCGTGGCGGTAGTACTCGCGTTCTTTCGGCGTATCGATGCGAACGCGCGCGACGAAGCTGATCGGCTTGCCCTCCGGAGGCGTGGCCGTCACCGACACCGTCTTCGCATCGCCGGCCGTGAGGCCGCCGAGATCGAATACCTCCCGACCGGTGAGGCCGAGCGACTGCGCGTTCTGGCCCGGCAGGAACTGCAGCGGCAGCACGCCCATGCCGATGAGATTCGAGCGGTGAATGCGCTCGAAGCTTTCGGCGATGACGGCCTTCACGCCGAGCAGCATCGTGCCTTTCGCCGCCCAGTCGCGCGAGGAGCCGGTCCCGTACTCACGGCCCGCGAGAATGACGAGCGGTGTGCCTTCCTGCTTGTACCGCATCGCCGCGTCGTAGATCGACGCCTGCTCGTTGCTCGGCAGGTGAACGGTTACGCCGCCTTCCACGCCAGGCACCATGAGGTTGCGCAGGCGGATGTTGGCGAACGTGCCGCGCATCATCACTTCGTGGTTGCCGCGCCGTGCGCCGTACGAGTTGAAGTCCTTCGCCTGCACGCCTTGCTCCACGAGGTAGCGCGCAGCCGGACTCGTCTTCGCGATATTGCCGGCAGGTGAGATGTGGTCGGTGGTGACCGAGTCGCCGAGCACCGCGAGCACGCGCGCACCCGTGATGTCGCTGATCGTGCCGGGCGTCATCGTCATGCCGTCGAAGTACGGCGGATTCTTCACATACGTGGACTTGCCATCCCACGCGTAACGCTTGCCCGCGGGAACACTGATGGCCTGCCAGTTCGCATCCCCCGTGAACACACCGGCGTAGCTTTGCCGGAACATTTGGGAATCGATGGAGCGCAGCACGGCTTCCTGTATTTCGCGATCGCTCGGCCAGATGTCCGCGAGCATGACCGGCTTGCCGTCGCTGCCGGTGCCGAGCGGCTGCGTGGTGAGGTCGACGTCGAGCGTGCCGGCAAGCGCATAGGCCACCACGAGCGGCGGCGACGCCAGGAAGTTCATGCGCACTTCCGGATGTACTCGGCCCTCGAAGTTGCGGTTGCCCGAAAGGACAGCGCACGCAGTCAGGTCGCCAGCCTTCACGCCCGCGGAAATCTCAGGCTTGAGCGGCCCCGAGTTGCCGATGCAGGTGGTACAGCCGTATCCAACGAGATAGAAGCCGACCGCCGCCAGATCATCGAGCAGGTCCGCCTTCTTGTAATAGTCCGTGACGACGCGCGAGCCGGGCGCAAGACTCGTCTTCACCCAGGGTTTCGCCTTGAGTCCGCGCTCCCGCGCCTTGCGCGCCAGCAGGCCTGCCGCAAGCATCACCGAAGGATTCGACGTGTTCGTGCAACTCGTGATGGCGGCGATGAGTACCGCGCCATCCTTCAGCTCAAACGTTTCGCCATCGACGGTGACTTGTGCCGTACCGTGGGCCGTGGGGTTCTTGACGGCGCGCTCGTCCGAGGTCTTCTTCGCGTTGACCTCGTAAACATTCTTCGCGGTGCGCAGCGGCACGCGATCCTGAGGGCGGCGCGGGCCAGCGAGACTCGGCTCGACTTTACCGAGATCGAGCTCGAGCACGTCTGTGTACTGCGCGGGCGGCGCGCCTTGCGTGCGCCACATGCCTTGCGCCTTGGCGTACGCGCGCACGAGCTCGATGCGCTCGCGCGGCCGGCCGGAGAGCTCGAGATACCGAATGGTTTCTTCGTCGATCGGGAAGATGCCGCACGTGCTGCCATATTCCGGCGCCATGTTGGCAATGGTGGCGCGGTCCGCCAGCGGCAGATTGGCGAGCCCGTCGCCGAAGAACTCGACGAATTTGTCGACGACGCCTTTCTTGCGCAGCATCTCCGTCACGGTGAGCACGAGATCCGTGGCCGTGGCGCCGGGCTGCAGGCTGCCGACCAGGCGGAACCCGATGACCTGCGGAATGAGCATGGTGACCGGCTGGCCCAGCATCGCCGCTTCCGCCTCGATGCCGCCGACGCCCCAGCCGAGCACGCCCAGGCCGTTGATCATGGTCGTGTGCGAATCGGTGCCGACGAGCGTATCCGGATACGCGCTGCGCGTGCCGTTGTCCTCGCCGTCGAAAATGACGCGGCCGAGGAACTCGAGATTGACCTGATGCACGATGCCGGTGTTTGGCGGCACGACCTGGAAGTTGCGGAACGCCGTCTGGCCCCAGCGCAGGAACGAATAGCGCTCGCCGTTGCGGGCGAACTCGATTGTGTTGTTGGCGCCGAGCGCGCCTGCCGTGCCGTATTCATCCACCTGGACGGAGTGATCGATCACGAGCTCCGCCGGCGCGAGCGGATTGACGCGTTCCGGGTCGCCGCCGAGGCGGACGATGGCATCGCGCATCGCTGCAAGGTCGACTACGCAGGGGACGCCCGTGAAATCCTGCAGGATGACGCGGGCTGGCGTGAAGGCGATCTCGTAGGACGGAGTGGCTTGCGGATCCCAGTTGAGCAGCGCTTCGATATCTGCGCGCGTGACGTTCACGCCATCTTCGAATCGCAGCAGGTTCTCCAGCAGAATCTTCAAGGAGTACGGAAGTCGGGCGACTTTGTCCTGCGGCAGAGCGTCCAGGCGCCAGATTTCGTAGGACCGATCACCGACCTTGAGCGCCGAACGCGCCTTGAAGCTATCCACCATGCTGCTCTCCACCGATAAGACGATGCGAATTATGAACTAAATTCCAGCCCGCGCTCACGCTGCCGCGAGACTGGTTGCCGGTTGCGCGACCGTTTCGATGACGCCGCCGCCGATGCAGCGATTCCCGTCGTAGAGAACGGCGTACTGACCGGGCGTGACTGCTCGTTGCGGACTGTCGAAAACGATGCGAGCCGTGCCGTCTGCCCGCGGTTCGAGCACCGCCAGCTGATCCGGCTGGCGATAACGAACCTTTACAGTGCACCGAAACACTCCGGCCGGCGGTTCGCTCAGCCAGTGCACTCGGCCAGTGGTCAGGGCGCTGCTGGAAAGCAGGGGATGATCGTGCCCCTGAACCACCACGAGCGCGTTTCTCGCACTGTCTTTGATCGCCACGTACCACGGCGCATCCGTTCGGCCGCGTCGGCCGCCGATCTGCAGACCTTCCCGCTGGCCGAGCGTGTAGAACGCGAGTCCACGGTGCACGCCGAGCCGTTCGCCTTCCGGTGTTTCGATGGGGCCGGGCTCGTCCCGCAGAAACTTCGCCAGGAAGTCCCGGAACGGCCGCTCGCCGATGAAACAGATGCCGGTGCTGTCCGGCTTGTCGAACACCGGCAGGCCGGCGCGGCGGGCCCGGTCACGCACGGCATGTTTCTCGAGATCGCCCAACGGCATCAGCGCGCAGGCGAGATCGACACGATCTACCGCGTGAAGGAAATACGTCTGGTCCTTTGACGTGTCCCGCGCCTTGAGTAGCTGCGGGCCGTCGGGGCCGGGAAGCAGACGAGCGTAGTGACCGGTGGCGAACCGCTCGCCGCCCAGCCGCCGCGCGTAGGTCAGCGCGACGCCGAACTTGATTTCACGGTTGCAGAGCACGTCGGGGTTCGGCGTACGACCGGCGCGCTGTTCGTCCAGGAAATACTGGAACACGCGCTCGCGGTACTCCGTCGCGAAGCTGACCCGGTGAAGGGGGATGTCCAGCACCCCTGCGACGGCGCGGGCGTCCTGATAGTCGCTGGCCGACGTGCAGTACGCGTCGTCGTCGTCCTCATCCCAGTTGCTCATGAAGAGCCCGTGCACGTCGTAGCCCTGCTCCTTGAGCAGCAGGGCGGCGACGGCGGAGTCGACACCACCGGAAAGACCGACGATCACACGAGGCATGGCGCGAATTGTACGCGCGGAGGGTTGCTAAAGGCTGACGGCGCGAACGCTCGTGGCGGTTTCGAGGTCGAGGTAGGCCACCGCATCGAGTGGCAGGCGTTTGCCATTCAGGTAGTCGTCTATGCAACGCAGGACGAGGGGGCTGCGCAGCCGCTGTTCCTGGTCGAGGAGTTCGGGTCGAGTCAGCCAGTGCGTGGCCACTATGGGCCTGTCGAGCGGCTGGCGGGGATCGTGATCCGAGACCGCTCCGGTGAAGGCGAAGCGTAACGTGGAGCGGCCGTTGACCGGATTCCGCCACAGGTAGGCCCCCAGCATGGCCTCGGGCGCGAAACGCCACGCCGTCTCTTCGCGCACCTCGCGGATCACCGCGGCAAGCAGGGTTTCGCCGTTCTCGACGTGGCCGGCCGGCTGGTTGAACACGAGGCGATGGTTGATGCGTTCTTCGACGACGAGGAAGCGGCCATTCTCTTCCGAGACGGCGGCGACCGTGACATCCGGCTTCAGCGGCATGCGGGCGATTGTAGCCGCGCTGTCGTCCCTGTCGTGAGTCATTGCAGAGAGGTCTGCGGCTAGCGGGGGATGCCGACGGGTCAGCCGCGACGCGCGGCGCGCAGCCCGTGTTCGGGAGCGCTCGCGTTCCAGACCGTGTCGAACTCGGTGAGGTAGAGCTTGGCAACCGGCGGATTGTTGAAGTCCGCGATGCCATCCCACGTGTCCGCTCGCATGCGGAACACGATGGCACGGTCATCCGCGATGAGATATGCGGAGGCGCGTTGGGGCGCATCACCGGTGACGTAACGAATGTCGATGCAACTCGACAGGCGGCGGCCCATGGCGACGAACCGGTTGCTGTCGCGCATGACACGGGATGGCTCAACGAGCAGAACCCGCACCTTGGAGAAGCTGCGAGCGAGGACGAAGTGCTTGATGATCTCGAGGAACGGACTCTGGTCGTAGAGATCCGGCTCGAGATCGGGCGTGTAGATCGAGATGAGTCGCTGGGCGGAGGTGGCGGCCTTGTTGACCGCGCCGCGGGCTTCCGCAAGAGACGTGAGAACGGTGAGCGACTCGGCGGATTTGGCCGTCGGCGTACCCGATGTGGCGGATTCGGGTGCATAGCGGGCGCTGGCAAGCTGGGCCAGCGCGCTGTTCACGTCCGATTCCCCGGTTGTCGTCACGATCGGAAGCCTGGTGTCATAACCTGCGTATTCGCAGGCTCCGCGATCTTAGGAGTCGCCCGCAGGAACCCTTGTCGAGCCGTTCACGTTTTCGGCTGACGCAAGCGCAGCGGAGGGCTCAAATCGTGGGCTGGTTCGCATTTCGTCGGTGAACCGTCGCCATTTTCAGACATCGCGCGCAAGGCGGCCGGCAAGGCCGGTGTAGTCCTGCGGGCGCAAGGTCTTGAGCCGCGACTTCTCCGCGGGCGCAAGCGGGAGCGTATCGATGAAAGCGCCGAGGCCCTCCTGGGTGATGGCCTGGCCGCGCGTGAATTCCTTCAGGCGCTCGTAGCCATTGGGCACGCCGGCGGCACGCAGAACGGTCTGCACGGCTTCGCCGAGCACTTCCCAGGAGGAGTCGACATCTTCGGCGAGGCGAGCCGGGCTCGCCTCGATCTTGGTCAGGCCTCGCTCGAGCGCACGCCACCCGATCAGGGCGTGCGCGAGCGCGACCCCGAGATTACGCAGCACCGTGGAATCGGTGAGGTCCCGCTGCCAGCGGGAGATGGGCAGCTTGTCCGCGAAGTGCCGCAGCAGGGCGTTCGCAACGCCGAGATTGCCCTCGGCATTCTCGAAATCGATGGGATTCACTTTGTGAGGCATCGTCGAGGAGCCGACTTCCGCGGCATTCGGGCGCTGCCGGAAATAGCCAAGCGAGATGTATCCCCAGAAATCGCGGCACAGGTCGATGAGCACGGTGTCGATGGCGGCCACCGCGTCACAGTACTCGGCAATCCAGTCGTGTGGCTCGATCTGGGTGGTGTGCGCGTTGTGCTGCAGGCCGATGGATTCAACGAATCGGCGGGTGACCATCGGCCAATCGATATCGGGAGCGGCCGCCACGTGCGCGTTGAAGTTGCCCACCGCGCCATTCCATTTGCCGAGAATCGGGACGTTCTGCCAACGCTCTTCGCAACGCCTGAGGCGTGCGACGAAGTTGGCGACTTCTTTGCCGAGCGTCGTCGGGCTGGCGGGTTGACCGTGCGTGCGTGCGAGCATGGACGCATCAGCGTAACGATGCGCCAGTGCAGCGAGTGTCGCGGTGACTCTTTGGATCGTCTGCGCAAGGACCACGCGCGCCGCGGCGAGAAGCCGGGCGTAACTGACGTTGTTGATGTCTTCCGACGTACAGCCGAAGTGCACCAGTTCGAGTGTGGCCTCGGATGCGCCTGCGTTGGCAAGCTCGCGGCGTACGTAGTACTCGACGGCCTTCACGTCATGATTGATGGTGGCCTCGATGGCCTTGACAGCTTCGGCCGCATCCGCTGGCGGCTCGTGTGCAAGCTCGGCGGCGCGGCTGCGGACCTCGGCCGGCAGGGCCGACCCCGCGAAGTGCGGCGCGTACCCGGCGAGATGGATCAGCCAGAGCGCCTCGACCCGGATTCGCTCGCGGATGAGGCCGGCTTCGGACAGGTGGGCTCGCAACGGTTCGGTCGCTGCGCGGTATCGGCCGTCGACGGGCGAAAGTGCGTCGAGAGAAGTCGAAGCCATGAGTTCTGAAGGTGTCCGGCGGATGCTAGGATTCGCGATCTTAACGCGGCGGAGCTTTGCATGACGACTTCCTTCCGGACCGAGCGCGACAGCATGGGTGAGCTCACGGTACCCGCCGATGCGCTCTGGGGTGCACAGACGCAGCGTGCCGTGCAGAATTTCCCGATCAGCGGCCTTACGATGCCGCGGGCCTTCATCTTCGCGCTCGGCCTCGTCAAGCAGGCCGCGGCCCGCGCCAACACGAGACTCGCGCTGCTCCACGCGGATGTAGCAGGCGCAATCGACGCCTCGGCCGCAGAAGTTGCCGGCGGCAAGCACGACGCGCACTTCCCTATCGATGTGTTCCAGACGGGCTCCGGTACCAGCACGAACATGAACGCGAACGAGGTCATCGCACGCCTCGCAACGCAGCGGCTCGGCCGGCCGGTGCATCCGAACGACGACGTCAACATGGGCCAGAGCAGCAACGACGTCATCCCGACCACGATTCACGTCAGCGCGGCGCTGGCCGTGCGCAACGATCTGCTACCCGCGCTCACGCAGGCGCGTGATGTACTGCTTGCGAAAGAACGCGAAGTCGGCAGCGTCGTGAAGACCGGCCGCACGCACCTGATGGATGCCATGCCGGTGACGCTCGGTCAGGAGCTCTCGGGCTGGCGAACGCAGATCGAGAACGCAATCGCGAGGCTACGGAGCGTTGAGCCGCGGCTGCTGCAACTCGCGCAGGGAGGCACTGCCGTAGGGACCGGCATCAATGCTCATCCTGATTTCGGTGCGCGCTTCAGCCAGGAGCTGGCCACGCTCACCGGCGTGGACTTCGTGCCGAGCCCCAACTACTTCGAGTCGATGTCGACGCAAGACGCGGCGGTGGAGCTCTCCGGCCAGCTGAAGACCATCGCGGTGAGCCTGATGAAGATCGCGAACGACCTGCGCTGGATGAACAGCGGTCCGCTCGCAGGTCTCGGCGAGATCGCGCTTCCGGCGTTGCAGCCGGGCAGCAGCATCATGCCGGGCAAGGTGAATCCGGTGATCCCTGAGGCAGCCGCCATGGTTGCTGCGCAGGTCATTGGTAACGACACCACGATCACCATCGCGGGTCAGTCGGGCAACTTCCAGTTGAACGTCATGCTGCCGGTCATCGCGTACAACCTGCTCGAGAGTGTTCGTCTGCTTGCGAGCGCATTCCGCGCGCTCGCGACGAGCGCGCTGGCCGGTTTCAAAGTGAACGAGGCGCGGCTGGCCGAAGCGCTGGATCGCAATCCCATTCTCGTGACCGCGCTCAACTCCGTCATCGGTTACGACAAGGGCGCCGCGATTGCGAAGCAGGCTTACAAGGAAGGCCGGCCGATTCGCGAGGTTGCCGCCCAGATGACCGACCTGCCACGCGATGAGCTCGCACGCCTGCTCGATCCGGCCGAACTGACACGCGGTGGCATCAAGGGCGGAACGAGCGCAGGTGGATAGCGTTCAGCCGGAACAGCATGGAGAGTCGTGAAGTCGTCGACTGGGGTGTGCGGATTCGCACGCGTCTGGCCGGAACGGCGCCCGTCCACGATAAGGATCAGTGGCTGCTCCCCGGGCGCACGCCCGAACAGAGCCGCGCGTTCATGCATCACTTTCCGGCATCGCCCGTTCCCGCCGCGGTTCTCATTCCGCTGATCGAGCGCGAAGCCGAGCTCACCGTGCTGCTGACGGAGCGCGCGACGCAGCTCAGGAATCACGCGGGGCAGATCAGCTTCCCCGGGGGCCGGCTCGAGCCCGATGATGACGGCCCCCGTGCGGCGGCATTGCGCGAGGCGCAGGAAGAGGTCGGCCTCGATCCGAGCTTCGTCACCGTGGCGGGCTATCTGCCCGACCACGTGATCATCAGCGGTTTTCGCGTGACGCCGGTGGTGGCGTTCGTGCGGCCGGGGTTCGAGCTGCTGCTCGACTTCGAAGAGGTGCAGAGCACGTTCGAAGTGCCGCTCAGCTACCTGTTCGATCCCACGAACTACCGCACGCGCCGCCGGCGCGTCGGCACGGGTGATACCGAGGTGGAAGTGCTCGATATCCCCTTCGGCGAGCACAACATCTGGGGAGCGACCGCGGGAATGATCTTCACCCTGTATCGCATGTGCATGGAAGAAGTGTCCGATGGCCGATGAGATGACCCCGATGGCTCGCCTTCTGCAAGTCATGCAGCGATTGCGCGATCCCGTGGGCGGCTGCCCGTGGGACCGCGAGCAGACGTTTGCCACCATTGCCCCGTACACCATCGAAGAAGCGTACGAGGTGGCGGATGCCGTCGAGAGTGGCGATCCCACTCACCTGCGCGATGAGCTGGGCGATCTGTTGTTTCAGGTTGTGTTTCAGGCACGGCTCGCCGAGGAGCGCGGCTGGTTCGACTTCAATGCCGTCGCCACAGCCATTCGCGACAAGCTGATCCGCCGTCATCCCCATGTCTTCGGTGACACCGCACTCGAAAGCCGCGCGGAGCACTCAGCCACCTGGGAGGAGCACAAATCCCGAGAGCGCGAGGTTGCGGCAGCGCGCCGTGGCGAGGAGCCGAGTGTGCTCGGGGATGTCCCGAAAGCACTGCCGGCCCTCATGCGTGCGGAGAAGCTTGGCAAGCGCGCCTCGCGCGTGGGGTTCGACTGGCCGGATCCGACGGGTGTCCGTGCCAAGGTGAACGAGGAGCTCAGCGAGCTCGATGCGGCGATCGAGCAAAGCCGCAACGGCACTGCGCCGCGCGAGCAGATCGCAGAAGAGCTGGGGGATGCGCTATTTACGCTTGTCAATCTCGGCCGACACTTGAGCGTCGATGCCGAGGACGCGCTGCGCGCGGCGAACAGCAAGTTCGAAACACGCTTTCGTCACATGGAAGCGCTCGCGCGCCATCGGGGCCTGGAACTCGGCGCGCTGGCACCCGCCGAATGGGAAGCGCTATGGCTCGAGTCCAAACGAGCCGCCACAAAAGCGTGATGCGGTTCGCGCCGGCCAGGGTTCAGTAAGCATTCATCGCCTGCTCCTTATCGTCTCCCCCGCCAGATCAACCAAGCAATTCCGCTTCGGTGCGCTGGCTGAGGCGAGGAGGCGGTATGTTGAGCAAGGTCGTAACCGGACTGGTGGCTTCGGGCCTGCTCCTCGGGAGCCAGGCCGTGCTGGCGGATCCCGGCAAGTGGCGAGGCGCGCCGCATCGCGATTGGCACGATCACTACGCGCCGGAATACGACTACGCACGCGTCCTCGACGTCGCCCCCATGGTCCACTCTGTGCGGGTCACGGTTCCGAAGCGCGAGTGCTGGACTGAAACCCGCTATGAAGAGGTGGTGGCGTACCCCAACGGTCCTTCTGAGCCGCGGCGCCCGACGGTGGGCTCGACCATCCTCGGCGGTGTCATCGGCGCCGCCATCGGCAACCAGATTGGCCGGGGAGATGGACGCCGTGCCGCCACGGTAGCGGGTGCCGTCATCGGCTCCGCCATCGGCCACGACGCCGCCGAGCGCCGTAATGCCCGGTATGGCAGTGAGCCTGCCTACACCGAGAGCCGTCCGTACTCGGCGGAGCGCTGCGAGGTGCGCTACGACGACACGTACGAAGACCGCATCGAGGGCTATCGCGTCACTTACGAATACAACGGGCGCCGCCAGGTCACGCAGCTGCCGTACGATCCGGGCGAGCGCATCCGCGTACGGGTCGATGTCCGTCCCGAGGATTTCGACTGATTGCAATGCGCCCGTGTGATCTTTCCATCCTGGCGGGCAGAGGAAACTCTGCCCGCACCGTTTTAGCCACCAGCCGATTGAGATAGGCTTCGCGTACGCGTATGACCCGCCCGAGACTCATCCTGCTGTTGCTCACCATGCTGGCGTTTGATGTCGGCACTGCCGAGTGCGCGACACAGAACATCGTGCTCGCGGGCGGTGGCATTTCGCTGAATCAGGCCATCTCGATGGTCGAGAAGCGCTTCAGGGCCCGGGTCGTGCGCTCGGACGTACGGCAGGAAGGCGACCGCAAGATCTACGTTCTGCGGCTGCTCGATGATGCCGGCAACGGGCAGGTCGTGCGCGTCGATGCCTCGAGTGGCGCCATTCTCTAACGGGATGTCCGGCCATGCGTATTCTCGTCGTCGAAGATGAAGCCGCCATTCGGGATGGCCTGAAAACCCAGCTCGTTGCAGCGGGATTCACGGTCGACGTCGCCTCAGACGGTGACGAGGGGCTATTCGCAGGACTCGAGTATCCGCTCGATGTCGCCATCGTCGATCTCGGCTTGCCGAAGCTTCCGGGGCTCGATCTCATCCGCCGCCTGCGGGCGGAGAAACGGAGCTATCCGATCCTCGTGCTCACGGCCCGGGATCGCTGGCAGGACAAGGTGGAAGGCCTCGAAGCTGGCGCGGACGACTATGTGTCGAAGCCATTCCACTTCGAGGAAGTGCTGGCGCGCGTCCAGGCGCTCATGCGGCGCGCTGGCGGCTGGGCCACACCCGAGCTGATCTGCGGCCCCATCGTGCTCGACACTCGCAAGCAGACGGTCACTGTGAACGGCGCGCCGATCGAGCTCACCACGTTCGAGTACCGCATTCTCGAGCACCTCATGCTGCGTGCCGGGCAGGTGATCTCGAAGACGGAGCTCACCGAGCGCCTCTACGACGAAGATTTCGAGCGGGACAGCAACGTCATCGAGGTCTTCATCGGGCGGCTGCGCAGGAAGCTCGATCCCGAGGATCAGCTGAAGCCGATCGAAACGCTGCGCGGCCGCGGTTATCGCTTCGCCATCGCGCGCAGCTCCGGATGACCGCACGCCGTGCACTCGCTTAGCCGGCGCCTGCTCCTTTCCGTTTCCGTTTCTCTCGTGGTGTTCTTCGGCGCGACGATCGTCGTGCTCGATGCGAGCTTTCGCGACGTGTCGGCGCATTCGCTGCAGGATCTGCTCGACGCGCAGATCATCGCGCTCGTGGCGGCGGCGGAGCCGCTGCCGAATGGAGTTTTCGCGCCGTTGCCGCGGGATCTGCAGAGCCGTCTCGCAACACCGCGATCGGGTCTCTACGCAGAGATCCAGTCCGCGCGCCCCAAGGTCCCCACCTGGCGCTCACCTTCGACCGCCGGCACTGAGATCGATTTCGGGCCGATGCTCAAGACCGGCGCGAAGGATTTCCACTACGCGCGCGTACACGACGAGGATGTGGCGATCTCGAGCCGCGGCATCGCGTTCGAAGATGAGGAGCGCGTCCGTCGTGTCCTGACGTTCAGCGTTGCCGCGAGCCTCAAGCCCTATCAGCAGCAACTCCGGAGCTTTCGGCGGGAGCTCTTCGGCTGGTTCGTCGGGCTGGCACTCGCGCTATTGGCAACGCTCGGTGTGCTGCTCCGCTGGGTCCTGGCGCCGGTGCGTCGACTCGAACGAGAGATCCATGCGGTAGAAGAGGGCGCACGCGAATCGCTGGGCGATGGCTATCCGCGCGAGCTGAGCGGTGTCGCGAGCAATCTCAATACGCTGCTGATCGGCGAGCGCAATCGCATGGCGCGATATCGGGACACGCTAGGCAACCTCGCGCACAGCCTCAAGACGCCGCTCGCGGTGATGCGAAGCACGCTGCCTGCGGTGGGTTCGGACCCAGCCGGCGTGCTCGGCGACGAGATCGACCGTATGTCCGCGATCATCGAGCATCAGCTCAAGCGCGCGGCCTCGGGTGGCGCGTTACTGGGGCAGGCACCTCTCGATGTGGCGCCGCTCGTCAGCGAGCTGCGCGTGACTCTGCTCAAAGTCTATGCGCGCAAGGATCTGTCGATCGGGCTCAGCGTGGAGCCCGGCACACAGTTCGTTGGGGATCGCGGCGATCTCATGGAGCTGCTGGGCAATCTCATCGATAACGCGTGCAAGTGGTGCACGAGCCGGGTGCGCGTCACGGTTTCCTCGAACGCCAATGCCGAGCCGCGTCAGCGGCTGCGTATCCAGGTGGAAGACGATGGTCCGGGAATCTCCGAAGGCAATCGGGCGAGAGTGCTCGAGCGCGGCGTCCGGACGGACGAGAGCGTGCCGGGGCACGGGCTGGGCCTGGCGATGGTGCGCGACACGGTCGATCTGTACGGCGGCAAGCTCGCGATCGACCAGTCGGAGCTCGGCGGCGCGAGGATCTCGCTCGCTCTGCCGGGCCGCTGAAGGATTCTGCAGGCCTCCTCAAGGCCGCTGACATTGGCTGGTCCGACGCTGCGCGTGTAGCATCCCGCTCATCATGCGTTCCCCCGTGACGACTCCCTGGAATCCGGCGGCCTGGCAGACAAAGCCGGCACAGCAGCAACCGAAATACGCGGATCAAGCCGCGCTCGAACATGTGGTGGCGCAGCTCGCTCGCCTGCCACCGATCGTCGTTTCCTGGGAGATCGAGGCGCTGCGCGAGCGCCTGGCCGCAGCGCAGCGCGGGCAGGCCTTTCTGCTCCAGGGCGGCGATTGCGCCGAGACTTATGCGGACTGTGAGTCCGATCAGATCGCCAAGAAACTGAAGATCCTGCTGCAGATGAGTCTCGTGCTACTGCACGGCCTCAAGAAGCCGATCATCCGCGTCGGTCGCATGGCGGGTCAGTACGCCAAGCCACGCTCGGCGGACACCGAAACCCGAGATGGCGTAACGCTACCGAGCTATCGCGGCGATCTCGTGAATCGGCCGGAGTTCACGGCCATCGCGCGCGAGCCCGATCCGGAGCTGCTGCTGCGGGGCTATGAGCGCGCGGCGCTCACGCTCAACTTCGTGCGTGCGCTCGTCGATGGCGGCTTCGCCGACCTGCATCACCCGGAATACTGGGACCTCGGCTTCGTCAGTCAGTCGCCGCTGCGGGCCACCTATGAGCGCATCGCCGGCTCGATAGCCGATGCGCTGGATTTCTTCGAAGGCATCAGCGGCCGACGCATTCATGAGTCGATGACCTCGGAGTTCTACGCGAGCCACGAAGGCCTGCATCTGCTGTACGAGCAGGCGCAGACGCGCTTCATCCCGCGTCAGCAGCGCTGGTACAACCTGTCCACGCACATGCCGTGGATCGGCATGCGCACAGCGCAGCTCGGCGGCTCGCACGTCGAATACTTCCGCGGCATCTCCAATCCCATCGCCGTCAAGATCGGCGCGGCCATGGATTCGAGCTGGCTGCAGGGCCTGGTCGTCACGCTGAATCCGCAGAACGAGCCCGGCCGGCTCACCCTGATTCACCGCTTTGGCGCCAAGGACATCGAGAAGGCGCTGCCGCAAGCGATCGAGGCGGTTCGCCAGACCGGCCAGCAGGTGCTGTGGGTCTGCGATCCCATGCACGGGAATACCGAAACCAGCACGGGCGGACTCAAGACCCGGCGCTTCGAGAACATCCTCCGAGAGCTCGAGCTGTCGTTCCAGATTCACTCGCAAAGCGGCTCCCATCTCGGCGGGGTCCACATCGAGCTCACGGGCGAGGACGTCACGGAGTGCACCGGGGGCGCACGCGGCCTGACAGACACCGACCTGCAGCGCGCCTACCGATCGAGCGTCGACCCCCGGCTGAACCACGAGCAGGCGCTCGAGCTCGCGTTACTGATCGCCGAGAACAGCCAGGTCCGGCGGGCCGGGAAACGCTAGCCCCAACCGCTGACCGGCTTGCGGAAAAACAGTCGTGACCCCAATTCGGAGCGAGGCACGCTTGCCGTCGCGATAGGGCGCCGCTATCCTGCCGCGCCTCACCGAGGTCCACCTTGAATACATCGACGAGCTCGCGGCCTGAGCCGCTCTCGATCGGCGCGCCGGTGCACGGCGACCATCAGCCGATCCTGTCCCCCGAAGCCCTGGAATTCGTGGCCTCCCTGTCCGAGCGCTTTGGCCCGCGCGTCACGGCGCTGCTCAAGGCCCGCGAAGAGCGGCAGAAGCGGCTGGACGCCGGCGAGCTGCCGGACTTCCTGCCCGGGACGCAGTCCGTCCGCGAGTCGGACTGGAGCGTCGCTCCCATCCCGCAGGACCTGCGCGACCGCCGGGTCGAGATCACGGGCCCGACCGACCGCAAGATGATCATCAACGCCCTGAACTCGGGCGCCAAGGTGTTCATGGCGGACTGCGAAGACTCCCTTTCGCCCACGTGGGAAAACGTGGTGGGCGGGCAGGTGAACCTGCGCGATGCGGTGCGGCGGAGCATCGAGCTCGTGAACGAGCAGGGCAAGGTCTACCGCCTGAACAGCCAGACGGCCACGCTCATCGTGCGCCCGCGCGGCTGGCACCTGTACGAGAAGCACATTACGCAGCGCGGCGCGCCGATTCCGGGTGCGTTCGTCGACTTCGGGCTCTACCTGTTCCACAACGCCAAGGAGCTGCTCTCGCGCGGCACCGGGCCGTATTTCTACCTGCCGAAGCTCGAGAGCCACCTCGAAGCGCGGCTGTGGGCGGAAGTGTTCGCGTTCTCCGAGGAGCGCCTCGGCCTTGCGCACGGCACGATCAAGGTCACCGTGCTCATCGAGACCATTCTCGCCGCGTTCGAGATGGACGAGATCCTGTTCGAGCTGAAGGACAACATCGTCGGCCTCAACTGCGGCCGCTGGGACTACATCTTCAGCTTCATCAAGAAATTCTCGAAGCGCCCGGACTTCCTGCTGCCGGACCGCCAGGTCGTGACGATGACGACGCACTTCCTGCGCTCGTACTCGCTCCTGTGCATCAAGACCTGCCACCGCCGCGGCGCGTTCGCGATGGGCGGCATGGCGCCCCAGATTCCGATCAAGAACGATCCGAAGGCGAACGAGATCGCCCTCGGCAAGGTGCGCGCGGATAAAGAGC
>FTEO01000483.1_pt1 | contig 18502 bp, 16 predicted proteins | sample 1640211 | NCBI WGS metagenome assembly FTEO01 (sample SAMEA3914816, study PRJEB12502) | metagenome | biome: forest; material: soil | place: USA | collected 2011-09-16 | depth 0.3 m | reverse complement strand
CGATGGGGCCTATGCGCTCGGCGCAACGAAGTCGGAAACGATCAAGCAGGTCGTGATCCGTGCCGCGCTTCCCGGCATCGTGGGCGGCGTTCTCCTCGCCATCTCGCGCGCCATCGGTGAGACCATGATCGTGGTGATGGCGGCGGGCCTCGCTGCCAATCTCACGCTGAACCCTTTTGAAGCCGTCACGACGGTGACGGTGCAGATCGTCACGTTGCTGGTCGGGGACCAGGAGTTCGACAGCCCGAAGACGCTCGCGGCGTTTGCGCTCGGGCTCGTGCTGTTCCTCGTCACGCTCGCACTCAACGTGCTGGCGCTTCACATCGTCAAGAAGTACCGCGAGCAGTATGAGTGAGCCGGTGAAATCCGTGTTCGCCGCGCGCACTCCACAGGAGACGCAGGCGCGTGTGGCGAAGAGCCTGCGGCGCCGCTACTGGTCCGAGAAGCGATTCCAGATCTACGGCATGCTCGCTGTGTTCTTTGGCATTGCGTTCGTGCTGTTCCTGTTCGGCTCGATTTTCATCAAGGGCGCTTCCACGTTCCGCCAGACGTACCTGGAACTGAAAGTGTTCTACGACCCGGCGATCATGGACCCTGCCGGCACCCGCAAGCCTGCCGACATCGCGGCCGCCGACTACCAGGTCATCGTGCGAGCTGCGCTCAAGGAACGGTTTCCGGACGTCGAGGGCCGCAAGGCCACGCGCGACCTCACGCGTCTTGCGAGTGGCGGTGCGGCGTTCGACTTGCGCAAGCGAGTCATGAGCACGCCCGATCTCATCGGCCAGCGAGAAACCGTGTGGGTGCTGGCGAGCGACACGGTCGATCAGCTCCTGAAGGGCAAGATCAAACGGCTCGCGCAGGAGGAAGGCGGCGAGTTTTCCGTGCAGCAACTCGGATGGATCGACGCGCTCACCCAGGCGAATGCGCTGGAGCTGCGCTTCAATCGCACGTTCTTCACTCACGGCGACTCGCGCGAGCCCGAGCAGGCGGGCGTGTGGGGCGCCGTCATGGGCTCGTTGTTCACGTTGCTGCTCACGCTCGTCATGTCATTCCCCATCGGCGTCGCGGCAGCCATCTATCTCGAGGAATTCGCCCAGAAGAACCGGTGGACGGATCTCATCGAAGTGAACATCAACAATCTGGCCGCCGTGCCGTCCATCGTGTTCGGGCTCCTCGGGCTTGCGGTGTTCATCGGCTTCTTCGGGCTGCCCCGGTCTGCGCCGATCGTCGGTGCACTGGTGCTGACGTTGCTGACGCTGCCGACCATCATCATTGCCTCGCGCGCCGCGCTGAAGGGCGTGCCGCCCTCGATCCGTGAGGCGGCCTTGGGCATGGGAGCCTCGAAAATACAAATGGTTGCGCATCACGTGCTGCCGCTTGCGATGCCGGGCATGCTCACCGGGACGATCATCGGCATGGCCCGCGCTCTCGGTGAGACGGCCCCGCTCTTGATGATCGGCATGGTTGCCTTCATTGTGGACGTGCCCAAAGGTGTAACCGATCCGGCAACCGTGTTGCCGGTGCAGGTGTTCCTGTGGTCCGATAGTCCGGAGCGCGCGTTCCTCGAGCGCACCTCCGGCGCCATCATCGTCCTGCTCGCGTTCCTGGTCGTCATGAATGCGGCCGCGGTGATCATGCGTAACCGTTTTGAAAGACGCTGGTAGCAGCCTGACGAACCAGCAGGTGCACCCGATGTCCGACCCTGAAAGCGAGCTCAGTAGCATGGATTCCACGACCCTCGAGACCAAGCGGGAAGCGCCGGCAGTCTCATCGCCCGATGCCGGCATCAATCTGAAGCCGAGCGGCCGCCGTGCCTCGGCGCCCACGGCCGAGTCGCTCGCCTCGCATGGGGACGTTCAGACCGTCGGCACCGTGACGGTCGAGAATCCGCTCTTCAGCTGCCGCAACGTCGATGTCTTCTACGGCGAGAAGCACGCCATCAAGAACGTGAGCATCGACATCGCGCGCGAACAGGTGCTCGCGATGATCGGCCCCTCCGGTTGCGGCAAGTCGACGTTCCTGCGCTGCCTCAACCGCATGAACGACACCATCGCCGGAGCGCGCGTGGTCGGCTCGATCCTGCTCGATGGCAAGGACATTCACGACAAGCGGCAGGATGTGGTGCAGTTGCGTGCCCGCGTCGGCATGGTGTTCCAGAAGCCCAATCCGTTTCCCAAAACCATCTACGAGAACGTGGCGTACGGCCCGCGCATTCACGGCCTCGCGGCGGATCGAGTGGAGCTCGATGAAATCGTCCACACGAGCCTGCGGCGCGCGGGCCTGTGGGATGAAGTGAAGGATCGGCTTGCGCAGCCGGGCACCAGTCTCTCGGGCGGTCAGCAGCAGCGCCTCTGCATCGCGCGCACCATCGCCGTGAATCCCGAAGTCATCCTGATGGACGAGCCGTGCTCGGCGCTCGATCCCATTGCTACCGCGCGTATCGAAGATCTCATCGATGAGCTGCGCGCGAGCTACGCCATCGTCATCGTGACTCACTCCATGCAGCAGGCCGCGCGCGTGTCGCAGCGCACGGCGTACTTCCATCTCGGCGACCTCATCGAGGTGGGCGAAACGGATCGCGTCTTCACCAATCCGCGGCACAAGCTGACGGAAGACTACATCACCGGCCGCTTCGGCTGAGTGGATGCAGCGAGGCGAGTAATGCCGGCAGATAGGCCAATGCTCGAAGGCCACACCAGCAAGGCGTTCGATGGGGCGCTCGCAGCTCTGCACATGCGAGTCATCGAGATGGGCGGGCTGGTGCTCGACCAGGTGCGCGAAGCCGCGCAGGCGTATACGGAATGGGATGCCACCTGCGCCGGGCGCGTCATCGAGCGCGAGCGCACGGTCAACGCATACGACAAGAGCATCGATGCCGAACAGTTGACGCTGATTGCGCGCCGTCAGCCGGTTGCGAACGATCTGCGCGCGATCATCGCCATGTCGAAAGCCGTGGCGGAGCTCGAGAGGGTGGGCGATGAGGCCAAGAAGATCGCGCGTACCGTGCTGGGCCACGGTGGGCGGCCGGGGCCTGCGACCACTCGCGATGCGCGCCATCTCGCGCGGCTCGCCATGAATCTCCTGCGATTGTCACTCGACGCGTTCGATGGCATCGAGTTCGCCATGGCTTCCGAAGTCATCGCGCGGGACAAGGAGCTCGACGCGGAATATTCCGCGGGGCTGCGGCGCCTGCTCACGCGGGCGATGGAAGATCCGCGCCACTTCGAGGTCGCGCTGGAGGCGGCGTTCGTGCTCAAGTCGCTCGAGCGCATTGGCGACCATGCGCGCAACCTGGCGCGGCATGTGCAGTCCATTGGACAGGAGTCAGTGCCGCAGGCCGAACCAGCGGGCACTGTCTCGGCGGCGCACGGCGACTAGCGGGAGCCGGTCACTCCGCGGCGCGCAGCAGCTCGTTGATCGACGTTTTCCTGCGTGTCTGCGCATCCACCTGTTTCACGATGATGGCGCAGTAGAGTCCGTAGCGTCCGTCTTCGGACGGCAATGTCCCGGCGACGACGACCGAGCCTGCGGGCACGCGCCCGCGATACACCTTACCCGTGGCGCGATCGTAAATGCGGGTGCCCTGGCCGATGAAGACACCCATCGAGAGCACCGCACCTTGTTCGACGATCACGCCCTCGACGACCTCCGAGCGCGCGCCGATGAAGCAGTCGTCTTCGATGATGGTAGGCGAGGCCTGCAGCGGCTCGAGCACACCGCCAATGCCGACGCCACCCGAAAGGTGCACGTTCTTGCCGATCTGCGCGCACGAGCCGACAGTGACCCAGGTGTCGACCATGGTGCCACTGTCGACGTACGCGCCGACGTTCACGTAACTCGGCATCAGCACGGCATTCGGTGCGATGTACGCGCCGCGGCGCGCAATAGCGTGCGGAACAACCCGCACGCCGCCCGCGCGCAATTGCTCCTCCGTGGCGTTCTCGTACTTGAGGGGCACCTTGTCGAAGAAGCGCGTGTAGCCCGCGTCGACGACCTTGTTGTCGTGCGTGCGAAAATGCAGCAGCACGGCTTTCTTCAGCCACTCGTTCACGACCCACTGGCCGTTTTTCTTTTCGGCAACGCGCGCGCGTCCCGAATCGAGCAGCTCGACGGTGTCTTCGATGGCACGCAGGAGGGCGGCATCGGCGTTCGACGGAGTGATCTCCGCGCGCCGCTCGAATGCCGCCTCGATGGTGGATTGCAGTGTGGTCGCTTGCGTGTTCATAGTCGTTGGCTCAATGGTTACTTGCGTTCTGCGAGGAAGGCGCGGATGCGCGTGGCCGCCTCGACGCAGTGCTCGAGACTTGCAGTGAGCGAGATTCGCACGCGGCCGCGGCCGGGGTTGATGCCGTCACTGTCGCGCGCGAGGTAGCTGCCTGGCAGCAGTGTGAGGTTCTGCGATGCGAACAGCTCACGAGTGAACTGCTCATCGTCCTCGCCCACATGAGGCCACAGATAGAACGCTCCGCCGGGCGCCTGCACGTCCAGCACGGGCGACAGAATGGGCAGCACCCGCGCGAACTTCTCCTGATAGAGGCGCCGATTTTCGGCCGCATGGGCATCGTCGCTCCACGCGGCGACGCTTGCGAGCTGCGTGGGCACGGCCATCGCGCTGCCGTGATACGTGCGATAGAGCAAGAAGCGGCTGACCAGCGCCGGGTCACCAGCGATGAAGCCAGAGCGCAGCCCCGGAACGCTCGAGCGCTTGGAGAGGCTGTGGAATACGGCGCAGCGCTCGAAGCGCGTGCGGCCGGTGGCGAGCGCAGCTTGCAACAGGCTCGGCGGCGGGTTCGCTTCATCCAGATAGATTTCGGCGTAGCACTCGTCAGTGGCGATGATGAAGTCGTGACGCTCCGCGAGGGCGAGCGCCCGCTCGAGATACTGACGCGAAGCGATGGCGCCCGCTGGGTTCCCGGGATTGCACAGGAACAACAGCTGGCAGCGGCGCCAGATCGCTTCCGGAACGGCATCGAGGTCGGGGATGTAGCCGTTCGCAGCCGTGGTATTGAGGAACCCGGGCTGCGCGCCCGCCAGCAGCGAGGCACCCTCGTAGATCTGATAGAACGGGTTCGGCATCAGCACCAGCGCATCCGGTTTCGGATCGACGATGCACTGGACGAACGCGAACAGCGCCTCGCGCGTGCCGTTTACGGGCAGCACCATGGTCTCCGCGTTCACGGACTCCTTGGGGAGCGTGAAGCGGCGCTCGAGCCAGCGCGCAGCAGCGGCACGCAGCTCGATCAGGCCGATCGTTGCCGGATAGCTGCCGAGGCGATGCAGGTTCTGGCGCAGTGTCTCGAGTACGAACGCGGGTGGCTCGTGCTGCGGCTCGCCGATCGACATGGCCACGTGCGGCAGGTCTGCCGGTGGCACGATGCCGGCCTTCAGCCGTGCAAGGCGTTCGAACGGATAGGCGTGGAGAAGATCGAGGCGGGGGTTCATTTAGATGATTCGGTTGCCGGGATATCAGGGTCGGCTGCTCTATTGACGCCGGTGCGCCGGCTGAAGAGCTGGGTGCAAGCGATCGACGCGTGCGGCGTTACGCCGCCTGACGGCGGTCGAGAGCCTGCGCCAGGCGGCGTTTCAGTCGCTCGGCGTCGGCGTCGGTCAGCGGGCGATTGTCGAAATCGGTGACGTAGAAGACGTCCTCCGCGCGCTCGCCCACGGTCATGATCTTGGCGGCATGCAGCTCGATGCGCTCGTCCATGAGCACCTTGCCGATATCGCACAGGAGGCCGGGCCGGTCTCCGGCCACGAGCTCGAGCACCGATCGTTGATTGCGCTCGTCCACGCTCACGGCAATCTGCGTGGGCGTGTTGAACATGCGCGCCTGGCGCGGCGCCCGGCGTGACACCGCGAAAGGCGCATTTTCCGGCCGCTGTATGGATCGGCACAGGGCCCGCTCGATCTCGCCCTGCCGGTCTTCATCGGTGATGGGCGCGCCGTCGTCTTCGAGCACGTGATAGAAGTCGAGGCTGAAGCCGTCACTCGTCGGCGTGATGCGCGCATCCACGATGGTGAGGCCGAGCTGATCGAGCACTGCCGTTGCGCGCGCGAATCCATTCCGCCGCAGGCGGCCGAACACCAGCACGCCGGTGGTGCCGCGAATGCTTTGCGGTTCGATGGCGACCGTGGGCTCTTCCGAACCCGGCTCGCGCTCGGCGAGGAGCTTGGTGTGCCACGCCACTTCTTCAGGCGAGTGCCGCAGGAAATACGGCGTGGAGAACCGCGCCCACGCGCGCTGAATGTCTGCTTCGCTCAGGCGCTGCTCGATAAGCAGCTTCCGCGCAGCGTCCTGCGTCTCGCGCATCAGCTCGTCCTGGTCGATGGGGCTTTCGAGCCCGCGTCGCAGCGCGCGCTTCACGCGTTGATAGAACTCGTGGAAGAGCGAGGCCTTCCAGGAATTCCACAATTTCGGATTCGTGCCGCGCACGTCTGCCGCGGTCAGCACATAGAGATAATCGAGGTGGCTTTCATCGCCCACGCGCTGAGCGAAGGCACTGATCACCTGCGGGTCGCCGATGTCCTGCTTCTGTGCGGTGATCGACAGCTCGAGGTGATTGCGCACGAGCCACGCAACGAGCCGCGCGTCGTAGCGGGACAAGCCTTGCTCGAGGCAGAACGCTTCTGCGTCCACCGAGCCCAGATCGGAGTGATCCCCGCCGCGTCCCTTCGCAATGTCGTGGAACAGTGCGGCGAGGTACACGATCTCAGGCTTCGGCAGCTGCTGCATGATGCGAGACAGCTCGGGCAGCTCATGGTCGTAGCGCGAGATGGCGAGCCGGCGCAGATTGCTGACCACGAACAGCGTGTGCGCATCCACGGTGTACGCGTGGAACAGGTCGTACTGCATGCGCCCGACGATGCGACCGAATGCCGGAATGTAGCGGCCGAGTACGCCGTACGTGTTCATTCGCCGCAGCTCGTGCGTCACGCCCACCGGCGCACGCAGAATGTCCACGAACAAGCGGTGATGACGCGGGTTCTGGCGGAACTCTTCGTCGATGAGCCACAGATTGCGGGCCACGGCGCGCATGGTCGAAGCGCGCACGCCTTTGATGTCCGGATGCTGCTGCAGAAGCTGGAAGATCTCGAGCAGGGCCGCAGGCATGCGGGCGAACACATCGTCGCTTATGGCCTCGAGGGAGCCATTGCGCACCTGGAAGCGCACGTTGAGTGGCCGCGGCGGTTCGTTCTCCGTGAGGATCGCTTCGCGGAACAGCTGCAGCAGCAGCTCGTTCAGCAGCATGACGTCCATGACGGTGCGGTAATACCGCTGCATGAGCTGCTCGACGGCGAGCGTGTACGAGGCGTCTTCGTAGCCGAAGGTCTGTGCGAGCCTGATCTGGTGATCGAAGAGCAGCCGGTCTTCGCGCCGCCCGGTAAGGATGTGCAGGCCGAACCGCACCTTCCACAGGAACGTCTGCGCCTGCTTGAGGCGCCGCAGCTCCGCGCCGGTCAGGAAGCCATGTGTGGCGAGCTCATCGAGCGTGTCCGCGTCGAAGTGCCGCTTTGCGACCCAGGCGATGGTCTGGATGTCGCGCAGGCCGCCGGGGCCTGTCTTGACGTTCGGCTCGAGGTTGTAGGCCGTGTCGTTGGATTTGAGGTGGCGCTCGGTCTGCTCGCGCACCTTCGCTTCGAAGAACTCCTTCACCGGCCAGATATGGCTCGGCGAGAGCGCGGTGCGCATGGCCATGAGCAGCGCCGCGTTACCGGACAGCAGGCGCGCTTCGATCAGCGTGGTCATGACGCCCACGTCCGCCGCACTTTCCTGCGCGCATTCTTCGACGGTGCGAACGCTGTGTCCGACTTCGAGGCCGATATCCCACAGGAATGCGACGAACTGCTCGACGCGGCCGCGGCCCGCGTGATCGAGCGGCGCCGGCACCAGAAGCAGAAGGTCGATGTCGGAGCAGGGGTGTAGCTCACCGCGCCCGTAGCCGCCCACAGCAACCAGAGCCCACTGCGACATCTCCGCGCCGAACTTCACGCGGCACACATCGCGCAAGACCGTGTCGACGAGCTGTGCACGCGCATGCACGAGCGTCTCGATGGATTCCTCGGCGAGAAAGCGCGTCTTGAGGTCTTCGTGCCCTTGCTTCAACAGCTCCCGGTACGCCGCAGGCTCTCCCTGCATTTCCGCGAGCAGCACCGGCAAGCGGGCGAGAAAAGGCCAGGGAGCCGCGCGCGATGCGCTCGGCAGAAATTCGTCCAGCAGGTCAGCGTCTCCCACCATCCGTTCAATGGCGCCCGCGCGCGCCGAGCGTCAACACCTCGTAGCTCGTCTGTGTGACGAGCACAGTGTGCTCCCATTGAGCAGAGAGGGAGTGATCCTTGGTGATGACCGTCCACCCATCCGGCAGCAGCCGCACGTGCCGCTTGCCCGCATTCACCATGGGCTCGATGGTGAAAGTCATGCCCTGCTTCAACTCGAGGCCGGTGCCGAGCTCCCCGTAGTGGAGCACCTGCGGGTCCTCGTGATAGATGCGCCCGATGCCGTGGCCGCAGTATTCGCGCACGACGGAGAAGTTCTCGCCCTCGACGAACTGCTGAATGGCGTGGCCGACGTCGCCCAGCCGCGCGCCCGGGCGCACGACTTCGATGCCGCGCCACATGGCTTCGTGGCAGGTTTCGTTCAGCCGCTGCGCGTGCGGGGCAAGCTTGCCCACGGCGTACATGCGGCTCGTGTCGCCGTGAAACCCGTCTTTGATGACCGTGACATCGATATTGATGATGTCGCCGTTCTTCAGCCGCTTGTCATTGGGAATGCCGTGACAGACGACGTGGTTCACGGAGGAACAGATGGTTTTCGGGAAGCCGCGGTAATTGACGTTCGCCGGGATCGCCTTCTGCACGTTCACGATGTGGTCGTGACAGAGCCGATCGAGCTCTTCGGTGCTGACGCCGGGCACGACGAAGGGCCCGATCATGTCGAGCACCTCGGCGGCGAGGCGCCCGGCAACCCGCATCTTTTCCTGATCTTCCGGAGACTTGATGGTTACTTGCATGGTGACTTCGGGGCCTGAGGAGGAGCGCGGCCGGCGGCCGGTCCGATACTCAGTCTAAGGGGGCGCGTAAGGCGTTGTTCCGATGGGGTCTTCATGGTATAAAGCGCGGCCTTTTTTGGCAAACAACCCCACACGCGCAACCACTAACCAAGCGGCTGGGTGTCCGTGATCGCAACGTAACGTCGTGATCCGGATGGCCGCTCGGGGTGCGCGGAGGCTCAACCCAAACAGGAGATCTCGAATGCCCGGCGTGTCCATGCGACAGATGCTGGAAGCGGGTGTCCATTTCGGACATCAGACCCGCTTCTGGAACCCCAAGATGGCTCCTTTCATCTTTGGCGAACGAAACCGTATTCACATCATCAACCTCGAGAAGACGCAGCCCCTGTACGTGGAGGCGGCAAACTTCGTTAAAAGCGTCATTTCCGATGGCGGCAAGGTGCTGTTCGTCGGCACGAAGCGCTCGGCACGCGAGGCCATCCAGGCGGAGGCGAAACGCTGCGGCATGCCCTTCGTCAACCAACGCTGGCTTGGCGGCATGTTGACGAATTTCAAGACGATCCGACAGTCGATCAAGCGCCTGGCCGAGATTACCGAGCTGCAGGTGAGCGGCGCGCTCGACAAGCGCGGCAAGAAAGAAGCCACCCAGCTGCGCCGCGAGCAGGACAAGCTCGAGAGGAGCCTTGGCGGTATCAAGGACATGGATTCCCTCCCCGATGCGATCTTCATCGTGGATGTGGGCCATGAAGGCATCGCCATCCACGAAGCGAAGAAACTGGGCATCCCGGTCGTCGCCGTGGTGGATACGAACTGCTCGCCCGATGGGGTCGAGTACATCATTCCCGGCAACGATGACGCCATGCGCGCCATCCAGCTGTACGCCGTCGGCATTGCCGATGCGGTGCTTGAAGGCAAGGAGTCCGTCCCCACGGTCGCCGTGGGCGAGGACGAGTTCGTCGAGCTCGACGAGAACGGCAACCCGCGCCGGAAGTCTGCCCGCGGTCGCCCGCGTCCGGCAGCCACCGTGCGCAAGAAGGCACCGGCACGTCGCCGCCCGGGTCCGGCCCGCGCGCCGGCCGCTGGCGTCGAAGGCGCAGAAGTCGCTGCTGTTCCGGGAGCGGAGTTGGACGATCTGGATGATGGCGAAGACGCGATCGAAGCCGTCGCCGCGACCGTGACGCTGCCCCCGGTAGCGCCTGTCGTGGGTGCCCGTCGCCCCGGTGGTGATGGTGGCGCGCGCCGTCGGCGTGATGGCGGCGGACCGGGCCGCTGAGCGGCCCCGCGTTTTGACGAGGTTTAGAGCATGAACATTACGGCAGATGCAGTGAAGCAGCTCCGCGAGCGGACCGGCGCGGGGATGATGGAGTGCAAGAAAGCACTCGTGGAGACGAAGGGCGATCTCGATGCGGCCGCGGATCTCATGCGCAAGCAGGGGCTTGCGAAGGCCGATAAGAAAGCGTCGCGGGTCGCGGCCGAGGGCGTCATCGTCATCGAGAAGTCGGCGGATGGCCGCTCCGGTGCCATGGTCGAAGTGAACTGCGAGACGGATTTCGTGGCGCGTGAGGCGGATTTCAAAAGCTTCGCGCAGGCGGTTGCGGTGAAGGCCGCGGCCACCCGTCCGGCATCGCTCGACGCGCTGCTTGCCGAGAAGCTCGACGGTGAGGAAACCATCGACGTGCGCCGCCGCGCGCTCGTCGCCAAGATCGGCGAGAACATCAGCGTGCGGCGCTTCGCGCTGCTGTCGGCTCCGACGCATCTCGGTGCGTATGTGCACGGCACGCGCATCGGCGCGCTGGTTGCGGTCGAAGGTGGTGACCCGGCTCTGGCCTATGACCTCGCCATGCACGTGGCGGCAAGCAATCCGCGCTACGTATCGGTGGACGCGGTGCCAGCGGAAGTGGTCGCGAAGGAACGGAACATCCTCACCGAGCAGGCGCAGAACGAAGCGCAGACCTCGGGCAAGGCGAAGCCGGCCGATATCGTCGCGAAGATGGTGGAAGGGCGCCTGCGCAAGTCGCTGGGCGAGATCACACTCGGCGGCCAGTCGTTCGTGAAGGACCCGGACACCACCGTCGATAAACTGCTGAAGGCCGGCAAGGCAACCGTCACCGCGTTCGAGCGGTACGAAGTCGGCGCCGGCATCGAGAAGAAGCAGGAAGACTTCGTGGCGGAAGTCATGAAGCAGGTCAAAGGCAGTGGTGGGGACGGAACCAAGCATTGAGCGTCCCGTTTTCCTTACGAAAACCCCGCCACGGCGGGGTTTTTCCTAATGACGGGCCATCCGCCCGCTGAGAGTCTACGAAACGCATGAACGCCGCAGCCAAATCCCCTTTCAGTCGCATCCTCGTGAAGCTGTCGGGCGAGGCGCTGATGGGCGAGGGCGATTACGGAATCGACCCCGCCGTCATCAAGCGCATCGCCGCTGAGATCCAGGACCTGTTGACGATGGGCGTGAAGGTCGCGGTGGTCATCGGCGGAGGCAACATCTTCCGCGGGGCGGGCCTCGCTCGTGCGGGAATGGATCGGGTCACCGCGGATCACATGGGCATGCTCGCCACCGTGATGAACGCGCTCGCGATGCAGGACGCGCTCGAGAGCCTCGGGCTGCACGCGCGGGTCATGTCCGCCATCCGCATCAACCAGGTGTGCGAGGATTACATTCGCCGCCGCGCCGTGCGTCACCTCGAAAAGGACCGCATCGTCATCTTCGCCGCAGGCACCGGCAACCCGTTCTTCACCACCGACACGGCTGCCGCCCTGCGCGCCATCGAGATCAATGCCGATCTGCTGCTGAAGGCCACCAAGGTCAACGGCGTGTACTCGGACGATCCGGTGAAGAACGCCAAGGCGACGCGCTATCCGCGCCTCACGTTCGACAAGGTGCTGACCGACAAGCTGAACGTCATGGACGCCACGGCTGTGGTCATGTGCCGTGACAATCGCCTGCCGCTACGCGTATTCAATCTCAACAATGCCGGCGATCTCACGCGCATCGTGCGCGGGGACGACGTCGGAACGCTGGTCACGTTCGACTAGCTGGGAAGGAGTCGGACCATGCTCGATGACATCAAGAAGGACGCCGCCACTCGCATGGCGAAGTGCGTGCAGACCTTCGCTGCAGACACCCGCAAGCTGCGCACTGGCCGCGCACATCCGAGTCTCGTCGAGGGGCTCAGGGTGGACTACTACGGGTCGGAAACGCCGCTGTCGCAGGTGGCGAACATCGCCGTCGAAGACGGACGCACGCTCGTTATTTCTCCGTGGGAAAAGAGCGTGGTGCAGGCCATCGAGAAGGCGATCTTCAAGTCGGACCTCGGCTTGACGCCCATGACCGCCGGCACCGTGATCCGCATACCGATGCCGCCGCTCACCGAAGAGCGCCGCCGTGACATCACGAAGGTGCTGCGTCACGACGCCGAGGCCGCGCGCGTCGCCGTGCGCAACGTGCGTCGCGATGTCATGCAGGACGTGAAGGAAGCGCTGAAAGAGAAACTCATCTCGCAGGATGACGAGCGCCGCGCCGAAACGGACATCCAGAAGCTCACCGACAAGCACATTGCGGACGTCGAGCAGCTCCTGGTGGCCAAGGAAAAGGAAATCATGCAGGTTTGAGCGCGGTGAGTCTGCCCCGGCACATCGCGATCGTCATGGACGGGAACGGCCGCTGGGCCGCCGCCCGTGGCATGCCCCGCGCCGCAGGTCACAAGAGCGGCCTCACCGCTGTTCGCATGACCGTGGAGGAGTGCGTGAAGCGCGACATCGGCGCGCTCACGTTGTTCGCATTCTCCAGCGAGAACTGGCAGCGCCCGCAGGATGAAGTGTTGAGCCTCATGGGGCTGTTCGTCGACGCGCTCGACCGCGAGATCGCAGACCTGCACAAGAACCGTGTGCGCGTGCGCTTCATCGGCGATCGCCAGACGTTGTCCGTGCGTCTGCAGGCGCGAATCGCCGCTGCGGAACAACTGACCGCGGCGAATACCGGACTGCAACTTCAGGTAGCCGTGAGCTATGGCGGCAGGTGGGACATCGTGCAGGCGGCTCGCAAACTCGCTGCCCAATGCGCGCAAGGCGCGCTGCGTGCCGCGGACATCTCGGAACGCGAGCTCGGCGCGGCGCTCGAGCTCGGCGGTCTGGAGGCCTCCCTCGCCGATCCGGATCTCTTCATTCGCACCGGCGGTGAAATGCGTATCAGCAACTTCCTCCTGTGGAATCTCGCGTACACGGAGCTCTTCTTCACCGACAAGCTGTGGCCGGAATTCGATGCCGCCGAATTCGAGACCGCGCTCGCGTTCTTCGCGCGGCGCGAGCGTCGCTTCGGACTGACCGACGGCCAGCAGCGCCCCGCTCAGGGTCGCGGCTAGTCCCGACACGCGATGTCAGAGGGAATCAAGAAACGGGTGACGACGGCCATCGTGCTCGTCGCAATCCTGCTGGGCGTGGTGCTGTTCCTTCCGGCGGCCGCTACGGTCATCGCACTCTCTATTGTGGTATTGGCCGGCGCCTGGGAATGGTCTGCGTTTCTGCGTTTGCCCGGGAACGCGTATCGCATCGCCTACGTGGTGCTGGTCGCGCTCCTGCTTCCCGCGGCGTGGCATCTCACCCAGAAGCCCGTCGGCCGCGATGTCGTCCTGTGGATCGCCCTCATCTGGTGGCTGGTCGCGCTCGGCTGGGTGATGTTCGCGCCACGTCGCGCATCTTCGTGGTCTGCGGCCCTGGCCGGCGTGCTCGCACTGGTGCCGGCATGGGTCGCGCTCGCTCGGCTGCGGCTCGATCTCCCGCGCGGCGCAGAGTGGATCCTGTTCGCGCTGATCCTCGTTTGGGCGGCGGACATTGGCGCCTTCTTTGTCGGGCGTCGCTTCGGGCGCACGCGGCTCGCGCCCAGTGTGTCGCCGGGCAAAACCTGGGAAGGGGTGGTCGGAGGCGCGGTCGCGAGCGCCATCATCGCCATGCTCGGCGCCGGGTGGTTCGGCATCCCGGCGGATCGTTTCGTGCCCCTGTGCCTTGCGGTCGTCGGGTTCTCGATCGTCGGGGATCTCACCGAGAGTCTGCTCAAACGCTTTGCGGGCGTGAAGGACAGCGGTAGCCTGTTCCCCGGACACGGCGGAGTCATGGACCGCATCGACAGCGTGACGAGTGCGGCGCCCATCCTCTTTTTCGGTCTCGTTGCGCTCGGAGTGACCTCGTGATCGGCGTGGCGGTGCTGGGTTCGACGGGCTCCATCGGGGAGAGCACGCTCGATGTGCTCGCGCGCCATCCGGATCGCTTTCGCGTCGTTGCGCTCGCGGCGAATCGCAATGCGGCGAAGCTTGCCCAGCAGGTCATTCGCTGGCGGCCGGACTACGCAGTGCTGGCAGACGAGACTGCCGCGGGTGACCTGAAAGAGCGGCTCGCACGCGCGGGTGTCACCACGCGAATCCTCACAGGCGAGAGCGGGCTCATCGAAGTCGCCGCGCTCCCGGAAGCTCAGTACGTAATGGCCGCCATCGTCGGTGCAGCGGGGCTTCGCTCCACATTCGCGGCGGTCCGCGCGGGCAAGCGCGTGCTGCTCGCGAACAAGGAATCGCTCGTCATGGCCGGGCCGCTGCTCATCAGCGCCGCACAGGCCTCGGGCGCCGCTCTGTTACCGGTGGACAGCGAGCACAGCGCCATCTTCCAGTGTCTTCCAGCAAACACGCTTCCCGGGGAAACGCCCAAAGGCGTTCGTCGCGTGCTGCTCACCGCATCAGGCGGGCCTTTTCTCGACTGGTCGCTCGAAGCCCTGGCGGCGTGCACGCCCGAGCAGGCCTGCGCGCATCCGAACTGGGTGATGGGCCGCAAGATCTCCGTCGACTCCGCCACGCTCATGAACAAGGGGCTCGAGCTCATCGAGGCCGTGCTGCTGTTCGGCCTCGACCCCGCGCAGGTGGAAGTGGTGGTGCACCGGCAGAGCATCGTCCACTCGCTCGTGGAATATATCGATGGCTCGGTACTCGCCCAGCTCGGTTCGCCCGACATGCGCACGCCGATTGCTTATGCCCTGGGGTGGCCGGAGCGCCTGGGCTCCGGTGTGGAATTCCTGGACCTGATCCGTGCCGCGCGGCTCGAATTCTGCGCGCCGGATGTCGAGCGGTTCCGCTGCCTGGCGCTCGCGCAGGCGGCGGCCCGGGCCGGTGGGCTGCAGCCGGCGATTCTGAATGCGGCGAACGAGGTGGCTGTGCAGGCGTTCCTTGACCGCGGCTTGAACTTTCTTGAGATTGCGAGGGTCTGTGAGGCCGTGCTCGCGAGAATGACGGGTGGGCCCCTGCGTGGCCTCGATGACGTGCTGGCGGCCGATGCGGAAGCAAGGCGCCTGGCAAGCGAGCTGCTTCCGACTGAACACGCCTTGGAGCGAGGGGCTCACGCATGAATATTGCCTGGTACGCGCTCTGGTTCATCGTGGCCGTGAGCTTGCTCGTCACGGTGCACGAATTCGGCCACTTCTGGGTCGCCCGGCGCCTCGGCTTCAAGGTCCTGAGATTCTCTGTCGGTTTCGGCAAGCCGCTCTTCGAGCGCACGGGCAGTGATGGCACCGTGTACGCCGTCGCCTCCCTGCCGCTCGGCGGTTACGTCAAGCTCCTGGATGAGCGGGAAGGGCCCGTGCCCTCCGCGGAGCTGTCCCGTTCCTTTACCCGCAAACCCCCCTGGCAACGCATCCTCGTATTGCTCGCGGGTCCCGCGTTCAACATCGTGTTCGCTATCCTCGTGCTCTGGGGAATGCTCTGGAGCGCCGGCACCATCGAAGAGGTGAAGCCGGTCGTCGGCGATGTCGTGCAGAGCTCCATCGCCGCGAAGGCGGGTGTGCACTCGGGGGACACCATTCTCTCGGTCGATGGCCGGCACATCGAAGGGCAGGCCATCGCGTCGCGTCGCGATGTGGTGTTCCGGCTGCTGGATGTCATCAGCGCCGATGGCGTCGCGACGCTCACCGTCCAGGGTAAGGACGGCGAAAGACGCGTCCTCACCCTCACGGTCGGCGATGACGAAGCGCGCCGCAAGCTCACCGAGCCCGCCGCGCTCTTCACCGGGCTCGGATTCGGCTTCTGGGAGCCGGCCATTCCGGCCGTCATCGGCAATCTCGTCCCCGACGGCCCCTCCGCACTGGCCGGGCTGCAGAAGGGCGACCAGATCCTCGAGATCAATGGCCGCACCATCACGGATTTCCGCGATCTCGCCGACATCACGGGCAATTCGCACCCCGGCGACAAGCTCACCGTGCGCTACAAGCGCGGTGACGAGGAGCGCACCCGGGACATCACCGTCGGCAAGATCAAGAACGGCGATGGCAAGATGGTGGGCTTCATCGGCGTGCGACCCGCGGCGCCGAAAATACCGAAAGAAATGATCTCGACGACGCAGCTCACGGCCGTGACGGCGCTGCGCCAGGCAAGCTTCGAAGCGTGGGATCTCACCGCGCTCCAGTCGCGGCTCGTATGGCGGATGATGATGGGCCAGGTGTCGCTCAAGAACCTGAATGGCCCGCTTTCGATAGCCGAGTTCGCCGGCGAATCCGCAAGTGATGGCGTGACGTCGTTCCTGCGCTTCCTCGTGCTGATCTCGCTGAGCCTCGGATTCCTGAACCTGTTGCCGATCCCGATTCTCGATGGCGGCCAGGTCGTATTCCAGCTCGTCGAGTGGCTGAAGGGCAGTCCGCTGTCCGAGCGGGCACAGGCCTTCGGCCAGCAGGTTGGCATCGCACTGCTGCTCCTGCTCATGGGCGTCGCGCTGTTCAACGACATTGCACGCCAGATCGGCTGAGGGTCGGATGGGTTGAGGATCCGATCGATTGAGGAAAGGTTGCCGAAATATGTCCCACCGGAGGGCCGGCAGGGCACACTTCAATGACCCATATAGCGGCAGGCGGACGGCAGCACCACGCCGATCGACCGCAACTTCGCTATGATAGGTTGAAGAAGTCGACCGGCGGCGCGGTCCAGCGGCTCAAGGCCCGCTCGGTCGGTTCCGGTTCAGCTACGCCCTCCCGCCTGCGCGGAGCAGGGCGAAAACTTCAGGTAAGACGACGAGGAAGAACGCTTTCAGGTCCCGGTCGGCCCGCGATGCAGGCTGCCCGTCCGACGAAAGCGCCACCGCGGCCCGCGCCGCTCTTCAAGAGGTGAGTGTTTGTGAAGCGTTTGAATAATTCGAAACTATGGGGAATTGCTCTCGTGGCAGCGGCAGTGGCCGTACCGGCGTGGGCCGAGTTAAAGATTGCGGTGGTGGACTACGGGCGCCTCGTCGAGGAATCCCCGCAGGCCAAGGTCGCCCTGGATCAGATCCGCAACGAGTTCACGCCGCGCCAGCGCGACGTGCAGCAGCAGGAAGCCTCCCTCAAGGCCAAGGAAGACAAGCTCGAGAAAGACGGGGCCACCATGACCCCGGAGCAGCGGTCCCGCGTCGAGAAGGATCTGCGCGATGGCGCGCGCGATCTGGCCCGCAAGAAGAGCGAAGTGCAGGACGACTTCAATGCACGCCGCAACGAGGAGATGTCGCGGCTGCAGCGCACGCTCATCGAGGAAGTGCGCGCGTACGCGAAGGCGCAGAATTTCGATCTCGTCATTGCCGATGGCGTCATCTATTCGGTGCCGACCCTCGACATCACTCCCGCCATCCTGAGCTCACTGCAGTCCCGCGCGCCGAAGCCGGCCGCCGGTGCCGGTGCTGGTGCAGGGGGCTCCGCGGCTCCGCCCGCGCCTATGCCGAAGCCGCAGCCGCCGTCGCGCTGATCGCGCGTCCTCACCGTCGGCCCGACCTCTCAGCGCGGCGGTCCTTCTGATGTCCCTCTCGCTCGGGGAGCTCGCAGTCCGATTCGGCTGCGAGCTCCATGGCGATCCGGACGTGCGGGTGGACAGCATTGCGCCGCTGTCGCGTGCACACGCCGGTGCGTTGAGCTTTCTTGCGAATCCTCGTCTGCATGCCGAGCTTGCCGGCACCCATGCCACCGCCGTCGTGGTCGATGCGAAGTCGGCTGCGGAGTGTCCGGTTCCTGCGCTCATCGCAGCCAATCCTCACGCCACGTTCGCGCGCATCGCGGTGCTTCTCTACCCACGCGCGAGCGGGCCAGCGGGGATTCATCCCTCGGCCGTGGTTGCGCCGGAGGCGCGCATCGATCCGACTGCACACGTGGGGCCTTTCGTGTCGATAGGCGCGGGCACCGTGGTCGGCGCGCGTGTGTTTGTTGGCCCGCATTGCATCCTCGAAGAGGGCGTCGAGCTCGCCGACGATGTGGCGCTCGTTGCGCGCGTCACCGTGTGTCGCAACGCGAAGTTGGGCGCGCGCGTCATGGTGCAGCCGGGTGCCGTCATCGGTGCGGATGGCTTCGGCTACGCGAAGGAAGGCGAGCGCTGGCTGAAAGTGCCGCAGGTCGGCAGCGTTGTCGTTGGGCCGGATTGCGAGATCGGCGCGAACACCACGATCGATCGCGGCGCCATCGCCAACACCGTGCTCGAGGAGGGCGTGAAGCTCGACAACCAGATTCAGAT
>FTEO01000543.1_pt1 | contig 18511 bp, 21 predicted proteins | sample 1640211 | NCBI WGS metagenome assembly FTEO01 (sample SAMEA3914816, study PRJEB12502) | metagenome | biome: forest; material: soil | place: USA | collected 2011-09-16 | depth 0.3 m | reverse complement strand
CGGACTACCAGTACCACGACACCTACTTCGTGGTGGCGCACTTCCACTACGTGCTGGTGCCGGGCGCGATCTTCAGCATCTTCGGCGGCGTCTACTACTGGCTGCCGAAGTGGACCAGCAAGATGTACGACCAGACGCTTGGCAAGTGGCACTTCTGGCTGTCCGCCATCTTCGTGAACGTGCTGTTCTTCCCGCAGCACTTCCTCGGCCTTGCCGGCATGCCCCGCCGCATTCCGGACTACGCCACGCAGTTCACCGACTGGAACATGGTGTCGTCCATCGGTGCATTCGGCTTCGGTCTCTCGCAGTTCCTCTTCCCGTACCTCATCTGGAAGTGCGTGAAGAGCGGTGCCCCGGCGCCGAGCCGCGCCTGGGAAGGCGCGCATGGCCTCGAGTGGGAGCTGCCCTCGCCGCTGCCGTATCACACGTGGGAGACGCCGCCGTCCCCCGCAGTGCTGGCGAAAGGCACCGCGCACTAGCCCGAACCCGACTCAGAGTTGGATAAAGTTGCAGACAACACCTGTCGTGAATCCCAGTCCCGTAACCAATCCCGGTGACGATGCGGACCGGCGCCGCCGTGTGCGGCGCTCGTTCGTCGTCCTGTTGGTGGTTGCGGCTGCGTTCTACTTCGGCTTCATCGTGCTCGCGGTCACGCGGAGCCTGCACGGATGAGACTGAAGCTCACACCGGAAGTGCTCCGCGCGAACCGCCAGCTCTTGACGAGGCTGCTGCTGTTCACGCTGGGTGCGTTCGGTTTCGGATATGCGCTAGTACCGTTGTACGACGTGCTGTGCGACGTCACCGGCTTTGGCAACGAGAAGCGGCTTGCGCAGCGCTCGGTCATCGCGGTGAAGCCTGATCAGAACCGCGTCATCACGCTGGAGTTCCTCGCAGAGCTGCCGAGCAACGGCAACTGGGAATTCCGGCCGGTGCTGGCGTCCATCAAGATTCATCCGGGTCAGCTCTACACCGCCGACTTCATCGCGAAGAACCTGACGGGCCGCGACACCGTTGCGCAAGCGGTGCCGGCGATGTCGCCCACCAAGGTGGCCCCGTTCTTCCACAAGACCGAGTGCTTCTGCTTCAGCCCGCAGCCCTTCAAGAAGGGCGAAGAGCGGGCGCTGCCGGTGCGCTTCGTGGTGGATCCGGCGATCCCGGCCGATATCGACCGCATTACTCTCGCTTACACCTTCTACGACGACACGACGCGCCTCACCACGGCGTCCCGATGAGGATCTGAGCTCCTATGGCACAAGCACAAGCACCCACACACGCATCCGACGCGGACAAGTACTACATCCCGCACGGCAGTCCGTGGCCGATCATCGGCTCCGTCGCACTGTTCACGCTGATGCTCGGTGCCATCTCGTTCCTGAACGACTGGGGCGGCGGCTGGGTATTCCTGCCGGGCGCAGTGCTGCTCCTCTACATGTTCGTGCGCTGGTTCGGTACGGTCATCAGCGAGAACCAGCACGGCATCTACAACCTGCATGTGGACCGCTCGTTCCGCATGGGGATGATGTGGTTCATCTTCTCCGAGGTGATGTTCTTCGCCGCCTTCTTCGGCGCGCTGTTCTATGCCCGTAACCTGTCGGTGCCGTGGCTCGGCGGCCAGGGCGTGAAGTTCTTCACCAATTTCGTCTGGTGGAAGGGCTACGAGAGCGCGTGGCCCACCAATGGCCCCGGCCATGTCGGCGGCCGTGCGGACTCGTCGTTCAATGTGATCCCCGCGTTCGGCCTGCCGGCCATCAATACCGCCATCCTGCTCACCAGCAGCGTCACGGTGACCATCGCGCATCACGCGCTGCGGGAAGGCAAGCGCGGCGTGGTCAGCGCGTTCCTGGCGGCGACGTTCCTGCTCGGCTTCCTGTTCGTGTTCCTGCAGGCGAACGAGTATCACGAAGCGTATTCAGAGCTCGGCCTCAAGCTGTCGACCGGCATCTACGGCTCCACGTTCTTCATGCTGACCGGCTTCCACGGCCTGCACGTGACGATCGGCGCCATCATGCTGACGATCATCTGGCTGCGCGTCATGAAGGGCCACTTCACGCCCCAGCGTCACTTCGCCTTCGAGGCCGTGGCCTGGTACTGGCACTTCGTAGACGTGGTGTGGCTCGGCCTGTTCATCTTCGTGTACTGGCTCTAGGCCTTACGGGTGCCGGGTTCATCACAGGCCGTGCGGCGTGATGAGCCCCAGGTACCACGCGATCATCAGAAGCAGGAACAGGGCGACCGACAGGCCGATGCGAATCGTGAGCGCCCGAACCATCTTTTTCGAGTCGCCTTGACTGCGCGAGAGCTGATAGAGCGCCGATCCCAGGCTTGCGAGAATGCCGAGGAAGACGACGATCACCACAATGCGGATCAGCGGGTTCATGGTGTGCTTTCAGGCGTTCGCTGAAGCGTAGCAAATCCTGCTCCCATGGGCCCCCGCCTGCGCATTCGCTTCGGTTCACGCACGTTCTCGACCTCGTGGCTGATGACGGTGCTCACCGTGGCCGCCATCGCCGCCTTCCTGAGTCTCGGGCGCTGGCAGTGGTCGAAAGGGAATCTGCGCGAGGCGGAAGCGGAAGAGTTCGCCCGCGGCACCGGGCAGGCTGTGGCGCTCGGCTCCCGCGCGCTGGCGGACGTCGAACGTTTTCAGCGCGTCACAGTGCGCGGCGTGTTCGATACGGCGCACCAGTTTCTGCTGGATAACCGCACGTACGATGGAAGCGCGGGATATGACGTGCTGACGCCGCTCGATCGCGGTGATGGAGATCCGATTCTGGTGGATCGCGGCTGGGTGCCGTTCACCGGATACCGGGACAAGTTGCCGGACGTGTCGTTTCAGCCGCCCGCGCCCGCCGAAGTCAGCGGCCGCGTGGATGAGTTGCCGAGCGCCGGGCTCGAGAGCGGGCGCGCCGTGCCGGACGAGCATGCGCCGTGGCCGAAGGTCACGACGTATCCGCACGCCGATGAGCTGAGCGCGGCCCTCGGCCGCCGCGTCGAGTCGCGCATCGTGCTGCTCGACCGCGCGGCACCGAACGGCTACACGCGGGAGTGGGAACCGCCCGGCATGCCGGCGATCCGCCACTGGTCGTATGCCGTGCAGTGGTGGGCGTTTGCCGTACTGGCGCTGGCGCTTTGGGTGATCATGGGATTGAGAAAGAAGTTGAGTACCGTAGCTTGACCACCGCGACCGGCGATCTTAGGAAACGCAACCTCAAAACGGTCGGCGCGCTCGCCGCGCTGTTCTTCCTGCCGGTGCTGATTTCGTTCTGGATGTACTACGGCAACACGTGGCGGCCGGCGACTCGGACGAACCACGGCGAGTTGCTCGAACCCGTGCGTGCGCTCCCTCACGCAGAGTTGCGGGATGCAGCGGGCAACGTCGCGGCAGCAAACCTGTTCGCGGACAAGTGGGCGCTCGTCTACGTGGGCGATGGGTCGTGCGACGACACCTGCAAGACCGCTCTGTACTTCATGCGCCAGACGCGCCTCTCGCTCAACAACGAGATGACGCGCGTGGCGCGCATCTTCCTGGCGACGGGGCAGTGCTGCAATCGGGAATTTCTGGAACGTGAGCACCCGGGGCTGGTCGTCATCGACGCCACGGGCCCGGAAGCCACTGCGCTCGTGAACACATTTCCGCAGACGGATCGTCCGCAGTCGCTGTTCATCGTCGACCCGCTCGGCAATCTCGTCTTGCGCTATGACACGCGGGATGAGCCGAAGGGCCTGCTGACGGATCTGCAGAAGCTGCTGAAGCTGTCGCATATCGGCTAGGCCAGGTACTGATGACTTCTTTCGGCGCCGAATCTTCCGCATCGATCTGGATCAAGCGACTCGCGCTCGCGGGGCTGCTGCTGTGTTTCGTAGTGGTGGTTCTCGGCGCCTATGTGCGACTGAGCGCAGCGGGGCTGGGCTGCCCGGATTGGCCGGGCTGCTACGGCCATCTCACGCCGATCGGCGCCGAACAGAATGCAGCCGCTCAGGCGGCGTATCCGAGCACTCCGCTGCACGTGGGCAAAGCGTGGCGCGAGATGATCCATCGCTACGCCGCTTCGACGCTCGGCCTCATCATCGTGTTGATTACGGCACTCGCCATTACCGCGCGCCGGCAGCAACTCATCAGCGTTCCCTTTGCAGTGCTGCTATTGATCACGGTGGTCGTACAGGGAGCGCTGGGCATGCTCACGGTGACCTGGCAGCTGAAGCCGCTCATCGTCACGCTTCATCTACTTTTTGGCCTCACCACACTCTCGCTCCTGTGGTGGCTGTGGCTCTCGCTGCGCTCGGGCGGCGCGCGCGGTGGCATTCGCTTTGGCGGCGGACGCTCGTCCGGCGGCAGCGCTTATCCCACGCACGAGTCACCGCCGCGCAGGGTGGTACTCGTGGGCCTGCTCGCGCTCGCCATTCAAATTGCGCTGGGCGGTTGGACGAGCAGTAACTACGCGGCCGTCGCATGCCCGGACTTTCCCAAATGCCAGAACAGCTGGTGGCCGGACACGGACTACAAGGATGCCTTCGTATTGTGGCGGGGCCTTGGCGTGAACTACGAAGGCGGCGTTCTGCAGCATCCCGCTCGCGTGGCCATTCACTTCACCCACCGCCTGGGGGCGTTAGTTGCGAGCACCGCACTCATCTTCGCCGCTGTCGTGACTCTGCGGCGACGCCGCGGTTCTTCTCGCAGCCGGGTAGCTGCCTTTGCCGTGCTGGGCGCCCTGGCGCTTCAGCTTTTCATTGGCGCCTCCATGGTGCTGGAGGGTTTTCCCCTGGCCCTCGCCACCGCCCACAACGCAGGGGCGGCGCTCCTCGTTCTGGCGGCGATCGCGCTGTTCCAATCCGTAGAACGCGCCTGAAGGCGGTCGTGCCAATCGCCGGTCAGACCGCTACCGGACATAGGAAAACGCCGGGGTTCTGCTAGGCTCGCGGGCCTATGAAAGGGCCACTCCCAGAGCCCGTATCCGCAAGTCACGGGGAACCGCCATGCCGTCCGTCTCAACCACCCTGGACAAGGTCCTGAGCAGCGAACAGGAATTGCTCGCTGAATGGGTTCAACTGCAGCTCGCCGCCAGCACGCGCCGCTCCGATCTCATAAAAGAGAACGAGCTGCGCGAGCAATCCCGCGAGTTTCTTTCGGCGTTTCGTGCGGCAGTCGCCTCCGGTAAGGAATTCTCCCTCGGCGGCGCCGAGTGGGCGCCCGTGCGCGAATTCCTGACGGCGATGTCCCGTTCGCGGGCTGTGCAGGGCTTCACACCCACGGAAACCGCAACGTTCGTGCTCTCGCTGAAGCAGCCCGTGTTTACCCGTTTGCGGCGCGATCTCGAACGAGATCCTGCGGCGCTGGGCGATGCGCTGTGGGCGGTCACGGAGACGCTCGACAAGATCGCGCTCTACACCGCCGAGCTCTTCATGAAGAGCCGCGAGGAAGTGATCAATCGCCAGCAGCAGGAGCTGCTGGAGCTGTCGACTCCGGTGGTCGAGCTGTGGGAAGGCATCCTGGCCCTGCCGCTCATCGGAACGCTCGACAGCGCGCGCACGCAGGTGGTGATGGAAAGCCTGCTGCAGGCCATCGTTCGCACGGGCTCCAGCCTCGCCATCATCGACATCACCGGCGTGCCGACCGTAGACACGCTCGTAGCACAGCATCTGTTGAAGACGGTGGCAGCCGCCCGCCTCATGGGTGCGGACTGCATCATCAGCGGCATCCGGCCGCAGATCGCGCAGACCATCGTTCACCTCGGCGTGGATCTCTCGGAAGTCACCACGAAAGCGACTCTCGCCGATGCGTTCACCCTGGCGCTGCGCCGGATGAACTCCTCGCTCGTAGCCAAGACCTAGAATCGCGCGCATGGAGAAAATTCCGATTCTGCGCATGGGCCGGTTCCTGCTGGTCAGCATTCAGGTCGACATGCACGATCGCCTCGCCCTGCAACTTCAGGACGATCTCACCGACCGCATCGTCAAGGATCGCGCCCTCGGCGTGCTGATCGACATCTCGAGCCTCGAAGTGGTCGATTCGTTCATCGGCCGCATGATCAGCAACACCGCGGCGATGGCGCGCGTGCTCGATGCGCAGACCGTCGTCGTCGGCATGCAGCCCGCCGTTGCCATCACGCTCGTCGAGCTTGGGCTGTCCCTCGAAGGTGTGCGCACCGCCCTGAATGTCGACAAGGGAATGGACCTGCTGCGCGACCAGGTCGCGACGTCGGGACGCTTCTAGCTCCGACGGCACCGACCCGCCATGTCTGTCGTCGACAGCTCGACCCAGCCGATCAAGAGCACGGAAGACATCGTTCGCGTGCGCCAGAGCACGCGCGAACGCGCCGTGGCGCAGGGCTTTTCGCTGGTGGAGCAGACGAAGATCGTCACAGCCGCGAGTGAGCTTGCGCGCAATACGCTCGATTACGGCGGTGGCGGCGAGGTCACCATCGAGGTGCTGAACGATGGCGTGCGCAAAGGCGTGCGCCTCATCTTCAGCGATCGCGGCCCCGGCATCCCCGACGTCGATCTCGCCCTCAAGGACGGGTACAGCACGGGCGGCGGGCTCGGCCTCGGTTTGAGCGGTGCGCGGCGGCTGTCCAGCGAATTCACCATCGACTCGAAGCCGGGCGAAGGCACACGGATTGCGATTACCCGTTGGCGCTGAATCAGGCGCTTGCGACCCGCCCATCCCGATGTCAGCGCACCAGTCCGTCTTACGCATCGACGACCGTAGCCAGATCGGCGACGCCCGCAGGGCCGCTGCGCAGCTGACGGCCGGACTCGGGTTCGACGAGGAACAGAGTGGCAAGGTCGGTCTCGCGGTGACGGAGCTGGCGACCAACATTCTGAAACACGCGGGCAGTGGCCGGCTGTTGCTGCGAGAGCTGGAAAGCAGCGGAGTCGGCGGCGTCGAAGTGATGGCTCTCGACAAAGGTCCGGGCATTGCTGACATGCCAACGAGCCTGCGGGATGGCCACTCCACCCGCGGCACACTGGGCGGAGGGCTCGGTGCCCTGTCGCGGCTCTCGGAGAGCTTCGAGGTGTACACGCAGCTTGGGCGGGGCACAGCGCTGCGAGTGGAAATCTGGAGCAAGCCGCCGCGCGCGCCGCACCCTGCCATTGAATACGGCGGATTGTGCCTCGCCATGGCGGGGGAACCCGTGTGCGGTGATGCCTGGGGAGTCGCGGTCCACCGCGACGAGATCACCGTATTGGTGGCCGATGGGCTTGGCCATGGCATTGGCGCGCGCGACGCCGCCGTCGCTGCGACGGACACGCTCGCCGCTCACCCCAAGGCCGACCCCATGGCGCTGATCGGGGCCTGCCACGCCGCGTTGGCAAAAACCCGCGGCGCCGCAGTGGCGGTGGCCAAGCTTGTGTCGTCGGGCGCCCGCGGCACGTTCGCCGGGGTAGGCAATATCGTGAGCCGTGTGGAGGCCTCCGAGGCGCGTCGGCACCTCGTTTCCTACAACGGCACCGTGGGACACACGCTGCGCAAGGTGCAGGAGTTCGCGTTTCCCTGGCCGCCCGGGGCCCTGCTGATCCTGCATTCGGACGGACTCGGCACTCACTGGGACCTCGCGGCGTACCCCGGCCTCACCGCGCGCCATCCCGCGCTGATCGCCGGAGTGCTTTACCGGGACTATGATCGGGGCCGCGACGACGTGAGCGTCGTAGTTCTGCGCAACCGGGGGATGAGCCGCGAGATCGGCCAGCATGAGTAACGCGCTGCTGACAGTCGCCGTGCAATATGAGCAGGATGTCGTGGTCGCCCGCCAGCGCGCGCGCCAGATCGCCGGTTTGCTGGGCTTCGACGGTCAGGATCAGACGCGCATCGCAACGGCCGTTTCGGAAATCGCCCGCAACGCCTTTCGGTACGCCGGCGGTGGCAAGGTGGAGTTCACGCTCGACGGCGAAAGCGCCCCGCAACTGTTCGTGATCAAGGTCAGCGACAAGGGTCCCGGCATTCGCGACGTTGCACACGTGCTGAGCGGTAATTATCGCTCGAGCACGGGCCTGGGGATCGGCCTCATCGGCGCCCATCGGCTCATGGATCGCGTCGAGATCCATTCCGCGCCCGCTGTCGGCACGGACGTGACGCTGCGCAAGCTGCTGCCTGTCCGCACGCCACTCTTCACGGCGCCGGAGGTGGGGCGCCTCGTCCACGAGCTTACGAGCAAACCGCCGCTCGGCCCGAATCAGGAGCTGCAGCAGCAGAACCAGGAGCTGATGCGCGTGCTTGGCGAGTTGCGCGATCGACAGGAAGAGCTGCTGCACCTGAACCGTGAGCTCGAGGACACGAACCGCGGCGTCGTCGCCCTTTATGCCGAGCTCGACGAGAAGGCCGACCACCTGCGGCGCGCGGACGACATGAAGTCGAAGTTCCTGTCGAACATGAGCCACGAGTTCCGCACGCCGCTCAATTCCATTCGCGCGCTCTCGCGGCTGCTCATCGACCGTTCGGACGGGGAGCTCTCCGGAGAACAGGAGAAGCAGGTCGGCTTCATCGCCAAGGCGGCGGAAGATCTCACCGAGCTCGTGAACGACCTCCTCGACCTTGCGAAGATCGAAGCCGGCAAGACCGATGTGCGCCCGGTGGAATTCTCCGTGGCCAACCTCTTCAGCGCGCTGCGCGGCATGCTGCGTCCGCTGCTGCCGGGCGAGGAACTGAAGCTCGTGTTCGAAGAGCCCGACGAATCGCTCGTCATGTACAACGACGAGGGCAAGGTCTCGCAGATTCTGCGCAATTTCATTTCGAACGCCATCAAGTTCACCGAGCGCGGCGAGGTGCGCGTGTCCGCGCGCTTCGCGGACGACGGCGGCAAAGTCATCCTCTCGGTAGCGGATAGCGGTATCGGCATTCGTCAGGAAGACCAGGCGCGCATCTTCGAAGAATTCACGCAGGTGCCGAATCCGCTGCAGGGCCGAGTGAAGGGCACGGGGCTCGGCCTGCCGCTGTGCCGCCGGCTCGCGCGCCTCATGCATGGCGAAGTGGCGCTCGTGAGTGAATTCGGCGTGGGCTCGACGTTTTCGGCAGAGCTGCCCGCGCACTTCGATGAGCGCGTCATCGCCGGCGCCCAGACGGTTGTCGAGATCGCCGAGACCGTGGACTTCGCGCGGCTGCCTGTGCTCATCGTCGAAGACGAGCCCCAGACGCAATTCATCTACGAAAAACTGCTGCGCGACTCCCGCTTTCAAGCACTCTCGGCACGCAGCCTGCGTGACGCCCGCGAGCTCATGGCCCGCGTCAAACCTCGCGCCATCGTGCTCGACATCATGCTGCGTGGTGAGGACTCGTGGCGCTGGCTCACGGAGCTGAAAAAGAATCCGGCCACTGCGAGCGTGCCGGTGCTCATCGCGAGCAATTTCGAAGATGAGCGCAAGGCGCTGGCGCTCGGTGCGGATGTCTACTGCCCCAAGCCGCTGACTCGCGACTCGCTCATCGAGAAGCTCGAAGCCACGGTCGGGCGCGACGTCCTCGTCATCGACGACGATCCGGCCGCGCGCTATCTGTTGCAGAAGATCCTGGCAGACGACCACACGCGCGTCATCGAAGCAGCCGATGGCCGCAGCGGCATGCAGGCCGCGCGTGCGACACGTCCTTCGATGATCTTTCTCGACCTGCAGCTCCCGGACAGCACCGGCGAAGAAATCCTCGCGGCGTTGCGCCGGGATGTGGGCCTGCGGAATGTACCCGTCGCCATCGTTACGTCACGCCAGCTTTCGTCGGCAGAGCGCAGCATTCTCGGCGAGCGCGCACAGGCGGTGCTGCAGAAGAGTGAGCTGAATGCAGATCTGGCGCGCGAGCTGCTCTCGCGCAGCGTGCTGAGGCCGGCCCCGTGAGCTCCCAGACCGTCACCATTCTCAACGTCGACGATACGGTGTCGTCCCGCTACACCAAGACGCGGATTCTCAGGCAGGCGGGTTACTCGGTCGTCGAAGCGGGGAATGGTCAGGAGGCACTGCGCGTCGTTCGCGAGTTGATGCCCCAGCTCGTGGTGTGCGACGTGAATCTGCCCGACATGACGGGCATCGAAGTCTGCCGTCAGATCAAGACCGATCCGCTGACGCGCACCATTCCCGTGGTGCAGATCTCTGCCACATTCGTAACGCCGCACGATCAGCTCGTCGGCCTCGAAGGCGGCGCCGAGATCTATCTCACCGAACCTATCGAGCCGCTCGAGCTCACGACCGTGGTGCGCGTGCTGCTGCGCCTGCACAGCAGCGAGCGCGGATTGGTGCAGAGCGAAGCGCGCTGGCGCAGCTTCGTCGATTCGAGCATCGTCGGCGTCGTCATCCTGAAGCAGGACCGGATCGTCGAAGCGAACGATGCGTTTCTCGCGATCATCGGTTACACGCGCGAGGACCTGCAGGCGAACGAAATTACGTGGCGCGAGATCACGCCGCCGGAGAGCCTGGAACGCAGCGAAGTGGCCCGCGAGGAGCTGCGCAAGCAGGGCAACTGCGCGCCGTTCGAGAAGCAGTACATCCGCAAGGACGGCTCGCGCATCTGGGTGATGATGGCCGGCGCTTCGATTCTCGACAGCGAGGATCAGTGGATGTGCTTCGTGCTCGACGTAAGCGACCGCAAGCACGCCACGGTCGAGCGCGAGGCGGCGTACAACCGGGAACACGCCGCGCGGACCCAGGCGGAAGAAGCCACGCGCCTGAAGGACGAGTTCCTCGCCAATCTGTCGCACGAGCTGCGCACGCCGATGAACGCGATCATCGGCTGGACGCATCTGCTGCGCTCGGGCCGGCTCGACGACAGTCAGCGCCAGCGCGCGCTCGAATCCATCGACCGCGGGGCGCGCTCGCAGGCGAAGCTCATCGAGGATCTGCTCGATGTCTCGCGCATCGTCAGCGGCAAGCTGAACCTCGCGATGCAACTCGTGGATCTCGAAGCCGTGCTCAGCGCCGCGGTCGAGAGCCAGCGGCCCGCGGCCGAAGCGAAGGGCGTCGCCGTGCGACTCGGCCCGGCGCCACCCGGCGCTGCTGTGATGGGCGATGCGGGGCGCCTCCAGCAGGTATTCCTGAACATCCTGGCGAACGCCGTGAAGTTCACGCCTGCCGCCGGGAAGATCGAGGTGACGTTTCAGGAGACCGGCGAGAGCATCGACGTGTCCGTGGCCGATTCCGGGGAAGGCATCGCGCCGGAATTCCTGCCGTATGTCTTCGATCGCTTCCGCCAGGCCGACGGCACGAGCACGCGTACGCACATGGGGCTTGGCCTCGGCCTTGCGATCGTGCGACACGTCGTGGAGCTCCACGGTGGCAGCGCTCGTGCCGCGAGCGCCGGCAAGGGACATGGCGCCACGTTTACTGTGACGCTTCCCATCGCGATCGATGCGGAGGGAACACCACGCGGCCCCGTGGCGAGCCGCATGCCCGGCACTTACGGGCCGCCCGGCGGTTCCGGCATTCGCGTGCTCGTCGTGGAAGACGACATTGAGACACGTGACATGCTGACCGCCATTCTCGAGCGGGGCGGCTTCTCGTATCGCATGGCCACTCGCGCCAGCGAGGCGTTGAGCGTGCTCGATGACTGGTCCCCCGACGTCATCCTCTCGGACATCGGCATGCCCGACATGGATGGCTACGAGTTCGTCCGCCAGCTCCGCGCCCGCTCGGCCGAGAGCGGCGGTCTCATCCCGGCGATGGCCCTCAGCGCCTTCGCCCGCGGTGAAGACCGCGATAAGGCACTGAACAGCGGCTACCAGGCTCATATCGCGAAGCCTGTCGACCCCGCCGACCTCGTCCGGGCCATTGCCGATCTCACCGCCAGCACCGCACCTGCCCCCCGCCGGTAAATATGAGACCCTTACGCCCCCCGCAAACGCGGGCGGCTCTCAGATCTTGATACGGGTTGATTTCCGGGCGCAGCCCGTCACGCATGGCCACTGAATCCAATCTCACTCCCGCGCCCGTCGCGGTGACGACCTGGCGCCACTACTTCGAGCTCACCAAGCCGAAAGTGGTCGCGCTCATCACGTTCACGGCCATCGTCGGCACGTTGCTCGCGAGCCCCGGCTGGCCGCCGCTCGGGGCGCTCATCTGGGGAAACCTCGGCATCGCGCTGGCCTCGGCGTGCGCGGCCACCCTCAATCACGTGCTCGATCGGCGCATCGACGAACAGATGGCGCGCACGCGCGGCCGTCCGTTTCCCACTGGCCACATGACGGAGCGCCATGCGCTCACGTTCGCCGCCGTGTTGGGCGTGACGTCGATGTTCATCCTGGCCTTCCTCGTGAACCCGCTGACGGCGGTGCTCACGTTCGCGTCGCTCATCGGTTACGCGGTGGTCTACACCGTGTGGCTGAAGCGGGCCACGTCGCAGAACATCGTCATCGGTGGGGCCGCGGGCGCCGCGCCGCCCGTACTGGGCTGGACTGCGGTGACCAATCACGTCGATCCGCACGCATTGCTGTTGTTCCTGATCATCTTCGTGTGGACGCCGCCGCACTTCTGGGCGCTGGCCATTGCCCGTCGCGATGACTACGCGAAGGCGGGTATTCCGATGCTGCCCGTCACGCACGGCGTGGAATACACACGTCTGCACGTGCTGCTCTACACGGTGCTGCTGTTCATTGTGACGCTGTTGCCGTTTCTCACGCGCATGTGCGGCCTCATCTATCTGGCCGCAGCACTCGTGCTGAATGCCGGATTTCTGTACTACGCGTTCGTGCTGAAGATCACGGCGCGCGAAGAGCTGCCGATGCGCGTCTTCAAATTCTCGGTGACTTATCTGATGTGGCTGTTCGCCGCGCTGCTGATCGACCACTACGTGCCGACCATCGCCTGAGCGCTCCGTCGCCGCCGCATCGGCAGCGAACCGCTACTTCTGGAATTCCAGTTTCTTCAGCACGCCGCCGTCGAACGTGAGCACGGCGGGAAACTGCCCCTGGCCGCGCTTGTAGAACCACACCTGCTCCGAGGTGGTGCCGACTTGATACGTCGTGCCGTTCTCCCGACGCGCCAGGATGGGCTCACTGATCTCGGACCTGGATGTCGGCTCGCCGCACTTCTCGAGCACGTACGCCTGCACGGCGCCAGTCTCGATCAGGACGTTGCCGCATCGAAGCGTGTCTGCGTATGCGGTGGTCGCGGCGCAAGCGACCGCCATCAATGAGGCCGTCGCAGAATATCGGGTAACGCTTTCCCGTCCCATACTCAAGTGCGCGTCAGTGCCACGCGCCATGACGAAAGCCGCCGTCCGTCCAGCAGCAGCACACCGCATGCCTCGTAGTGATTCGGATCGAGCTGCATCAGATGCTCGGTGCCGTAATACCCAGCGCCGCCTTCACAGCGATAGAGCGACACGATGGAGGGCCCGACGATGGAGAACGAGCCCTTGAGCTTGCCGATGGCGGAGTTCTCCGACGTCCACCGGGTGCTGACGGCTTCGGAGTGGGGCGGCTCGATGAAATAGTTGTTCACGAACTCGACGGGCGGGGAGGACAACACATGCAGCGAGCCGGCGAGCAGCCAACAGTCCGGACGATGCGTGATTTCCGTGCGGCCTTCGGCGGTGATGGGCTTGCCGTCTTCCGTCCAGAACGTGCCCACGCCGGACCAGGATCCGGGTGCGAACAGAAACGTATGAGTCATACCCGCTCCCTGCTGAACAGCGCTTAGGACTCCGACGACCCACATTATGGCGCGGGCGACCCAATGAGGGTACGGTGGCCGGGAAAATCTGTGGACACGACTCATGCTGATCGAGCGCATCTGGGCGGCGAACGCCTACCGTAATTTTCACTATCTCATCGCGTGTCCGGAGACCGGCGAAGCGCTGGCGGTGGACCCATTGGAGTGGCAGCTGTGCCTCGACGCGGCCCGTCTGCGTGGGTGGCACATCACCCAGATTCTCAACACGCATGAGCACCGGGATCACACGGGCGGCAACGCGGGCCTCGTGGGCGCGACGCGCGCGAAAGTGCTCGCGCATGCCGGCGCGGCAAGCCGCATCGGCGGCGTGGATCGCGGCCTCGGCAAAGGCGACGTCATCCGCGTCGGCCGCACGGTGGAGCTCGAGTGCCTGGACACGCCTGGCCACACCATGGCGCACATCTGCCTCCTCGGCCACGGCGAACAGCCGGCTCTCTTCTGCGGGGACACCTTATTCAATGCGGGCGCAGGCAACTGCCACGGTGGCGGTCACCCGGAAGCGCTTTACGAAACCTTCGCCACGCAGCTCGCGCGTCTGCCGGATACCACGCGGATTTTCCCCGGCCATGAGTATCTGGCCCGCAATCTCGAATTCACGCTCGATCGCGAGCCGGGTAACACGGATGCCCAGAGCCTCCTCTCCCGCGCGAAGAGCGATGCGCCGGCCGAGGCGGTAATCACCACACTCGCCGACGAGAAGCGCGTGAACACATTCTTCCGCCTGCAGAATCCAACGGTCATCGCGCGGCTGCAGGCCGCCTTCCCGGACATTGGCGAGCATCCGGATGCACGCACCGTATTCATCAAGCTCCGCGAGTTGCGCAACGGCTGGTAGCGCAGCCTGAACCGGAGGCGCGCCGGCTGGAACTCACGTCATGCAATACAGTTTTCCGGGGCGCCCCGCGCCGCGAGGAGGTTGGGTTCATGCGTTTCGGACTGCGGATTCTGATGTCGGCCCTCTTGATCGCAAGCGTTTCGCCAGCTTGGTCGGCCGGCGCAGGCCCCACGAGCGGGGGCATGAACATGCCCGACCTCCCGCCAAGCCGCGAGCAGACGCCTGAAGAGCGGGCGAAGTACGCGTACAACTCCGGCGTACGTGCCGTGAACAAGGCCGACAAGTACGACGCCGCGGCCGACAAGGCCACCGACGCCCGCAAGAAGGACAAGGCCACGAAAGAAGCGCTGGACGAGTACAAGACCGCGCGTGGCAAGTTCGAGCAGGCCGTGCAGTACGCGCCTGGCATGTATGAGGCGTGGAATTACGTCGGCTATACCCGCCGCAAGCTTGGCGACTACGACCAGGCGCTCACCGCATACGAGCGCGCGCTGGCCCTGAAGCCCTCGTATCCCGAAGCCATCGAGTATCGTGGCGAAGCCTTCCTGCGGTTGAAGCGGCTGGACGATGCGAAGCAGGCGTATCTCGCCCTGTTCGCCGGCAACCGGGCACTGGCCGACAAGCTGCTGGGCTCCATGAAGACTTGGCTCGATACTCAGCGCAGCACGACCTCCGACGCCGCGAGCGGCGGGGGCAGCCCCGACACCCCCATCGACGCCAGAATCGAAGAATTCGCCCAGTGGATTCAGGAACGCAGCCAGATTGCCGGACAGACCGCCGCGCTCACCCGCGAAGGCGCCGGAACGACCTGGCGCTGACCCGGCTCACCTGCGCGGCATTCGTCGCGCTTTGCTGTTCGTTCCTGCCGGGGGCGTCGGCTGACGGCGCTCCGAATGTCGTGTCGGCGTATGACTGGCACCTGCCGCGTGGCTTTCCGGTTCCGGCCGTGCCCATCGACAACCCCATGTCGGCACAGAAAGTCGCCCTCGGCCGGCGACTCTTTTTCGAACCGCGCCTTTCCGTCACAGGTCGGTACAGCTGCGCGACCTGTCACGAGCCAGCGCGTTCGTTCACGGATGCCCGGCCGCTCGCGGTGGGCGCAACGGGGCAGCCCACCCGCAACGGCGCCATGGCGCTCGTGAACGTGGCCTACAACGTGAGTTACGGTTGGACCAATCCGCAGCTGCAATCGCTCGAGGACCAGATGCTCGAGCCGTTGCTCAACGAACACCCCGTCGAGCTCGGCGTGAAAGGGCGCGAAGATGAGCTGGCCGTGCTGCTGAGCGACGACGCTCAGTACCACGCCGCCTTCGCCACCGCATTCCCGGACTCGGGCGGCCGCGTCACGTTCGATCTCATCGTGAAGGCGATCGCGGCTTTCGAACGCACGCTGATGTCCGGTCAGTCGCCGTTCGACCGCTATGTGTTCGGGGGCGAACATAACGCGCTGACGCCGCAGGCCAAGCGCGGCATGGCACTCTTTTATTCTGCACGGCTGGGCTGCGGCGGCTGCCACTCCGGATTCAACTTCGCCGGCAACTGGCGGGACGCGCAGGGCACGACCGGCGAGCCGAGTTTCGCCAGCAACGGAACCACCGTCGCGCCGTTGCGCGTGCCGACGCTGAGAAACATCGCCCTCACCGCGCCATACATGCACGACGGGAGGTTCTCGACGCTCACCGCCGTGATAGATCATTATGAGCAGGCAGGTCGGGACGGGAGCGCGGCGGACGAACATGCGGCAGGTCAAAAAAAGGCCCTCCGCCTGCGCGCCTTCAGGCTCGATACGAGGGAGCGGACCGACCTCATCGCCTTTCTGCAGAGCCTGACCGATCCGGAATTCGTGGCGGAGTTTGATGAGCAGCGCACGCATCCTGTACCTGGACGATGAAGAACCACTGGTCTTTCTCATGAGGCGCATGCTGGAGCACCTCGGTCATCGCGTCGCGGCGTTCACACGGTCCGAGGACGCGCTGGCGGCATTCACGGCCGCGCCCACGGAGTTCGATCTCGTGCTGTCCGATCTGTCGATGCCGGGCATGAGCGGCATCGAGTTCGCGCAGAGCGTGCTCGCGGTGCGTCCGGACACGGTGGTCGTCATTGCCACCGGCCACATTCAGGACAAAGACGTAGTGCGCGCGGAGGCGGCGGGCGTTCGCGAGGTGATCCAGAAGCCGAGCAGCCTCGACGAGATGGCTGACATGGTGGCGCGGATGCTCGCTCGCTAACCGAGGCCCGCTAACCCGGCGGTCGGTACGTGAGGGGAATGTGCCGCGCGTGTGCGGCCACGCGCCCAAGCCACGCAAGGACGCTCGGGTATGGCGAGATATCGAGCCCGCCATCCGGCGCTACGTGCGTGTAGGCGTAGAGCGCGATGTCTGCGATCGAGTAGCGCTCGCCAACGAAGTAACTCCGCGCCTTCAGGTGCGATTCCATGACGCCCAGTGCATCGCGGCCGCGCTTGAGGCGGTCTGGCAGCTCGGCGCGGCGCGGTGAGTCTGCGGGCAGGTGGCGCATGATGTAGCGCGGCGTCGCCACGTAAGGCTCGTGGCTGTACTGCTCGAAGAACATCCACTGCAGCACCTGGCCGCGAGCCACACGATCCGCGGGAATGAAGGACGTGCCTTCGGCCAGATACCAGAGAATGGCGTTGGATTCGGCGAGGAAGGTGCCCTCCGCGAGCTCGAGCGTCGGGATGCGGCCGTTCGGATTCCTGGCGAGGAACTGCGGAGTGCGCGTTTCGCCCTTGTCGATGTCGAGCTCCGTCCAGTCGTACGGCTGCTGCAGCAGCGCGAAGAGCAGGCGGATCTTGTAGCCGTTGCCAGAATCCAGATAGTCGTAAAGCCTGGGCATGCGAGCCTTTCCTTCCCGGTGGCCGCGCAGTATCCGGGGAGCCACTCGGGCTTGCCCTGCGAAACGCTGAACGATCGGCCCGCATCGTTTAGTTTCAGTGTGTGCGGTAGGCTTGCGGCCTTCATGTATTCACGCTTCTACCGCCGCAGTTTCCTCATCGCCACCGTCGCGATCCTGGGTTACGTGCTGCTGCAGTTCCTCGAGCCGTTCTGGGCGCCGCTCGGCTGGGCGGCGATCCTTGCGTTCCTGCTCCATCCGCTGCACCAGTGGCTCACCCGCCGGCTGCGGGGGCGCGCCGGCTATTCCGCTGGCATCCTCACCGGGCTCACGCCGTTTCTGATCATCGGACCCATCGTGGCCTTCGGGGTGATCTTCGCGCAGCAGGTGTCGCTGCTCATCGATTACCTCCGCCAACGACAATTCGGCACGTTCCCGGCGATCGTCCAGAAGGTCCAGGCCCTGCCGCTCGTCGGCAAGATCCTGAACGCCACCGGCACGAACGTCACGTTCACCGCCGAGCAGGTGGAGAACTGGCTGGTCAGCGGGGCGCAGTCGATGCTGAAGTCCGCAGCAGCCATCGGCGGGAATCTGGCGATTGGCGTGGTCGGCACGCTGGTCGGGTTCTTTCTGATGCTGTTCCTGCTGTTCTTCCTGCTGCGCGACGGGGAACGCATGCTTCAGCATCTGATGCGTCTGATCCCCATGCCGAGCACCCGCCGCACGGAGCTCCGGGATTACCTCAGCAACGTCACCCGCGCGGTGGTGTTCGGCCATGCCCTCACGGCGGTGATTCAGGGCACGCTCGTCGGCATCGGCTTTGCCATCGCCGGCCTGCCGTCACCGGTAGTCTTCGGCGTATTCGGGGCCATCGCGGCCTTCATCCCGGCAGCGGGCACCGGCCTGGTGCTCATTCCCGCGGTGCTTTATCTCGTCTTCAGCGGCCAGTGGGGCTGGGCGATCTTCATGGCGGTGTGGAGCGCCGGGGTGAGCTTCACGGATAACTTCCTGCGCCCCTACCTCACGCGCCAGCGCGCCTCGGTGTCCACGCTCACGGTGTTCGTAGGCGTCATCGGCGGCGTGGCGGCGTTCGGCTTCATCGGCTCGCTGATCGGGCCCGTGGTGCTGGCGCTGATCGTTGCCATGCTGCAGTTCGCTGAGGAGCAAATCGTAAAAAGCGAGTGAGAT
>FTEO01001386.1_pt1 | contig 18595 bp, 16 predicted proteins | sample 1640211 | NCBI WGS metagenome assembly FTEO01 (sample SAMEA3914816, study PRJEB12502) | metagenome | biome: forest; material: soil | place: USA | collected 2011-09-16 | depth 0.3 m | reverse complement strand
CTCCAGCCTGCAGCATGCAGGGTCCAGAACAGCACGTTGCGATTGGAACGCAGTTGGTCGAGCGTCAGCATGCGCTGGCCGGATGTCCCTAAGCCTCCAGGGTGGGTTAGAGCTTAGGTCATCTTTCAGCCGGACGGCGCGGCCCTTGAGCGCGCGACGCCGTCGTCTCGTCGCAGGTCGATGCCGCCCGCGATAGACCGCAGTCGGGGGCGGTCTCCCGGGTTTTCATGGCGACGCTTAAGGCATTGATTATGGCCGAAATATCGGTCGCAAACGCCGGTATGAAGCTTGCGCCCCGCACCGTGAGCGGGCGAGTCTCGTCAGGGGTAAGGAGACGGCGGACGTGAGCACTTTGAACTGGGTGTTGGGCGCGGTGACGGTGATTGCGGCCAGCGGGACCACAAACGCGCAGGACGCGAGGGATCCACGTTCGGCAACCCCGGCGGGAGGGCTTGCCGCGCCAGCCACACCCGAGACCGCCGTGCCGCCCTCGCTACGCTTGGCGGCCATCGATGTGTCAGCCGCGGCCTTCAGGAAGCTCGATACCGATCACGACGGCCGCATTTCCGCGCTGGAGGCCAACGCCGCCCCGAGGGTGGCGGAGGGTTTCCTGCAGGCAGACGCGAACAAGGACGGGTTTCTGTCCCTGGAGGAATTCAGGAGCCTTGCGGAGATCACTCCGACACCGAGCCCGTGAGCGGACGAGCCTCACGTGCGCGGGCTCGCCCCAGTCTTCAGGGTCTGTTCGACTCCGTGACCCCCGCCGCGGGGGCCAGCAGCGCTTCCAATGGCTGAAGCTGCGAAACAGCCGAGCCCTGAGCGAAATCACACCCAATGGCGGTGAGCCATTGCAGCGCCGCCTGAGACTCGACGCGTTTCGCCGAGCAGTGGATCCCCAGCACCTTGACGGCCTGAGCGATCGCGACCACGAGGGCCTGCGCCAGTTTGTCCTTGAGAGCAACCCCGGTGAGCTTGGGATCGATTTTCACCAGCCGCAGTGCCTTCGAACGCAGTAGCGGCAGCACCGTGGAATCCAGCGAGAAGTCATCGATTACGATGAAGCAGCCGATCTTGTCGCACAGGGCAATGAAGCGTTCGACCTGGGCACGACGCTGCGTGCACAGCGGCTCGGCGATCTCGAAACCGATCGTGTCCGGGGCGATACCGTGATTCTTCAGCGCCGCCGCCACGTTCTGGGGAAAGCGCTCGTCCTCCAGTGTCGCGATCGAGAGGTTCAGCGTGAAGCTGGTCGGCTCGAGATTCCAGGTGCCGCGATTGACGCTCAACCAGGACAGCAGCCGCTGAAGAGCGTGCGCGTCGAGCGCAGCGGAATCGCGACTCGCGTCTCGGTGAGGTGTGCGGACCTGGACCTCGAAGCGTCTCGAACGGCCCCCGGCCCGCAATTTCGCGTACGGCTGCACTTCGAGGAGCAACTGCGCTGAGTCGTTTGCCGACACCACTCTCGAGGCCGTGGCGGATGCGGTGGGCCCCAACGATCTGGATGTGGTCGTTGCGCCGGAGGGCGGCGTGGACTTCGGGGCCGCCGCCGCGCCCGGCTGCGGCAGCGACTTCGAGGGGGTTGTCGCACCGGAAGGCGCCGGCGGTGTTACGGCCACGGGGGCGACCAGGGGAGCGGCAGCGCGGCTCGTCGCGGGAGCGGAAAGCGTCGGAACACTCGGATACGGGATTTCGATGGCGGCGAGCTTCTTCGCGCCGGCGGGCGCCACGTCCGGAATCAATTCGAACTCGAGGATGTCCGCGACCGCTTCGGGGGTCAGGAGCCCGGAAGGCGCTTGTTTTGCGGATGCCGTGGGTGTGTTTGACGGGACAAGGCCGGCCGCTGGCAAGTTCGCGTGCCACTCGATCTGATGCGCACTCGCCGCGGCCGCAGTGCCCATCTCGAGGACCGGTACGAGTCCGGTCTCCCCGGTCCCGTTGGGTTTTACGATCGCGCCGCGCAGCAGCACGGCAATCTTCTGCATGATCGTGCGCACCTGCGGCGTGACCATTCGTTCGAGCACGCCGTCGCCCACGGACTTCAGGTCGGCGAGAATCATGGCCAATCCAACAAGGTCGCCCCGCGGCGCGCGCACGGGTAGGAAGATGGCAACGCGCCCGTCTTCCAAACCGTTTTCGTGGCACAACAGCGAAGTGTCCGCTGACAGCGCCTCTATCGCCTCGACGACCAGGTTGTGCTCATCGGGCCCGAGCGCGCCCTCGCTGAGCCACAACACGCTCGCGTCCTTGTCGTAAATAGAAACTGAATGCAGACGCAGCGGCGGGAGCCCCGCGCGCAGCTGCCAGCCCAGGGATTCTGCGGTAACAGGCTCGCTCGCAGCGTGTGCGGCTGTGGGAGCAACGGTCGGTGGACGCACGGCCATAGCGTTCAGTGGCTGCAAGGACTTCCCCATCCTCAGATTGCGCGGAAGACGAAGGCGTTTTGCATTTGCCCCGCGCACGGATAGGGTGGCAGCCGCGGTGTTCTTGTGCCGTGACCGCGCTCGCGTTCTTTGCAAGGGTGTGTGCGATTGCCGACATCCGAGTGTCGCTGTTTGTCATATTTGCCGCGGTGAGTACGTACTTGCGTACTCACCGGTTATGCAATGTCAGATCCCGCCGAGGAAGTCCCGTTTGCCGATCTCGACCCCGTTATGTCGAAGAATGTCGTATGAGGTCGTGACGTGGAAGAACACGTTCGGAATCGCCCATCGCTGCAGAAACGCGAGACCTTTGAACTCGAGGACACGTTCGGGGCCGGCGGGAACCTTGATATCGCGATCTTCCGATCCCTCGAACGCGCTGGCCGGGACGCCCTTCATGTAATCCACCGTTCGTGCGATGCGCGCGCGCAGCTCGTCGATGGTCTTCTCGTTGTCCTCGAATTTCGGCGGCTCCAGGCCGGCAAGACGTGCGATCGAATTCTTCGCAAGGTCGCAGGCGATCTGGACCTGGCGCGCTAACGGAAACATATCCGGAGCCAGCCGCGAGTTGACCAGCACGGCCGGATCGAATTTCTTCGCCGCGGCGTGCGCGGCTCCCTTTTCCAGCAGCGCCGACAGATTGGTCAGCGAGGCGGCGAGGACATCGACGGACATGGCGTGAACGGAGATCTTCATGAGAATCCTTGTTTCAGGCGATGAGGGGCGGGGCGGATTCTACGCGCCGCGAGCTTGGCCTGCGTGCCTCTTAGGTGAAACAATGGCATCCCCGGACACCGAGATTGAACCCATCGTGAACCCCATCTGGACGCCCGCGCAACTCGCCGTTCTGGCGAAAGTGGTCGATCTGAACGGCTTTTCAGCCGCAGCGCGCGCGCTCGGTGTCCCCAAGGCGGCGGTGAGCCGGGCGGTCGCTGATCTGGAGAAGGCCCTCGGCGTACGGGTGCTGGAGCGGACCACGCGTCGAATTTCATTAACAGCGGCCGGACGTCTCGTTTACCCGCACGCCAAGCGGGTAGTCGACGAATCCGACGCGGCCCGTGCAGTGATCGCGAAACTGCACGGTCCTATCGGCGGACCCCTGCGCGTAATTGCGGAGCAGACCTATGGCCGTGTGCTGCTCACTCCGCTCGTGCCTCGCTTCCTCGAGCGTTTCCCTGACGTACCGCTCGAGGTAGCGATGGATACCTCGGGAGTCGGTGAAGACTGGGACGTAGCCATTCGCACGCGTCTCCCCGCCGATGCGACGTTGAGAAGTCGGCTGCTGGGTGCCCCGCCTGCCCTGTTGTGCGCGACTCCGTCCTACTTGCAGCAACGAGGAGAGCCTGTCCGACCGGACGACTTGCGGAATCATGATCTGCTGACTCCCGAAGCGACCGATCTTCCCGAGTTTCGCCTGCGCCTCGAGCGCGGCTCGCAACGGGCGGAGGTGCCTCTTGCGCCGAAACTTGCCATGAACGATCCGGCCGTGCTGCACGCCGCGATGGCTGCGGGACTCGGCGTCGCGCTGTTGCCCGAATTCCTGTGTCGGCAGGGCCTGGCTACCGGCCGCATCAAGCGGGTCCTTCCGGGATGGACTGTGCCGCACGCCGCAGCACTGTACGCGCTGTATCCGGCCTCGCTGGAGGGCGATCCGCGCGTGCAGCGGTTTGTCGAGTTTCTTGCGGCGAACATCGTACCCGCGCTGACCCTAACGTGAGGCGGGCTTAAGTTACCGGCGGGTAGGATACGGTCTGCGGCAGCGGTCGCCGCCACGCCTCTGGCGCCGAAACGGCTACACTAGCGCTCCTTCCAGGCACAGGGGTTGCCGATGTACCGCGCGCCGCTCAGGGATTTGCGATTCGTCCTCGACGAGCTGCTGGGCAGCCGGACTCTGTCCTCATGCCCTGGATTTTCCGACTACTCGGGCGAGCTCGCGGATTCCATTCTCGGCGAGGCCGCACGCTTCGCTGAAACCGTGCTCGATCCCCTCAACAAGTCGGGCGACGAACAGGGCGCGCGGTGGACGCCCGACGGCGTGGTCACCCCGCCGGGCTTTCGCGACGCGTACCGCCAGTTTGTCGAAGGCGGCTGGCCGCAGCTTGGCGCTGATCCCGAATTCGGCGGACAGGCGGTGCCGCAGGTGTTGACGACCGCGGTGCAGGAGTTGTGGGCGTCGTCCAATCTGGCGTTCAAGCTGTGCCCGATGCTGACGCACGGAGCGGTGCACGCGCTGCAGCTGTCCGGCACGGCGGAACAGAAACGCATCTTTCTGCCCAAGATGATCAGCGGCGAGTGGACCGGGACGATGGTCTTGACCGAGCCGCAGGCGGGGTCCGATCTCGCGCAGACACGTACGCGAGCGGTTCCGCAGGGTGATCGCTATCGGCTCTTCGGGCAGAAGATCTTCATCACCTGGGGCGATCACGACTACACCGCCAACACCATTCACATGGTGTTGGCTCGCATCGAGGGCGCGCCTCCCGGAGTGCGGGGCATCTCGCTGTTCATCGTACCGAAATGGTTGGTGAACGCCGACGGCACCCTCGGAGAGCGCAACGACGCCAGATGCGTTTCCGTCGAGCGCAAGCTGGGGATCCATGCGAGCCCGACCTGCGTGCTGGCGTTCGGAGATCGCGAGGGTGCGGTCGGCTATCTGGTCGGCGAAGCGAATCGCGGCCTCGAATACATGTTCGTAATGATGAATTCCGCACGGCTCTCGGTCGGGCTCGAGGGTTATGCAGTCGCCGAGCGAGCCTTTCAGCGCGCGGCCGACTGGGCTCGGACCCGTGTGCAGGGCAAGCCTCCGGCCGCCCCCCCGGGCGCTCCCGGTCACATCATCGAGCATCCGGACGTCAAACGAATGCTGCTGACGATGAAGGCCGGCACGGAAGCTTCGCGTGCGCTGGCGCTGTATGCCGCTTATCAACTCGACCTCGGAGCGCATTCCCCCGACTCCGCGGTGCGGCTGCTCAGGCACGCGCGCGGCGATCTCCTGATTCCCATCGTCAAAGGGTGGTGCACGGAGCTCGGGAACGAAATTGCTTCCCTGGGTGTGCAGGTTCACGGCGGCATGGGGTTCATCGAGGAAACGGGCGCCGCCCAGTACATGCGCGACGTGCGGATCACGACGATCTACGAAGGAACCACCGGAATTCAGTCCAACGATCTCATCGGGCGCAAGATCGGCCGTGACCGCGGAGCGGCGATGGCGGCACTCATGGCCGAAATGGCGGCCTCGCTACGGTCGCTGTCTACCGGGAACCCGGCTGCCGCGGCAACCTGCGCCGCGGCGCTCGAAGGGGTCGGTTTGCTTGAAGGAGCGACCCAGTGGGTGCTGAAGAATCTGGCGACGCGCCCCGAGCTGGCGCTGGCCGTATCGGTGCCGTATCTGAAACTGTGCGGATTCGTGATCGCCGGATGGCTGATGGCCCGGGCGGCGGCGGTGGCCGCGGCGAACGTTAAGGGCGCCGATGCGGACTTCTACTCCGCCAAGCTTCGCACCACCCTCTTTTATGCTGAACAGATGTTGCCGAACGCTCTGATGCTGTCTCGCGTAGTGCAGCGTGGGGCACTGAGCGTCGTGGAGACCGACGCGGCGCTCGTTTGAGGCTGAACGACCGAGGACGTGCTTCCCGCGGTCAGGGATCCGCGCGCGAGGAATGAGCTGTTGGCTTGTTCTCGGCATCCTGCATCGCCGTGTGACCGAGCCGCTTCTCGATTTTTGCCAGCGCGCCAAGCACGAAGAGTGTGAAGGCGAGCCCGAGAAGTGCGGTGCCGATGCGTCCGAGACCGGCTGCGACGCCTTCCGCGGCCGTCATCCAGATTCCCGCGGCCGTGGTCAATCCGCGAATCTCGCGCTCGCTGGTGAGTTTGAGGATGGCTCCGCCGCCTAGAAAACCTATTCCCGTCACGATTCCCTGAATGATGCGCGTGACGTCGGCCGGGGCCATTCCCGACTCGGCGGCCGAAATCACGAGGAGCGCGGAACCCAGTGCGACGAGCATGTGGGTACGCAGACCTGCGGAGTGGTGTGTCAGCTCGCGCTGCAGGCCTATCAGGGCGCCGATGAGCAGCGCTGTGACCATCCGAACGCCGATCCGCACGATCTCCTGACCGTTCGGCAGCGTCTGCACGATTTCATCCCAGGCGGCCGCCAACGTCCTCCACCTCCGATGAGTTTGGTTGGCGCACTTCTACCATACGTCTGCATTGCGCGTCGCGCGATAGCCATCAAGCGCGAGCTCTCGTGCCTTGCCGGGGCACGGCACGGCGTGTCATCGCCGCTTCGGCGCCCGATGCTTCCCCGTTTGACGCTTCGACGCAGGCAGCGCGGAGGTGCGAAGCCAGGCTGTTCGAGTCGCAGGTACCCGGAGCTTGAGTTTCGGCGGCTCATTCAGATTCTGCAGAAATACCCGCCGCTCTTCGGGCTCCAGTTTCGCCCAGTCGACTTTTTCCACATGGCTGTGTCGCAACTGCGAGTCGCTGATACGCGCCTCGGCCCGGCTCCGTCCGGCCCACCGCGTGGGAAGCCGGCGTGTGAACCCTTTGCGCAGCAAGTCGACGACGGCCCCTGCAACCACTCGATCTCGCGTGAGATCGCTGTGTGCCACCCGTGCGTAATGCACGCGCGCTCCGGGTAATTCCGCGCTCACCGCAGGGACGGTGCCGTCGCCGTGCCGCGTGACGGTGTACACAAACTCGTCATTGCGACGAGCCACCGCGGTGACGGTTTCCTCTCCAACACCCACGATAACGGCCGTTCGCTCATCCGCAGGCGCCAGGCAGTCGTGCACGGCTCTCGCTTGGGCCAGCAACTCGGGTCTGGGCCGCGGATCCGAATTCGGCCATTCGGCCCCCGCGAGCAGATCGGGGCCGCCCTGGCGGCTCGCCACCGGCAACATCTGGTAGAGACTGGGAAATGTATTGAAGATGTCTGCGGCCATCGATTCGGCAGAGCTCGTCTTGACGAGCCTCGCAATCTTCCGGACCACCGCGTACGTGCCGCGGAGCGCTTGAACCGGAGCGAACGATCCGTAGTTGGGAGTTCCCAACAGCACGAGCCGCGCCACTTTCTCCATGCCGGGCAGAGCCAGGGCCGCACGGCTGACCAAACCGCCCATGCTGTGGGCGACGATCATGACAGAGTCCATGGACTCGGCCTTGACGCGGTCCGCGAACGCGCGCCCCAGCCCGTCGATCCCCAGTCTCCAGTCGTAGTCGTACAAAACGGCCGCGAAACCTGCGGCGCGCAAGTGCAGCTTGAGCCGCAGATACGAATACAACACCGCGCCCAGCGCGACGACCGGCGACGGGCCGGGAATGCGCAGCGCGGCGAGTCGCCCGACCTCGATGTCGATCGGGTCGAGCCAGAGAATGTCGTTGGGCAGAGGGGCTTGTCGCGGGAAGCCGAGTTGCGATCCCATGATCCCCGGCACCACGAACACTCGCGACGTTTCCGAGATCGGCGCTCGCGCCGCGTCGCGCGCGAGCCGGGCGAGCTGTCGATATTCCCGCTCCCCGAAATATGCGATGAGCTCGCGCGGGTGCTCGCCGGTGGCGAGCAGGCGTTCGATTTCGGCATCACTCCAGGCAAACCGATCGTAGGGGGTAATGTGATCGGGGTGATGCCCCTCGGGCCGGCTGACTCCGCCAGGATTCACTGCGCGTTCAACGGGCGTACCAGTGCCACTATCTGCACGGCAGAGCCGTCCGAGAGCGTGAGCAAGAGGGGAACGGACGTCCCGGGCAAGAGCGACGTCGCGATGCCGTGCAACATGATGTGCAGTCCTCCCGGCTCGAGCTTCACCGTCTGGCCCGGAGCGATAGCCAGTTGTTCGTGCGGCCGCATGCGTGACACGCCGCTTTCCACCTTCGTTTCGTGAATCATAGCCATGCTCGCGGCCGAGGATGCAACCGCGACCAAGGTGACGGTTCTCTTGCTGGTGTTTCGCAACGTGAGGTAGGCCGCGGCGACGTCGGAGCCGGGAGTCACCCGGATCCAGGCATCCTGCGCCGTGATCGGCGGCGACTGCGCACCGGCGGAGCGGATCACGCAGGCAAGAGCGAATCCGGTGACCAATGAGATGAGCTTGTGCAAGCGGCGCTCCTCGATGAGCCCGCGATTATGCCAGTGCCGCGCCGACCCCTACCCATCCGCATTCTCCACGATCGAGTTGCACACCGCCGCAATAGCGGGCACCCGGGCGCTCGATTTCCGCCACACCGCTCCGATGTGGCGCACCGGCACCGGAGGTGCAAAAGGTAGAATCCTCACGCCCCGAGCGTCTCCATAGGCCCCCTGTGTCGCAAGCTCTGGAAGGAGCGTCACGCCCGCTCCGGTGGCGACCATTTGGCGCAGGGTCTCAAGGCTCGTTCCCCGAAAATCCCGGCTTTCGCTCGGACCGATGCGGCTGCACACCTCCAGAGCCTGGTCGCGCAGACAGTGACCCTCCTCGAGCAGCAGCAGCGTCTCTCCCTGAAGATCTTCCACCCGAATCGTCGGGCGCTTGGCAAGAGGGTGAAGCTCCGGGAGCGCAACCGTAAAGGGCTCCGTGTACAGCTCCCGCGCATCGAGACCTTCCATCTCCACGGGCAATGCGAGGATTCCCAGGTCGATCTCGCCCGATTGCACCTTCCCTAGCATCGTCGCCGTCTGATACTCGTAGAGCCTCAGATCCAGGCGAGGCAGCGATTGACGGATCGGCTGCGAAACACGGGGCAGCAGATAAGGACCAATCGTCGGCAGCAACGCGATTCGCAGGGTCCCGGCAAACGGATCACGGTGCGAGTGCGCCAGCGCGACGACCTCGTCGCTGGTTTCGAGGATGAGGCGCGCGCGAGAAACGATCTGCTCGCCCGCGTCAGTCAGGGTCACGTGTCCTGGCTGGCGCTCGATGAGCTGCACGCCCAGGTACTGCTCCAGCTTCTTGAGCTGCGCTGAGAGCGTGGGCTGACTGACGAAGCAACGCTGCGCCGCGCGCCCGAAATGGCGACAGTCGGCCACAGCGACCAGGTATCTCAGATCCTTCAACTTGATATCGGCCAACCGCGACTCCTGCAGTAAAGCTCCGGCGGATGATATATGGGATCTATCGATACTATAAAGTCTATTGATTGGACCTATATGGCGCCCTGGGGCAGCCTACATCGGCGCAATCGGCGCAATCGGCGCAAGGCACGCGCCTCGGCCCCAAACCCCGTAGACGGTCAAAACTTCAGGAGCAAGCACAGCATGTCCGGCATTGGTCAAAAGTTTCCCCGGTTCGATCTCAAAGGTGTGGTTTCCAGCGATCTGAACCGCGCCTTCCAGTCCTTCACGAACGACAGCTTCCAGGGGAAGTGGCAGGTCCTGTTCTTCTTGCCGAAGGACTTCACCTTCGTCTGCCCCACCGAAATCGCAGCCTTCGGCAAGCTCGATCGCGAGTTCAAGGCTCGCGACGCGCAGGTGCTCGGCATCAGCATCGACAGCGAGTTCGTGCACCTGGCTTGGCGGCAGGCCAAGGAGGAGCTGAAGAACCTGCCCTTCCCGATGCTCGCGGACGTCAAGCGCGAGCTGTCGACAAGCCTCGGAATCCTGGATCCCCAGGAAGGTGTCGCGCAGCGAGCGACCTATATCGTCGATCCGCAGGGCGTGATCCGCTTCGTATACGTCACCGATCTGAACGTTGGCCGCAGCCCTGAGGAAGTGCTCCGCGTTCTGGATGCACTGCAGACGGATGAGCTGTGCCCTTGCAACTGGAAGCCAGGCGAAGACACGCTGCAGGCGGCGTGAAGGAATCCGCAATGCAAACCCTCGACGAACTTCGCGACTCTCTCCCCGAGTACGCTCGGGATCTGAATCTGAACCTCGGTTCGGTCCTCGCGCCTACTGGCGCGCCGGGTCTCACCGAACGACAGATATGGGCGGTTGCCCTGGCGGCGGCCATCGCCTCACGCAATGTTGCGTTCACGCGCAGCATTGAGGCACTGGCCTTGCCTCATCTGGATGACGCGCATGTGACCGCGGCGCGCGCCGCGGCGGCCATCATGGGAATGAATAACGTCTACTATCGTTTTCTGCATCTGGTGGGCGACCCCGAATATGCCCGGCTGCCGGCGCGGCTGCGCATGAATGTCATCGGGAATTCCGGGATTCAGAAACTTGATTTCGAGCTTCTTTGTCTGGCCGTATCGGCCATCAACGGTTGCGGCCTGTGCGTCGAGTCGCACGACAAACAGCTGAGACGACACTCCGTCAGCCGCGACGCTGTGCAGAGCGCCGTGCGCATCGCCGCAACGGTTCACGCCGTTGCCCGCGTGCTCGAAGACTCGCTCTCCGTAGCTCAGTCGGAGGCCGCCAAAGCGGCCTGATTCAAGGGAGCACTGACCCCGCCGACGCTGTCGCCGGCAATGGCGGCGGCGGACGGCGGGATGAGCTTGTACATCACCGGAGTCACCAGTCGCGCCAGCAGCGTGGAAGTGATCAGGCCGCCGATGATCACCCACGCCATGGGCGAATACAGACCGACGTTCTGCACCGCCAGCGGCAGCAGGCCGCCGATGGCGGTGGCGGAGGTGAGAAGGATCGGCAGGAAGCGAATCTCGCCGGCCTGCTCTATGGCTTCCTCGAGGGCGGCGCCCTGGGCGCGCAGCTGATTCGTGAAGTCGACGAACAGGATGGAGTTTTTGATCTCTATCCCGATGAGCGCGATGAAGCCGATGCTCGCCGTGAACGAGATGGAATTGCCGGTGAGCAGCAGCATCAGCAGCCCGCCCACCACACCCAGGGGTACCACCGTCAGAACGATCAGCGTCGATTTGAAGTTACCGAACTCGAGCACGAGAATCGCAAAGATTCCAAACACGGCGACGATGATCGCCGTGCCGATCCCCGCGAAGGCTTCCTGGCTGGTCTGGGCTTCGCCGCCGAGCGCATATCGATAGCCCCGCGGCCATTTCATGGCGTCGAGCCGCCGCACTACGTCGGCTGTCACCTTCGCGGTGTTGTATCCGCGCTGAACGTCCGACTCGACGCTGACCGCACGCTCGCGGTCGTAGCGGGCGATCTGTGTCGGAGCCTTCTCGAACTGCAGTGTTGCCAGCTGCGAGACCGGCATCGTAGCCCCTGACAGGGATGGAATGCGCACCTCATTGAGTGCGTCAAGGTCCGGGCGGCCCTCCATCCGCGTGCGCAGGACGATGTCATACTGTTCACCGGAAGTGTCCTTGTACGTGCCGACCGGGATGCCGGCAACGGAGAGGCGGACGGCCCGGTCGAAGTCGACCGTCGGGACACCCAGGAGACTCGCTTTCTGCGTATCGACCGCGAGCTTCAGATTCGTGCGGGCGACGCGCAAGGGATTCTCGATGTCTCGCGTTCCGGGCGTGGCCTCTATGGTTCTCTCTACGCGCGCCGCGAGCTTCTCGATGACGTCCAGATCCTGGCCGATGACGCGCACGGCCACCGGAGCGGTGATCCTCGGCCCGTTGACGAATTCCTTCACGTAGATGCGAGCGCCGGCGTAGTTCGAGACCTGCGCACGCAGCTCGTCGAGCAGCGCGGGGGTGCGGCGCGTGTCGTACTCATGCAGCTGCACGAACACTTCTGCGTAGTTTGCGGCATCCCCGTGCGCGATGATGTTGTAGTACACCTGGGGGTTGCCGTGCCCCAGGTTGGCAAACCAGCTCTTCACTGCCGGCGAGTGCGCCAGCCGGCTCTCGACAAAGCGCAGCGCGCGGTCGGTTTCCGCAAAGCTCGTTCCGTTCGGCGTCTCCACCGTGATCAGAAACTGCGGCGTATCCGCCTTGGGAAATAGACTGCTCCCGATGACTGGCACGAGAGCGGCGGACAGCAGCAGTGACCCTCCTATCGCGGCGAGCACGGTCGTTTTCGGGCGCGCCAGGCAGTAGTGCAGCGCGGGCCTGTAGTATCGATGGATGGCGCCCATCAGCTGCCGGAGCAGCGGACTGCCGTGCGGATCCCGGCGCTCGCCGAGCAACCGGCTGGCGAGGAACGGAATGATGAACATTGCAATGATCAGCGAGCCGACGATGGTGGCGACCACGGTGACGGGAAGCACTCGGATGAATTTCCCCGGATTGCCGGGCAGCGCCATCAGAGGGAGGAAGGCGAAGATCAGGGTGGCCGTGCATCCCATGATGGCGACAAAGATCTGGCGGGTGCCCGCCAGTGCAGCCTGCGTGCGCGAGGCGCCTGCGCGCAGGTGACGCGCGATATTCTCGGTCACCACGATCGAGTCATCGACCAGCAGTCCGAGCGCGACGACGAAGGCCGCAATCGAGATCTGGTTTAGGGAGTAGCCGAGAAAGTACAGCGCCGTGAGCCCGAACGCAAAGGACAACGGTATCGAGACCATGACGATGCCGGCGGCGCGCCACCCTAGCGGCAGCAGAGTGAGCATCACCAGAGCGATCGCGAGACTCAAGTCCCTGTACAGGTGGTCCAGGCGGTTGGCCACATTGCGCGACTGCTCGAAGCCGACCTCCAGCTTGATCCGCTTCGGCAGTCCCTTCTCGAAGCGCTGCAGCGCCGCCTCGATGCGGGCGGTCACCTCCAGTATGTTGTATCCCTCCTTCTGGTTGGCCGTCACGAACACGGCGCGCTTGCCGTTGTATCGCCCGGTGTAACTCCACGTCTGCGTGCCCCAGCTGACGTCGGCTATGTCGCGCACGTGTACGATGTGGCCCGCAGCCGCGGCTACGACGGTATCGCGTACCTGAGCCAACGAGTTGTAGCTGCCGGACGTCCGCAGGGTAAAGCTGCGCGAGCCGACGTCGACGACGCCGCCGGGAACGTTGGCATTCTCGCTCTGTAGCGCTTGCGATACCTGTGAGGGCGTGATGCCGAGCTCCGACATGCGCTTCAGGTCCACCTGGACGCGCAATTCCCGCGCCGGGTAAGCCCAGCTTTCCGCAGTCCGCACACCGTCGACGGTCTTGAGGGTGTCCTTGAGCTCGCGTGCGGCGTCTTCCAGCTCGCGGTACGGCGCGTCCTCCGAGGCCAGGGCCAGCTGGAGGATGTTCACCAGGCCGGGACTGAGCTTGCGCACTTCCAGGGCCGCCAGTTCCGCCGGGAGCGTGGGCCGCAGGGCGTTGATCTCGCGCGTGATCTCATCGTATTTCTTGTCCGGGTCGGCGCTCGCATTGAACTCGATCGCCGTGACCGAGACGCCATCGACGACAGTGGTTTCTATTCTGTGCACCTCGTCGAGCTCCGCAAACCGATCCTCGATGGGCTTGGCGACCAGGCGCTCCAGGTCCTTCGGATCGGCTCCGGGATAAACGGCCGTGACCAGGAAGCCGGGGAACTTCAGATACGGATCCTCCTCGCGCGGTACGTTCTCGAACGCAAACCAACCGAGCGCGATGAGGCACATGAACGCGACCAGCGTGAACTGGTAGCGTTTGATCGGGAACTCGAGAATCGACATGGGGACGCTCAACCGGCGCCGACGGACACGGTGCCGACGACCTGGGCGGCGTCCCGAACGACGGCAATCCGGTCATTGTCTTCGAGGTAAAGGGCCCCATCGGTGACCACGCTTTCGCCGGGGCGCAAGCCCTCAGCCAACGCCACCCCCGCAGTTTCGATGAACGCGATTCGTACCTCGCGCCGCTTCACATGATCGCCGTCGACTACGAAGACACTCGCTCGATTGCCGTCACCTTCGACAATCGCACTCACGGGCACGTACGTGAGGGCGCCGGCTCGCGACGTTGACGGATAGACCCGCACTTTCGCCACGAGGCCGCTTGCGAGCGCCGGCGGCGCCGCGCTCAAACGCACTTCGACCGGAAACATGCCGCTCTTCTCATCGGCTGCGTTGGCAATCTCGGACACCGTACCGGCGACCACGCGATCCGGATACGCGTCCAGGCGAATTTCCGCCGGATCACCGAGCCGCAACTGAACCACTTCGCGGTCGGAAAGCGCCGTGCGCACTACGTACCCTCTGTCTTTTCCGCTGACGATGAGGACCGGCTGTCCCGCGGGGATCTGCTCGCGCGCCTGCGACAGTTTGCGTAGCACCACCCCATCGTACGGAGCCGTGATGACGGAGTAACCTCGGTTGAACTGCGTGCCGGCGAGTTGCGCCGTCTGCAAAGACGCCTGCGTGCGCAGATCCTGCAGCTGCTCGAGACTGATGACTTCATCCGCGTAGAGGCGCTCGCCCCGCGCCAGATCGCGTTGCGCCTTCTCTTCGAGCGCCTGCGCCTGCGCCACCTGAGCATTGATTTCGGTGAGCTCGATCGCCGCCAGGCGCTGGCCCTGCCGGACGGACTGGCCGGCCTCCACGTAAATCGATTTGACGACGCCGCCGACCTTGAACGAGAGGCGCATCTCGTCCTTGGAGGCGACGATGCCCTGCGTCGAAAGGGCGGGTGTCGCGGGGCCCGAAGTCGCGCGTTGGACGCGCACCGGGGTAGCCGGATGGGCGATTTCTTCGGAATGGGAAGTGCATGCCGCCATGAGCGTGGCGAGCACGGCCGCGACGCACAGCCGACCCGAGGAGGTTCGCAGGATTCGTATATCGTGTAGCCGCATGATCCTCTTCCCTCTGGCTGCTGAAGGTCAGTCGTTATCCGCTGCGGATTGCAGCGGCAGGACGCCGGCAGCCGTCGCATAGTCGAGCTCCGCCTGACGGGCCAACAGGTCGAAACGCGTCACATTCAGGTTGAGCTCGGCGCTCGTGAGACTGCTGCGCGAGTCGATGAATTCCACCTGGTTGATGACGCCCTCGTCGCGTTTACGGCTGGCGATCCGAAACGCGGCGTGTGCCGCCGCCGCGCGCGCCTGTGCGGTGGCGATCGAATCCGCGCTCGTTTCGAGCCGATCCAACGCCTGTTGCACTTCCAGCTGTATCTGCTGCGTCACTTCGTCTCGACGGGTCGCGGCCCTGCGCGCTTCGGCGCGCGCGCCACTGGCTTGCGCATGAGTGGCTCCGCCGTCGAAGAACTGCCAGTGAAGCAACAGTGAGACCGTGCCGAAGTTGCTGCCGCGCCCGAAGTCGTAACTCTCGTCCTGGATGCCGGCATCGATACCCAGCGAGAGCGCTGGGCGTAGCCCCGAGCGCGCCACCTGGACTTGCGATTCCGCCGCCGTCACTGCTCGATCCAACTGCCCGATCTCGGGCCGATCGCGCAGCGCGGCGGACCTGAGCTGGGCGAGGTCGTATCCGGTGCGGGCAATTTCGTGCTCGACTTCCGCCCCCTCCAGCGGCTCGTCCAGGGTACGGTTCAGCAGAAAATTGACGTAGCTGCGCGCTTGCGATTGCCCGTTTTGCGCCTCCCGCAGCTGCTGCTCCACGGCAAGCTGTTCCGCACGGGCGCGCAGCACCTGGTCGCGCGTCGTCTTGCCATTGGTGAATAGAGATTCGTTGACACGGACATTCTCGTTCAGTAGCGCGACACTGGCGCGCACGATGTCGATCGTTCTGGTTGCCTTCAGCCAGTCCAGGTACGCAACGGTGACATCGCGCTTGAGTCGGCGTGCGACGGCGGCGTGATTGAATTGAGAAGACTCGAGTTGCGCGCGCTCGGCACGCACCGCAGCGGGGATGGCCGGTGAATACAGCGGCTGGCGGATGCTGAAGCGTGTGTCCTGCTCGCGCGGGCGCTGAAACAGGATCGTCTGATTCTGAATCGAGCCGAACTCGGGGGGCCGTCCCTGTGCGGCGAGCAGCTGGTTGAGAGTTGAATAGATGGGATTGACCAGCGTGCCGAGCGGCAAATCGATTTCGCGTCCCCCATCGGCACGCGTGTAACGGGCTTCGAAGGCAACGGTAGGAAAAAATCTCGCCCGAGCGGCATCGAGCGCGGCGAGGTTCCGTTCGACCTCGAGGGAATCCTCCCGCAGGGCCAGATTGGAGCGCAGCGCCTCCCTGACGTACCGGTCGATGACCCGCGCCACCGGCGGCGCTGTTGTCTCAGTGGAGCTGTCGGCGATCCTCGGACCGGACTCGGGCCCTACCGCCCCGGCGCGCCCGGCCAACCATCCCAGTGTGACGGCCAGCGCCGCCAGGATTCGACTTGTGCGCTTGATCATGTGTGCATTCATTAGACGTGTGTCAAACGCGAGGCAAAAAAAACCGCTTCGGTCAGCCAGCGATGGACCGCGTCGCCATGACGAGCGTCTGATCCAGCAATTGCTTCGCTTGCACCCCGGCGTGGTTCAGCACATTCGTCTTCGTCGTCGACAGCTGAATGACACCGTGGGTGAAGCCCCATAAAACGATGGCGACCGTCCTCAGATCGCCCACGTCCGCACGCACCGATCCGTCCCGGACGCCGGTGGTGAGCGCCGCGACCATGAGCGCGCGCACGGCATCGCCGCCGAGGCGGCAGGCTTCCTGGTTGCTCTCGACTTCGTGATTGTCCTGGGTCTGCATCTCGCAACGCGCCATCACCTCGAAATAGACCGGGAATTCCTGCGAGAAAGCGATGTAGGCACGCCCCATTCCCAGCACCTGATCGAGCCCGCGCTTGTTGCGGGAGACCGCTTCTTCGAAGCGCTGCCGCAGCATGAGGATGGCGCGCTCGCCCAAACCGAAGAGGAGGTCGTTCTTGTCCTTGAAATAGACGTACACGAGGGCGCGTGACAGCCGCGCACGGCGCGCCACCTGATCCACCGTGAGATCGTCCCAATTCCCCTGCGCCGCCACGGTCTCGGCGGCATCCAGAATCTCGGCGCGGCGACGCTCCTTCTCTTCCTGGCGGCGTTCGGCAATGTAGCTCATGGACCAGACTCTAAGTTCCCATTGACAGTGTGTCAATAACTCAATAGGTGTCCACTCGCTTTCGACTCGACAGAGCGCCGCGGCGGCTGGTTAGACTACCCACCCATGCTCCGCGCAATTCGAGTGTTGGTTTTGCTCTTCTCATCCGCAGTATCCGCGGCGGTGACTGCAGCCACGTTCTCGGACGACGCCGGGGGGCAGATCCATCTTGCGAATGTCGCAAGGCGCATCGTCAGCCTGACCCCAGGAGCCACGGAGATGCTGTTCGCGGCGGGCGCCGGAGACAGGGTCATCGCCACGGTCGAATACTCCGACGAGCCGCCGGCCGCAAAGGGCATTCCCAGGATTGGTGACGTTGCAGCCATCGACATCGAGCGCTTGGTCGCTCTGCACCCGGACGTCGCCGTCATCTGGCCTGGCGGCGGAAATGCTGCGCAGATAGAGAAGATCGCACGGCTGGGCCTTCCGCTCTACCGGCAGGAAGTCGACACGCTCGCCGATCTACCGAAATCCCTTCGGCGGCTGGGGGCGCTCACGGGAACCACCGCGGTCGCGGAGCGGAACGCGCACGATCTCGAGCTGCGCCTGGCGCGTCTCGCTCGCGACCATGCCGGTGGCCGAAGACTCACGGTCCTGCTGCAGGTCTGGAATCGGCCGATCTATACGGTCGGCGGCACCCAGCTGATGAGTGATGCGCTGCGATTGTGCGGCGCGCAAAACGTGTTCGGAGATCTGAAGGACCCCGGGCCGGCGGTCGACATCGAGGCGGTGATCGCGCGCGACCCGGACGTGATCATCGCCGCAGCCCCCGGCGGGGCTGCCGCCGCGTGGCTCGCCGACTGGCGGCGCTTTCCTGGCCTGCGCGCCGTGAAGTCCGATCACCTGATTGCGTTCGAAGACGATCGATTCAGCCGGCTCGGTCCCAGTGCGCTTGCGGCCACCGAAGGACTTTGCAAGGTGTTGGCGGCAGTGCGTTAGGCCCGCCGATCAATCGCGAAAATTGTTGAACTGCAGCGGCACATCGATTTTCGCGGCGCGCAGGAACTGGATGGCCGATTGCAGATCGTCGCGCTGCTTGCCGGTGATCCTCAGCTTCTCGCCCTGCAGACTCGCTTGCACCTTGAGCTTCGAGTCCTTGATGAGCCGCATGATCTTCTTGCCCGACTCCTGATCGATCCCGTGTTTGAGTACGATTTCCTGGCGCGCACTGGCCAGGTTGGTTTCGGGCTCCTGCGCCTCCAGACACGCGATGTCGACGCCACGCTTCGCCAAGCGCAGCTTGAGGATCTCCAGCATCTGCTGGAGCTGGAAATCCACCTGAGCGTGCAGGGTCACCGTCAGCTCCAGCAGCTCGTACCGGGCTCCGGTGTCCTTGAAATCAAATCGCTGCGAGAGCTCGCGGCCGGCCTGGTCTACCGCGTTCGCCACCTCGTGAGCGTT
>FTEO01001161.1_pt1 | contig 18916 bp, 12 predicted proteins | sample 1640211 | NCBI WGS metagenome assembly FTEO01 (sample SAMEA3914816, study PRJEB12502) | metagenome | biome: forest; material: soil | place: USA | collected 2011-09-16 | depth 0.3 m | reverse complement strand
GGCGCCTAAAGATCGGAAGTACAGCGGGGATGCATGGCGGCTAAAGTAGGGCGATTTCACTACGCTGGCAATGCGTTTGCGCAAGGGCAAATGCGAGCGATGTGGCACGGACGAGAACGGTTCACCGGTGTGGCACGGACGAACGGTTCACTGGTGTGGCACGGACGAACGGTTCACTGGTGTGGCACGGACGAGAACGGTTCACTGCTCGATCGCTCGTCACCCGGTGACGGATAAACGCGCGCATCGATGATAGCCAGATCGCCGCGCACATCGGCGGTAAAGGTGGCAACTGTGCAGTCGGCAGCGGCCTGTGTCACGCGGGGCCGCCGCGAGGCAGAGTGCCGCTACGGCCAAGATCGATTCCCTCGCTGATTGCGCGCTACCGCCCTCTGCGCTCAAAAGTGGGAACCAAAGTGGGAACCGCCATCACGACTCTTCGTTGTGAGCGCATAACCCAACGGCATGGCGCCCGGCCACTGGCCCCTTTGCACGCCGACGGCCCCTTCGTACGCCGACGCAGGGCGCGAAACGCCCCGTCCGGGGGCGAAACGCCCTGTCACGGCGTGAAACGACTTGTCGTCTGCGGGTGATAGCCTCTTGCCGTTTCCTGCCCATTATCGATAATCGAGCGACCCTGATGCACCTCGGTCCCGCCGGTATCGTTGAGCCCGCACCATGTCGATAGTCCTGCTGGCGCTTCGGCGCCCCTACACATTCATCGTCCTCGCGCTGTTGCTGCCGCTCCTGGGCGCACTCACGATCTTCGGGACGCCGCTGCGACCGGGCATGCCGACCGATATTTTTCCCGACATCCGCATCCCGGTCATCGCCGTTACGTTCCAGTACTCCGGCATGGCTCCCGATGAAATGGTGGGCCGCATCACCTCGCAAATCGAGCGTTACGCGACGACAATCGTCAACGACATCGAGCATGTCGAATCGCAGACCTATCCGGGGGTCAGCGTCATCAAGCTGTTCTTCCAGCCGGGCGTCGACATCAACCTCGCCATGGCGCAGGTCACGGCGTTCGGTCAGCAGTCGCTCAAGCAGATGCCACCGGGCAGCCAGCCGCCGCTGATTCTCAAGTACAGCGCCTCGAGCGTGCCGATCATCCAGCTGGCGATGTCGAGTGATCGCCTCACCGAGGCACAGCTGTTCGACTTCGGCAACCAGGTGATTCGATCGCAGATCGCCACCATCGCCGGTGCTTCGGTTCCCTATCCGTATGGCGGCGCGACTCGGCAGGTCCAGATCGATCTGAAGCCGGATGCGATGCGCGCCCAGGGACTTTCGGCCGGCGACGTCAACACGGCGATTGCCAATCAGAACCTGATCGTGCCGGCCGGCACCCAAAAGATCGGCGGCACGGAGTACAACGTCCGGCTCAATGCGAGCCCGTCGAAGATCGACGAGATCAACGATCTGCCGATACGCGACCAGAACGGCGCCGTCACGTTGGTTCGAGACGTGGCTTTCGTGCATGACGGGCATCCGCCGCAGACCAACATCGTACGAGTCAACGGCCGGCGCGCGGTGTTGATGACGATTCAGAAAACCGGGTCGGCGTCCACGCTGAACATCGTCAATTCCATCAAGGAGCGGCTGTCGAGGGTGCGCGAACTGCTCCCCTCCGGCGCGCGGATCGAGGCGACGGGCGACCAGTCGGTATTCGTACGCGCGGCCGTCACGGGTGTCGTGACGGAAGCCTTGATCGCCGCCTGCTTGACCGCTCTGATGGTGCTGCTGTTCCTGGGCAGCTGGCGCAGCACGCTGATCATCACGATTTCGATACCGCTGTCGATTCTTTCATCCGTCATCCTGCTCGGCTCTCTCGGCGAGACGATCAACCTCATGACCCTGGGCGGACTTGCGCTGGCGGTCGGCATTCTGGTCGACGACGCTACGGTCACGATCGAGAACATCAACCGTCACTTGGATGAAGGCAAGGACGTCGAGGCCGCCATCGTCGACGGCTCACGGCAGATCACCGTGCCCGCGCTCGTATCGACGCTTTCGATCTGCATCGTGTTCGTACCGATGTTCCTGCTTACCGGCGTCGCCCGTTATCTGTTCGTGCCGATGGCGGAGGCTGTCGTCTTTGCTATGTTGACTTCTTATCTGTTGTCGCGCTCGTTGATTCCGACGCTTGCGAAGTATTGGTTGCGCAAGCACCGGCGCGGGCATGAGGTGACGGCGCAGCCGGGCGTCGCGCAGCGCTTTCAGGCTCGCTTCGAGGCGCGTTTCGAGGCGACCCGCGCGCGCTACCGGGAAGTGCTCGCGCTGGCGCTCGAGCATCGCAGAGCCTTCATCCCGATCTTCCTTGGGGTCGCGTTCGCCTCGCTGTTGCTGATCCCGCTGCTTGGCAGGAATTTCTTTCCGGAAGTGGACTCGGGCCAGATCAAACTGCATGTCCGCGGTCCGACGGGCATGCGGGTCGAAGATACCGCGGCACTGGTCGATCACATCGAGTCTTCGTTGCGGGAGGTGATCCCCGGCGGGGAGATCGCCAACGTCGTGGACAACGTCGGGTTGCCGGTCTCAGGCATCAATCTGACCTACGGCAATTCCGGTGTGGTGGGGCCGAGCGACGCCGATGTGCTCGTATCCCTCACCCCACACCACGCGCCGACAGCGGACTACGTCCGCGAGCTGCGCCTGCGCCTGCCGCAGGAATATCCCGGGACGATCTTCGCTTTCCTGCCGGCCGACATCGTCAGCCAGATTCTGAATTTCGGCGTCCCCGCACCCATCGATATCCAGATTGTGGGCCCGAGCCTCAAGAACCGGGACGTGGCCGCGCAGTTGCTCGCCTCGCTGCGGCATGTGCCGGGGCTAGTCGATTTGCGAATCCAGCAGGTGTTCAATCAGCCGGAGCTGCGCGTGAGCACCGATCGCAACCGGGCCCAGCAGCTCGGAATCAACCAACACGACATCGCGAACGATCTGCTGCTCACGCTCTCCGGAAGCGCCCAGATCGCCCCGACCTTCTGGCTGAACCCGGAAACGGGTTTGCAGTACCCGCTCGTGGCGCAGGCGCCGCAGTACCTCATGACCTCGCTCCAGGACCTTCAGAACCTGCCGGTGACGAGCGCGAGGCAGACCCAGCTTCTGGGCGGGCTTGTCAGCATCTCACGCGGATTCGGTCCGGCCGTGGTTACGCACTACGACGCTCAGCCCATCGTCGAGATCTTCGGCGCGGTGCAGGACCGCGACCTCGGCGCTGTCTCCCGGGAGATCAACGCGCAGCTCGCCTCGTGGGAGAACAGCTTGCCGCGAGGCACGCACATCGTCGTGCGCGGACAGGTGCAGACGATGACCGATTCGTACACGGGGCTTGCGATCGGGCTCGTCGGTGCAATCGTGCTTGTCTACCTCCTCATTGTGATCAATTTCCAGTCATGGCTGGACCCCTTCATCATCATCACCGCGCTCCCGGCTGCGGTCGCCGGCATCGCCTGGATGCTGCTCGTGACCGGAACGACCTTGAGCGTCCCTGCGCTGACAGGAGCGATCATGTGCATGGGAGTCGCGACGGCTAACAGCATCCTCGTGGTGAGCTTCGCGCGCGATCGTTTGAAGGAGGGTGCCACGGCACTGCAGGCAGCCCTCGATGCCGGCTTCACGCGGTTCCGTCCCGTTCTGATGACGGCGCTTGCGATGATCATCGGCATGATGCCGATGGCTCTCGGCTTGGGCGAAGGTGGCGAGCAGAACGCTCCACTCGGCCGCGCCGTGATCGGCGGACTGCTGTTCGCAACGGTCGCGACCCTCGTATTCGTGCCGACTGTTTTTGCGGCCATACACGGACGCCAGGCGCAAGCGCAGGCCGCCAGCGCAACGCCCTGAGCGGCCCCCCTGCCGATTCTCGACGCGCACACACATTTCGCAAACTGGAACTCACATGGATCAGACAGCACGCACCGACCATACGCCACAGGGGCGGGTTCAAGCGCCGCCGGGCCGGCAGACCGTCCGCAAACTGGTACGGGTGGGCATCGCGCTGGTGGTGCTGGCGGCCGCGCTTCTGGCGTGGAACCTGTTTTCGGCTCATCGGGCGGCCGCGCAGCTGCGGCGAAACACCGAGGCGCAGGCGGTGGTTACGGTGGCCACGACCAAGCCGCAGCCGCTGTCCGATTCGAGCGAGCTGACGCTGCCCGGCAACGTCCAGGCCAACTACGACGCACCGATCTACGCTCGCACGAGTGGTTACCTCAAGCGGTGGCGGGTCGACATCGGAACGCCGGTGAAGGCCGGCCAGGTGCTCGGAGAGATCGAATCCCCTGAAGTCGACCAGCAGTTGCGCCAGGCGGAGGCGGACGTGACCACGGCCGAAGCCAATCAGAAGATTGCCGGCGTGACGGCGGAACGCTGGCGCAATCTGCGTGCCACCGACTCCGTGTCCACGCAGGAGGCGGATGAGAAGATCAGTCTGTCCGCGTCGAGCGACGCGCAGGTGCAGGCCGCGAAGGCCAACGTCCAGCGTCTGCGTGAGCTGTCGGGGTTCGAGCGAGTCGTAGCGCCGTTTGACGGGGTGGTGACTGCGCGAAACACCGATGTGGGTCAGCTCATCACCGCGGGTAGCGGATCCGGTCCGGAGCTGTTTCGCATCGCCGACACGAAACGATTGCGCCTGTATGTGCGAGTGCCGCAGACCTACGCCGCCGCGATGCAACCCGGCGTGACGGCCGAGCTGTTGTTTCCCGATCGTCCGGGCAAGACGTACTCGGCCCAGCTGGAAAGGACATCGAGTGCGATCGATGCGATGTCGCGCACGCTTTTGGCGGAGCTGTCCGTGGACAACCAGGGCAACGAGCTGCTGCCGGGGGCGTATGTCGAAGTCCATTTCAAGCTGCCGCCGGATGTCAATGCGAAGACCTTCAAACTGCCCGCGAACGTATTGCTGTTCCGAGGTGACGGAATGCACGTCGCTACCGTGGATGCGCACGAGCACGTGGTGATGAAGGCCGTGACCATCGGCCGCGACTACGGCTCGGACGTGGAGATCGTCCAGGGTCTGGGTCCCGACGACACAGTGGTCTTGAGTCCGCCGGATTCTCTCACGGACGGGGCGGTCGTCCGCGTTGCCAAATCCAGGACGGAGCAAGTCGCGAAGTCATGATGTTCGGAACTTTCCGTGGCGGCCTGCGGTTGGGCGTGGCGAGACTCGTCGTCGCAGGCCTTGCCGGCGCGCTGCTGTGCGGCTGCTCTCTTGCGCCCAAGTACGCTCCACCGAAACCCGTAGCGGTGGCCGCATTCAAGGAATCGGGCGGATGGATGCCAGCCGTGCCTGCCGAATCCGCGCCGCGGGGAGCGTGGTGGGAGGCATTCGGCGAACCAACCCTGAACGATCTCGAGAAGCAGCTGCCGCACAGGAACCCTGATCTGCGCGCAGCCGTTGCTCGTTTCGAGCAGGCTCGCGCGCTCGCGCGCGAGGCGCGGTCGAACGTCTATCCGACACTGGATGCGCAGGCGTCGGCGACCCGAGGCAAGGCATCAGCACAGGCGCCGCTGGCGGCCGCTCTTGGCGCCTCACCTGCGACCCAAAACGATTTCGTTGCAGGCCTGGATCTTCACTGGGAGATCGACCTGTTCGGCCGGCTGCGAAACACCGCTGCCGCGGCGGGCGCCGAGGCCCAAGCGAGCGCCGCGGACCTTGCGGCTGTTGAGCTTTCCCTGCAGGCGGAGCTGGCGACCGATTATTTCTCGCTGCGTGGCGCCGATTCCGCGATTCAACTTCTTGAAGACACGCTGACGACCTACGATCGCGCGTACCAACTGACGAGCAATCGATACAAGGAAGGGATCTCCGCTGCCGCTGATGTGGATCAGGCAGATACCCAGCGGCAGAACGCGCGGGCGCAGCTTGCTGCCGTGCGCCTTGAGCGCGCTCAACTCGAACATGCGGTGGCGGTTCTGCTCGGCCAGGTTCCGTCCTTGTTCTCCCTTGAATCAGGATCGCTGGCGGCGGCGCCCCCGCCCATCGATGCGGGTTTGCCGTCAACTCTGCTCCTGCACCGGCCGGACGTTGGTAGCGCGGAGCGCGCGGTGGCCGCGGCGAATTCGCGAATCGGAGTCGCCCGGGCAGCGTGGTTCCCGGTCTTTACCCTCGGAGGCACTGCAGGGTATGAGAGCACCCTTTCCTCCGGCTGGTTCCGGGCACCGAACCGGTTCTGGTCGGTCGGCCCCACGGCTCAGGCCCCTCTGCTGGATGCCGGCGGGCGCGCGGCGATGAATCAACACGCCCGGGCGGCCTATGAGGAGGCCGTCGCGAACTACCGCAAGACCACGCTGACTGCCTACAGGGAAGTCGAAGACAACCTTGCGGGACTGCACCACCTGGCCGACGAGCTTAGAGCCGATGAGGCCGCGGCGGCCTCAGCCAAGAGTTCGGCATACCACGCCGATCAACGATACAACGCGGGCGTTGCCGACTACGTGGAGGTAACGACCACGCATACCGCAGCTCTTCAGGCGCAGCGCGACTCGATCACCGTGCGCGTCGCTCAGCTGAACGCCGCGGTGATCCTCGTGCGAGCTACCGGCGGCGGCTGGTCGCAGACTCAGCTCGACAAGCCCACCGACCTTCAACTTTGCGCGCGGGGTGGCGGGTCAAACTGTGCGTTGCGCAGCGACTCGCCGGCGATGCCATGAGTCACCCCGCATTGAAGCGCACGTGCATGCGTGACCAGATCCGCGAGGCGCTGGTCGGGCGAATCCTTGACGGCACCTATGCTGCGGGCACTCAGCTCAAGGAATTGACCCTCGCCCGGGAATTCAACGTCAGCCAGGCGCCGATCCGCGAAGCGCTGCGTGAGCTGGAGGGCTCCGGGTTGGTCACGAGCGAGCGTTTCCGCGGCACCCGTGTACGTGGCGCAGATTTCCACGAGATGCGCGAGTCGTACGAGCTGCGGACCATGCTCGAGGTGCGCGCAGTGCAGTTGGCCGCTCCCTATCCGCCGCAGTTGCTCGCGGACCTGGACCAGTTCTTTCGCGAGATGGACGCCGCACTCAAGCACGATGATCAGGAACGCTACATCGATCACGCCCTGCGTTTTCATCGTCGATTGGTCGAGAGCAGCGGCAATCGCACGTTTCTGAGACTCTGGGATTCCCTTCTGTGGGACATCCGGGGTCGCATCGCCCTGCGACGGCTGGTCGAGACCGGCAGGGGTCTGAAGCCGCTCGTCACGATGCATCGCGCTCTTCTGACGCGGCTGCGCGCTCAGGACTCAGCCGGCGCGGGTGAGCGGGTGCGGGAGATTCTCGAGCGAGTGACGTCCGTCTTCGATGCATGAGTCGCTGGTGCAGCGACTCATCACCCAGGCGTCGCAATTTGAACGAATTCGGGCCAAAAATGCTCTTTGCCCGGAGGACGGAGACGCGTTATTCATGTCTCGGCCGCGTCCGCGGCGAAACAGTGAGCCGCTCAATGCGCATCAGTCTCCGAGGTCGCCTCACGCGACGCGATGTCCTCACCGGGCTTGCGGCGGCACTCACCGCTAACTCCACGCGCGCAACCGCGGCACCGCCCGCATTGCCAGCGGAAGTGGCAGGCGTTTGGTTGCCCCGAACTCCTCTCAGCGCCTCGGCGATTGCTCTGGCGCGCAGCTCCTGCCCTGATTTCCTTTTCAACCACTGCATGCGTACGTTCCTGTTCGGCGCACTGACTCTCAAGGCGCAGCGGGTGAGTTTCGATCCGCAAACGGCGTTCGTCGCCGCAGCGCTGCACGATCTCGGTTTGTTGCCGGCGTTCTCGAGCGCCCGAGGTTCGTTTGAAATCGACGGCGCGAATCGTGCCGAGGCGCTCATGCGGGAGGCCGGACGTGAGCCTGCCGAGGGACGCTTGGTCTGGAACGCCATCGTTGCCCATGACATGCGCGAGGAGTACGCGGCTCATCTTTCGCCGGAGGCGCAGCTCGTCGGCGCCGGTGCCGGCGCAGATGTGGTCGATCCGGACGGTCTGGATCGTAAGGCCGTCGCCGAGGTTCTCGAGGCATTCCCGCGGCTTCAGTTCAAGACACGCTTTACGGCGCTGCTGGTCGCCCATTGTCGGCGCAAACCCACCTCACAGATCGGTTGGCTCGACGGCCTTTGTCGTGCCACGGTGCCGGATGTTGCGCGCGGATCGGTGGAGCGCGCGATTGCGCAGGCGCCGTATTCGGAGTAGGCACGGCGCCGCTGAAGACTTCCAACACGTCGTGGCCCTCAAAATCGCTGCGGCGCAATTGCGACAATCTCATTAAATTTTCATTGCCGTGCACGCGACAGGTGTCGGTGCCCGGGGACATTTTGCGCGCGGCGTTAATGCGCTGTTTACTTCGCCCCAAGCAAGGGTCAACCCGCCGCAAGGCGGGTGCATACGTTCACGGGGTGGTAACACATGTTGACTTTGCACTGTGCTGCGCGCGGCAGCCCGCGCCCGCGCGCGCTCAGCTCCTGTGTCGCAATCGTGGCACTGAGCTTTCTGTTTCTCTTGCCTCCCGCAGGTGTCGCGGTCGCGAATGTGACCATCGGCGGCACCCCCGTGAAGAGCATTGCGGCCGCGACCTACTACTCGTTTCAGCCTGCGGCGACCGACAGCCAAGTCAGAGCCTTGACGTTCTCCATCGCGAACAAGCCCGCATGGGCGCGCTTCGATACGTCGACGGGGCGGTTGTTCGGGACCTCGACCCCTGCGAACGTAGGATCCTTCCCCGGAATCGTGATTTCGGTGAGCGATGGGATTGACCATGCGGTGCTGCCCGCATTCTCCGTGGTCGTGCTGCCGCCGGCTCACGAGGGCTCCGTGAGTCTCGGGTGGCAGCCACCGACGCAGAATTCCGATTCCTCGCCGCTCACCAATCTGGCGGGCTATCGCGTCTACTTCGGCACGGCGCCGACGGCGTTGAGCAGCAGGCTCGATTTCTCGAGTCCGGGCATTGCCCGCTGTGTCGTCTCGGGACTCGCGGCCGGGACTTGGTACTTCGCCGTCTCCGCCTACAATTCGAGCGGCGTGGAAGGCGAGCTCTCCGAAATCATCGGCGTAATGGCGCACTAGCGCGGACTCAACACCCTCTGGCGTTCGCGTAGATGCGCAGTACTGTCTTCTTGTCGGCGATGGCCCTCGCCCCTTGTTTCGAGACCGACTCGACGAACAGGTTCACCAGTCCCACATCGGCATAGGCGTTGCTCTGTGCGGCCGCCGCGATTCCCGCGAGCTGCCGGCTGCCCGCGGGATTGCCGAGTTGCCTCCACGCCGACATGGCCGAATCGCCGAATTCGATGCGCGGTCCGACTGCCGCGCGCAGCTGATCGGCAAGGGAGGCGAATTGCGGTAGATAGCGGTCTGCAAGCGCGATCTTCTGGTCGGCAAAGCGCAGCGCGAGGTCGCGGATCGCGGTCTGCGAAGGCTCGCCGGTTTCGCCGCGGCACGGCGCAAGAGCCGACCTTGCCTGGTTCTCCTGCCGCTCCAGCGCCTGGATCTGCTGCTTCCATCGTTGCTCGAGCGCGGTTTGCGCGTTATGGGCGCTCTGAATGGCCTGTTGAACGGCTGCCCCGCCCGGATAAGTCCCAATGTGTCCCAGCAATGTCTGCTCCTGCGATGAGACGGGGCGCGTGGCGGCGTGGGAGGGTTGGGCAGATGGCGCAGCGTCGAGGCGCAGGCTCTGCGCCTGAGCCGTGGCGCTTTGAATGGCCTCTGCTACGGATTTGAACGCCGGACCGGCTTTGAGATCTCCGCCTTCGTCCGTCCAGAGCGCATAGGCGGCCTGGGCTTGCGTGGGCAGGGCCGGCACGGTCGCGAGCAACGCTCCCGCCGTCGTCTGCTTCGCCGCTGCGATACCCCAGCCGGGGCTGAGGGCGCTGAGAGCGATCAGAGTCAGGAGGCCGGAGTGCTCGAACGGCCGATGGGGATTCATTGGCGGGCGTCTCCTGCGGATGCGCGTCGATTCTGGGCGCGAACGTGCGCGTGGCTACTTAAAAAAAATCGTGACTCTGGCAAAGCCTGAACGGTCGGTTAGAATCGGCCTCGGTTTCAAGAGGGGTATCAAAACATGAGCACGAGCCGTCGAGATATCGTGAAGGGGGCGGGCGCGGCCGTCACCCTGGGGATGTTGGCGTCGACTTTCGGTGCGGCCTTGCCCAGAGGCGCCCGCGCCGCCGACAGCGCCAAAGGCGTCAACTGCCTGACGATCATCTATCCCGCCGGTGCCGATGTGAAATTCGACGCCGACTATTACCGCGACCACCACCTTAAGACCATCATGAAGCTTTATGGATCCACGATCCAGCGCTTCGAGCTGCGCAAGGCCGGGGCCGCCGCCGCCGGTGCGCCGCCGGTTGCGTACGCGGCGGCGGTCAACATCTGGATCGCCGACCTGGAGGCTTTCAACGCGAAGAACAAGGAGCATGGGCCGACTCTGATCAAGGACGTGCCGAATTTCACCAACGGCATGCCGACGATCCAGTACGACAAGGTCGAGGGCATGATGGGCTCGGCCGCGACGGCGATGAAGGTCGGCGATTCGTGCCTCACCATCCTGTACCCGAATGGCGATGGCGTACGCTGGGATGTTGACTACTACCGCTCGCATCACATGCCGCTGATCATGGACCTGTACAAGAAAGCGGCGATCAAACGGTTCGAGCTGCGCAAGGGAGACACCGGCCAGACCGGCGGGAAGCCCACCTACATCGGTACGGTCAACATCTACATCAACGACCAGAAGGCCTTCGAGGCCGCGGGGGCCAAGAACGGACAGACGCTGCGTGATGATGTGCCCCATTTCTCCAGCGTGCAGCCGAATGCCATTCCGACGGTAATTTACGGCGTGGCCTGAGAGCTCGAGTTCCCCGGGCACCTTCCATGGCCGCGACGACGGACACCGAATCAGACGCTCGGGTCGAGGAGCACTATCGATCGCTACTCGCCGCACGCTATACGTGGATGCTCGGCGGACTGGAGCGTTGTCTCAACGCGGCACGCGAGCTGCTCGACAGCGTCGGCGTGTTATCTGCCGGTGACGGCGTCGTCCTGGACCTCGGATGCGGCCCCGGTTTTCATGCGAAGGCGCTTGCCGAATCCGGAAAACGCGTCGTCGCGGTCGACAACAGCGAGGCTCTGCTGAGGGAGCTCGGGCAGGTCTGCGCGGGACTCGACGTCATCCCCGTGCTATCGGAGCTGTCATCTTTCGAGAGCTACGCGGCCCACGGACCGTTCTCGACGGTCCTGTGCCTCGGCGACACGCTGACTCATCTTCGCAGCCTGTACGTGGTCGATGAGTTGATCGATGACCTGAGCCGGCTGCTGGTGCCCGCAGGCGAGCTGGTATTGGAATTTCGCGAGCAACCCAGAGATCTGAGCGGCCAGGATGCCGTCCTCACGCTCCGAGCTGAGCGCGATCGGATCATGCAGTGCATCCTGCACTTCGAGCCCGAATGCGTGTGGATCACGGACGTCGTTCACGAGTGGGCCGATGGAAAGTGGCATGTGATCAAGAGCAGTTACCCGAAGCTGCGCCTTTCGGCGGCGCGGATTCTGGCCCGCGCGGCGGCGGCTGGACTTCAGGTGCGGACCGACACCCTGCGCGCAGGCCGCAGGGTCCTCGTTCTGCGCGCGCCGCGTCCGAGCCGCTGAAGACGAGTTGGCGCGCCCTGTTGGTAGCGGTAACATGCCGGCCGTGGAGAACCCGTCAAGACGTGAAACGGGCCCGCGGAGGGTCCTGGTTGCCGCCCTGCTGAGTGTTTCGCTGGCAGGGTGTGCGAGCGCGGGCAACGACGAGCGGACATTTGCAAAGACGCCTTCACTCAAGGCAACTCTCGGCGGACATTTTCTGGTCGGGGCGGCCATCGAGCCTTGGGAGCTGGACGAGCCCGCCGACGTGACGCTGTTGCGGAAGCACTTCAGCAGCGTCACTGCCGAGAATGCGATGAAGCCGTTGACGATCGCACCCCATCCCGGCGAATACAACTTTGCCCCCGCAGACCAGCTCGTCCGGTTCGCGCGGGAGAATTCGCTTCAGGTCCGTGGCCACACACTGCTCTGGTACAAAAGCGCTCCCGCGTGGCTGTTCGAGGGCGACCCGACGGATGCGGCCGCCTACCGGGCGCTCGTGCGGCGGCGACTCGAAACGTACATCACCGACGTCGCGACCCACTTCAAAGGAACAGTCTATGCGTGGGACGTCGTCAACGAGGTCGTCAGCGATCGGCCAGGAGAGACCTACCGGACGAACAGTCCCTGGTACCGCGCGCTCGGCCCCGACTATATCGAGTACGCGTTCCGTGCCGCACGCGTCGCTGATCCGGGTGCCAAGCTGATCATCAACGACTACGGCACCGAGCAGCCCGCCAAGCGGGCGAGGCTGATGGCGATAGTGCGCGACCTGTTGGCGAAGGGCGTGCCGATCGACGGTGTCGGGCATCAGCTGCACCTGCAGATTGGTGCGACTGCGCCGGCGGTCGAGGAAGCACTCGGCGATGTAGAGAAGCTCGGGTTGATCAATCACGTGACCGAGCTCGATATCTCCGTGTACGACGATCCGGGATCGTGTTCCGTGGATGGCAGCGGCTGCCGGCCCGACTACGGCAACGACGTACCTGCGTCCGTGCTGGCCGCGCAGGCCGAGTTGTATGGGAACCTGTATAGGGTCTTCGAGGCGCATCCGAGCGTGAAATCCGTGACCACGTGGGGCGTTTCGGACGCCCACACCTGGCTCGATAAGTTTCCTGTCACCCGCACCAACAAACCGCTGCTGTTCGATACTGCACGCGCGCCCAAGGACGGTTTCAGAGCGATCGTGCGGCGCCGGTAGCTAACGTCTCCCGAGATTCTTGGTCCGGCCAGCCTCGCGGCGCCACGCGTAATAGGCCTCGAGCGTCTGCAGGGAGACGATAGGCGATGCTGACGAGCACGACCCCCTTGCGTGCGAGTCGGGTGCCGTCGTAGAGCGGCATGCTAGTCGTTCCAGCCGTGAACCCGCCGCCGTAGATCCACACCATCACCGCAAGCTTCTCGCCTGGCGAGCCTGCGGGGGTCCAGACACTCAGATACAGGCAATCCTCGCCGAAGCGGTTCGGAGCGCCGAACCTCATGCCCACGGCCGGGTCCGGTGCCCAACCGGCGGCCCGGTGCGCAACCGGCGGCGAACGTGTCGACGGTCTTTACACCGGTCCACGGGGCGGCTGCGGGGCCCGCCAGCGCAGGCCCCCGACCGGAGGCGCTGCGAACGGAATTCCCTTGAACGCCGTAACACTGTCCGCGGAAACGCCCTGCACCGTGCCTCCAGTCACCCGCACGGCCGTTACCTGCGCGCTCGCCGGACCGCCGGCAACGAGGACACCGGCGATCACGGACAAGAGAATCACCTTCGTTCATGGGATCCCCCCTTCAGAACGCGGCGCGCAGCACTTTGCGCGCGCCGGAAAGCAGATAGCACGGCCGTCCAATCGATTTCAATTGCAACGGCGCAGCTTCGCAAGCGCGCGTCTACCTCTTAATCAGCATTGCCTTCTCGTGCGGTCACAGGTACACACGGCGCCAAGTCGATTACTGGCAATACCGGGCACAAGGGTATTGCATCGCCAACCGGGAGCGTCGAACAGTGACCCAGCAGATGAGCCAGATCGCGGGGCGGATAGGAAGAGCGCTGCTCGCACTCTACGCCTGCGCCACCCTGGGTGCCTGTGCGAAATCGGCTCTGCCCCCGGCCATGCCCCCGGCGGAGGTCGGTGCCCTACAGATGCAGCCCGGCGCAATGCAGCTCTCGCTCGAACACGCGGCTCAGTTGCGAGGAGTGCGGGAAGTCGAAGTGCGCGCCCAGGTCTCCGGGATTCTGCTGAAGCGGCAGTACCGGGAAGGCTCCAGGGTGCGGGCCAACGATCTGCTCTTCCGGATCGACCCGGCGCCGTTCGCGGCGAACGCCGCGCGCGCTCGCGCCGACTTGGCCGTTCAACAGGCGAACCTGTCGCAGGCGCGCCGCGAACGCGACCGCATTCTGCAGATCTACGATCAGAAGCTCGCGAGCCTGCATGACCGGGATACGGCCCTCGCGACATTCGAGAGTGCGGAGGCATCGTTTGCGGGGGCGCAGGCCGCGCTGCAGCGGGCGAGTCTCGACCTCAGCTACACGGAAGTGCGCGCTCCGATCAGCGGGCTGACCAGTCGCGAGGCTCGCTCCGAGGGCAGTCTCGTGACGGCCGGAAGCGATTCGAGCCTGCTCACGCGGATCGTGCAGACCGATCGGTTGTACGTCGACTTCTCGGTCCCGGAGACGGAAGCCGAAGGACTGCGTGCCGCCCTTGGCGCCAAGCAGGCCGATGCCGTCAGCGTCCGGATCGCCGACATCGAAGGACGCACGCTGGGAGAAAACGCCAAAATCGAGTTCATAGCGCCCAGCATCGGCGACGAAACCGGGACGGTGGATGTTCGCGCCGTCATCGACAACACCGGGGCGACGCTGTTGCCCGGCCAGGTTGTCCGAGCTCTCGTGCAGGGCGTCTCGCTACCCGGCATCCTGATCCTTCCGAAGCGCGCGGTCATGCATGGAACACAGGGCACATTCGTATGGATCGTCGGAAGCGACCAGAAAGTGGCGCCGCGTCCGGTGAGCCTCGGAGCAACGTCGGGTAACAACGTTGTGGTCACCAAGGGATTGAGTGCCGGAGATCGGGTCGTGGTGGACGGAATCCTCAAGGTTCAGCCAGGTGCCGCTGTGAAGGCCACACCGGTGAGTCTGGAGGGCCGCGAGCCTGGCAACGCCAACGACTCCCCGGGGGCCGGGGGAGTCCCGCGGGCGCGAGCCGAGGGAGCTGCGGGATCGGGAGCTGCGGAAGCTTCGGGAACGGCGGCTGCCGCGGACGGGAAGGCGAAGTCGTGATCTCGAACTTCTTCATCGACCGGCCGCTGTTCGCGACGGTCGTCTCCGCATTCATTGTGATCGCGGGACTCGCCGCGTTTCATTCGCTGCCGATCGCGATGTATCCGGATGTCGCGCCGCCGACCGTCAGTGTCTCGACGGTATATCCCGGCGCAAACGCCGACGTGATCGCGGAAACGGTGGCGACCCCACTGGAACAGGCTCTGAATGGAGTCGAGGGCATGCTGTACATGCGCTCGGCGAGTTCCTCCAGCGGCACGATGAGCATCTCAATCACGTTTGCGGTCGGGACTGATCCGGAAACCGCGGTGATCAACACTCAGAACCTCGTGCAGAGCGCTCTGCAGCTGCTGCCGGAAGAGGTCCGCCGTCAGGGCGTCACCGTTGCGAAGGCGCTACCGACGATTCTGGAGGTGGTCACGCTCGACTCTCCGGACGGCCGCTACGACGGGCTGTTTGTTTCGAACTACGCGACTTCGAACGTCATCGACGAGCTGCGCCGCATTCCCGGGGTCGGCAGCATGCAGGTGTTCGGCGCCCGCGACTATTCGATCCGGATCTGGTTGCGGCCGGACCGGCTCGCGCAGTACGGGCTCACACCGGACGACGTCGCGGCCGCGATCCGCGAACAAAACACTCAGTCCGCCGCGGGACGTCTCGGCGATGAGCCGATGACACAGCGCGTGGATCTGACGCTCAGCGTGGCAACGCAGGGACGCTTGTCCGATCCGGCCCAGTTCGAGCGAATCGTGCTGAAGACCGGACCGACGGGGCAGATCGTCCGGCTGGCCGATGTGGCGCGGGTGGAGCTCGGAGCACGAGACTACGGCTTCGGCCTGTCCCGCAAGGGCCGGCCGGTCGTCGGGGCGGCGATCTCACTCGCGCCCCGCGCCAACGCACTGCAGGTAGCCACGGCGGTGCGGGCGCGAATGACGCAGCTGGGCGTGAAGTTTCCCGCAGGGCTCGCCTGGGCCATTCCCTACGATACCAGCGAGTACGTGCGCGTCTCGATGCGGGAAGTGACGATCACCTTCATCGAAGCGATGGTGCTCGTCTTCCTCGTCGTGTGGCTCTTCCTGCACAACCTGCGCGCCACGCTGATTCCGACGCTCGCGGTGCCGGTCTCGCTGATCGGCACGTTTGCAGGCATGTACCTGTTGGGATTCTCGATCAACTCACTCACTCTGTTCGGCATGGTGCTCGCGATCGGCATCGTGGTGGACGATGCGATCGTAGTGCTCGAGAACGTCGAGCGGCACATGCGACACGAGCACGTCGATTCCAAGGAAGCGACTCGTCGTGCGATGGCGGAGGTGAGCAGGCCGGTCGTTGCGATCGTTTTGGTGCTGAACGCGGTGTTCATTCCGGTCGCCTTCCTCGGCGGGCTGGTGGGAGAGATGTATCGTCAGTTCGCGATCACGATCGCAGTGTCAGTGTCGATCTCGGGGTTCGTCGCACTGACACTCACGCCGGCCATGTGCGCGCGATTCCTGAAGACGGGGGCGATCGAGCCGCGGGGAATCCTCAAGGTTTTCGACACTGGATTTGCCGGCTTTACCGGCAGGTACATCGCCGGCGTCGCGTGGTTGATGCGGCATGGCGTGGTGGCGGCTGTGCTCATCGGCATCATGCTGCTCGCGACCTGGCAGATGTCCAGGTCGGTGCCGACCGCGCTGGCGCCCGAAGAAGACCAGGGGTATGTCATCGCCATCGCGGCTTTGCCTCCCGCAGCGTCGATCCAGCGAACCCGGGCGGTTCTGGAGCAGATGGACCGGGCGAGCTTCCGGCATCCGGCCTATTTCGACAATTTCACCATCAGCGGCTTCGATGTGCTCACCAACACCACGCGCACGAATGCCGGCGTGAGCTTCGTGATTCTCAAGGACTGGTCCGAGCGTAAGAAGCCCGCGTTGTCGGCGCAGTCCATGACGGGGGCGATCTTCATGGCGGGCACCGCCATCAAGGACGGCTCGGTGTTCTCGATTTCTCCGCCGCCGATCTCGGGTCTGTCCAACACGGGAGGGTTCGAAGGATTCGTGCAGATCCGCTCCGGCAGCGACTATTCGCAGCTCGAGACGGCGACACAGAAACTCATCGTGGCTGCCTCCAAGCGCAAGGAACTGATGGGCGTGGGCACATCGTACACGGCACAGGTGCCGCGCGTGCAGGTGAGCATCGATGTCGAGAAGACCAAGCTTCTGGGCGTCAGCATGAATGACGTCAACACGACCCTCCAGAGCACGTTCGGAGCGTTCTACGTCAACGATTTCAACCGTGACGGCCGTGTGTACCGCGTGCAACTGCAGTCGGAGGAGAAATTCCGCGCCCACCCGGAAGATCTTCGGGACGTGTATGTGCGCTCGTCGAACGGCACGATGGTGCCGCTGACGGCGGTGGCTCGCGTGGTTGAAACCACTGGACCGGACGTAGTTGAGCGTTTCGACTTGTTCCCTGCGGCACGCCTGTTCGGCGGTCCCGCTCCCGGCTACAGCTCGGGGCAGGCGCTGGCCGCGATGGAGCAGGTCGCGGCGGAGAGTTTGCCCGAGGGGTACGAGCTTGCCTGGTCGGGGGAGTCTTTCCAGGAGAAGACCAGCGGCCAGAACACGGCGGCGATCTTTGCCCTTGCCGTCCTCATGGTGTTCCTGATCCTCGCCGCCCAGTACGAGCGGTTGACCCTGCCACTCGCGGTGATTCTGGCTGTTCCGTTCGCGGTATTCGGCGCATTCCTCGCCGTGTGGCTGCGTGGGATCTACAGCGATCTGTATCTGCAGATCGGACTCGTCACGCTGGTCGGACTCGCGGCCAAGAACGCGATTCTGATCGTGGAATTCGCTTCGCACATGCACCGCGAGGGCAAGAGCCTGGGCGAAGCGGCGATCGAGGCGGCGCGCCTCAGATTCCGGCCCATCGTGATGACCTCCCTCGCTTTCGTCTTGGGTGTGTTGCCGCTGGCCGTCAGCACCGGCGCGGGCGCGGCCAGCCGGCATTCGATCGGGACCGGGGTGATCGGCGGCATGCTGGCGGCTACGTTCATCGCGGTCCTGTTCATCCCGCTCTTTTTCGTCTGGAGCGACAAGGCGGGTGAGTGGCTGCGAGGGCTCGGACGCAGGCCCGAATCGGCCTCTCCCACCCTGCCGAGCAACCCGGACCTGTGAGGACCGCCGCTTTGGACCAATGGCCCGTTCTGTGCGCGCCGGGAACGCACGGAACCTCCGATCTGCGGCCGGTCGTGGCCGAAGCGTGACGCGAGGCTCATTCGGTGAGCCGATTTTGGGGGGCCCATCCTATCAAGCGATTCCCCATTCGGACGATAAAGACAGGTGAATGAGGGCCAACGGTTCCGCTGAACGGAATTGAGGCTCGGCATACCTACGGCCTTTGCACGGATCGACCGGACACAACCCTCACCCATGGCTTGGAATCCTCTCCAGTTCTGCGGCTTGCTGCTGCGCCGTGCGTGGGTGGGTCCCCGCTACCTGGCCGATATGCGGGGCCAGGTCGAGGCGGTCAGCCGCCGGTTGCCGATCATCGAGTTCGACCTCGACGGCAACGTGCTCACGGCCAACGAGAACTTCTCGAAGGCCTCTGGCTATTCCCGTGCGGACCTGCGAGGCATGCATCACCGCGATTTCGTCGATGCCGCTGTCCGGGATACCCCGGAGTACCGCGCCTTCTGGGACAAACTGCGCCGGGGAGAAACCCAATCCGCCCAATACAAGCGCATGGCCAAGAACGGCCGAACCGTCTGGGTCCAGGCGACGTACTTCCCCATTCTCAACTTGCGCGGCCGGCCCTTCAAAGTCGTCAAGCACACGGTGGATGTCACAGAGCAGATGCTCATTCAGTCGGACGGGCAAGGCCAGCTCGCCGCCATCAGCAAGGCGCAGGCGGTCATCGAGTTCGACCTCGACGGCACGATCCGCGCTGCCAATCCCAACTTCCTGAGCCTCATGGGGTACTCGCTGGAGGAGCTTCGCGGCCAGCATCACCGGATGCTCGTCGAACCCAGCGAGCGCGCTAGCCCCCTGTACCGCGCGTTGTGGACAAAGCTTGCGCTC